>OIDR01000386.1_pt1 | contig 13869 bp, 16 predicted proteins | sample 1581641 | NCBI WGS metagenome assembly OIDR01 (sample SAMEA3882550, study PRJEB24775) | human gut metagenome | biome: human-associated habitat; feature: intestine environment; material: feces | place: Netherlands | collected 2009/2010
CTTACTATTTATAGAGAAAAAGGTAGATTAGATAATCTAACAATTGGATTTTGTGGGGATTTAAAATTCGGACGTACAGTTCATTCTCTTACAAAAGCAATGTCACGTTATAAAAATATTAAATTCGTGTTTATTGCACCACCTGAACTTAAAATTCCTGAATATTTAAAACATGATTTATTAGATGCTAAGAATTTAGATTATAAAGAAGTTGAAACGATTGAAGAAGTTATTGAAGATTTAGATATTCTTTATATGACACGTGTTCAAAAAGAAAGATTCTTTAATGAACAAGACTATATTCGTTTAAAAGATACATATATTTTAGATTTAAAGAAATTAGAAAAATCAAAATCTGATTTAATCATTATGCACCCATTACCTCGTGTTAATGAAATTGCTATTGAGGTTGATGATGATCCAAGAGCTAAGTATTTTGATCAAGTTCAAAACGGACGTTTTATGCGTATGGCACTTATTTTAAAAATGTTAGGATTGGAAAATGAGGTAGAAAGATAATGAAGATAGATAGTATTAAAAACGGAATTGTTTTAGATCATATTACTGCTGGTAAATCTTTAGAAGTTTATAAAGCATTAGGATTAGATAAATTAGATTGTAGCGTTGCTATTATTAAAAACGTTAAATCTAATAAAATGGGTAAAAAAGATATTTTAAAAATAGATGAAGAATTTGCATTAGATTTTGATGTTTTAGGATATTTAGATCCTAATATTACTGTCTGTATTATTAAAGATGGTAAGCTTGTTGAAAAGAAAAAATTGCAACTTCCTCAAAAAATCATTAATGTAGAAAGATGTAAAAATCCTCGTTGTATTACATCAGTAGAACAAGGATTAGATCATGTTTTCTATTTAGCAAATAAAGATAAACGTATTTATCGTTGTCTTTATTGTGAAACAAAAGTTGAAAAAAAATAGAAGCTTTGCTTCTATTTCTATGCTGGAGTAGCTCCAATGGTAGAGCAACTGACTCGTAACCAGTAGGCTGTGGGTTCAAATCCCATCTCCAGCACCATTATTAAAATCAACGTGAGGTTGATTTTTTTATTAAATTTTTTTCCATAAGTTTTTGATAGAGTATATCAATTCTTCTAGAAAAACCTTCTGTTAATTTTTCTATTTGAATATCGAACAACTGAATATAAGATTGATTTTCTTTTAAAAGTTGATTGTAAACTTGAACAAGCTCTTTTAATCTTTCAAAAGTTTTTTCTTGAAGAGAAATGGTAAATAAATCTAATAATTCTTCACTTGATATTAAATAATTAGTAAAACATTTAACTTCTCCTACATTAAAATCCCAATACTTTTCAGTTACATTACAATTATTACTTCTACCTGTGTCAAAGATTGGACAAACATCTACCCATTTTAAAGTATCAACATTACGAATAATACCAAAATTATTCAAATGACGATCTTCATTTAACATGATATAATCAAGCATCAACATTTTTTGAACTTTTTCATCAGCATTTTGAATTCCATGATCTTCAAGAATTTTAATATAAACATAAAAATCATCTTTTGAATGCATAAGTTGATTTTCTTCTTGTAATACTTGATAAGCTGGTATTATTTCTTGAGAAGAATTTATCATACACTTACAAACAGAAACAAGTGTTTGTTGTCGCTTTGTTTGAATCTTTTTTAATGAATACTTAACATATGGAACATTAATAATTTCACATATTTTGGAGGCAATTACTTCATTAATTGGCTCAAATGCATAAAGTGTACCAGATCCTTTTAAAAGATAGTTTTCATTATTAACTTTAATCCATGCTTTTTTTAATTGTCCACCCAATGTATTATTGGGAGTTGTATATTTACTTTTACTTGTTGATTCTATATTAAGCGTATTAAAACTATCTTTTCCGTAAGTTGCTTCAAAAAAATCTTTGCCGTCATAATCATGATCAAAATAATTAATATCTTCCCAAGAAATATTTTCATCTAAAGGTTTTAGCCAATATTGATCGGATAACGACAATGCATAATGTTTATTGGCTAATTCATAACCATCTCGAACTTGATATTCTTCAAAAATACTATCTTTATTATCCCTATAATTTGGAACAATTCTTGTTGAAAACCACTCATTTATTCCTTTTATAATTTCTTTATGTGTTTTATTTTTTTTAAAATCTTGATAAATCGAAAATGGCAATGCTTCTTTATTTAATAAAATAAAATCATTTTCAAAAAGAAAATCGTCATCATTTTGTTGTAAGATCATTAACTCTTTATTTTTATTCATTAAATAATATTTCATCAATATTATTCCCTTCTATTCTAAAATTTTATTACTTATTCTACTCTATATCTTTGTATCATGTAAAGATATTTCATTAACTACCTGCTTATAAGTTCTTCCTTGTCGATCAACAAATAAAACAGCTCCATCATCTAATAGCTTTTGAAAACAAACTTCACCATACTCACCATATTCTACCCACTTATCTTTTAAATAAGAAATACTATTAGCATATTCTAAAACCTTATGAAACTGATTTGTTTGATATAAATTATAATAAATCAACATAAAGGTTTTAAGACCTACAGCTAACTTAGAAATCTTATAGGTTTTCCCTGTAACTTGTTTCATGGATTGATATTCATTATTATTGACATTTAAACCTATTCCTACGATTACACCTTTTAAATCAGGATCTAAAATTGTTTCTACTAAAATACCACAAATCTTTTTTCCATAGACATAAATATCATTGGGCCATTTGATAGTTGCTTTTATACGATGACGATCAAGTAAACCAACAACAGAACATGTCGCTAATTGTGTCATTTTCCAAGCATCTTCTATTTTATGAAAATCTTTAAATAAAAAACTCATAATCAAATTTTCATTTGCATGGCTTTCCCAAACATGACCATTTCTACCTCTACCTTTTGTTTGATATTTGGCAGTAACGCATGCTTGCATAGGTAAATTTTGATATTCTCTTTTTAAATAATCATTTGTTGAATCGATTTCTTCTAGCTCTATTAGTTTCATAAAGTCACCTCTTTATCATGATAAAATAAAAAAAATTGCAATTCAAGATTATTGAATTGCAAATGTAAGTTCGGCTTTGCAAACAACTTTACCATTTACTTTTGCAATAGCTTCACCAATTCCTACGGGTCCTTTTTGTTTAGTAAGAACACATTCCATTTCCAAAACATCCCCTGGTGTTACTTGTCCTTTAAAACGACAATTTTTAATACCACCAAAAAAAGCAATTTTCCCTTTATTTTCTTCTTTTGATAAAATGGCAATACATCCTACTTGTGCCAAAGCTTCGACGATCAAAACGCCTGGCATGACATGATGACTTGGAAAATGTCCACAAAAATGCATTTCATTAACACTGACACATTTAATTCCTTTAGCATACTCACCTGGTTTATAATCTGTAATTCGATCTACTAAAGCAAAAGGATAACGATGAGGATTGATTTCTTGTATTTGATTACTATTAAGTTCCATTACTCTTCTCCATATTTCTTAAAAATAATTGAGGCATTATGCCCTCCAAAACCTAATGAATTTGACATTACATAATTTAATGCTTGTTTTCTCCCATGATTTGCGACAATATCTAAATCGCATTCTTCATCAAAATTTTGATAATTAATAGTTGCTGGAATAAAGCTTTCTTCAATTGCTTTAACACATAAGACACCTTCAATGCCACCAGCAGCTCCTAAACAATGACCTGTATTTCCTTTTGTTGAAGATACAGCCACTTTATAAGCATGATTTTTAAAAGCTTTTTTGATTGCAGCCGTTTCTAACTTATCATTCATCGGTGTTGATGTTCCATGAGCATTAATATAATCAATTTGACTAGCTTCAAGAGAAGCATCTTGAAGTGCATTGATCATGGCTTTAGCACCTCCAATACCTTCGGGAGCTGGAGCTGTCATATGATAAGCATCACAACTAACACCATAACCTACCATTTCACAATAAATATGTGCCCCTCTTGCTTTAGCATGTTCAAGTTCTTCTAAAACAAGCATTCCTGCTCCTTCGCCCATGACAAAACCATTTCTTTCTTTATCAAAAGGAATTGAAGCACGTTTTGGATCATGCGATTCACTTAAAGCTTTCATTGATGTAAAACCACCAATACCAAGAGGTGTAATGCTTGCTTCACAACCTCCAGCAATGGTTACATCTAAATAACCATCACGAATATTTCTAAACGCATCTCCTATCGCATTTGTCCCCCCCGCACAGGCTGTTACAGGACATGTAGCAAGTCCTTGTGCTTTAAAGGCAATGGCAATTTGACCAGCTGCTAAATTAACAATGGTCATAGGAATAAAGTATGGAGAAACACGATCAAAACCTTTCTTTAAACCACGTTGATGATTTTCTTCAATAGATCCTAATCCTCCAATACCACTTGATACAACTACCCCAAAACGATCATGATTTATAGAATCTATCTCTAATTTAGAATCTTTGATAGCTTCTTTAGCAGCAATCAGTCCATATTGAATAAATTTATCCATTTTACGAACATCTTTTTTATCTAAATATTCAGTAGCTTCCAAGTTCTTTAATTCACCTGCTACTTTTACCTTCATATTTGAAGTATCAAATGATTGAATGAAATCAATCCCACATTGATGATTTAAAATACCTTCCCATGTATCATTTACATTATTTCCAATAGGTGTTAAAGCACCTATTCCTGTTACGACAACTCTTCTTTTCATATACTTCTCCTTTACATAGCCATGCCACCATCAACATGCAATGTTTGTCCAGTAATATACTTTGCTTCATCACTTGCTAGAAAAACAACAGCATTTGCAATATCTTGAACACTTCCAAATGTTCCTAAAGGAATTTGACTTTTCATTTGTTCTTTAATATCATCACTTAAAACATCTGTCATTGCTGTTTGAATAAATCCCGGAGCTACAGCATTTACAGTAATCCCTCGACTTCCTACTTCTCTAGCAAGAGACATTGTCATTCCAATAATTCCTGATTTACTAGCTGCATAATTGACTTGTCCAGCATTTCCCATAACGCCTACAACAGATGACATGGAAACAATACGTCCATATTTTTGTTTCATCATTAATTTTGTCGCATGTTTCATACAATTCCATGTTCCTTTTAAATTTACATCAATAACTGCATCAAAATCATTTTCTTTCATGCGTAACATTAAACCATCTTTTGTAATTCCAGCATTATTAATTAAAATATCTAATCTTCCATATTCATTTTTAATTGTTTTAAACATCTCTAATGTTTCATCATAACTTGCTACATTTGCAGATAAGATTTCACATTTTCCTCCAAGACTTTCAATTTCATTTTTTGTCATTTGGGCAATTTCTTGATTATTCCCTAAATCTATATAATTAATTAAAACAAAAGCACCATTTAAAGCTAATGTTTTAGCAATTTCTTTACCAATACCTTGTCCTCCACCTGTAACAAGAGCAATTTTATTTTCTAATCTCATTTTATTCTCCTTTCAAAGCTTTCACTGTTTGTTTCAATGATTCCATATCTTCTATTTGATAAAGCTGAATACTTCGATCTATCTTTCTAACAAAACCACTTAATACCTTTCCTGGCCCTACTTCAATAATCGTATCAACACCTTGATCTATCATATAGCGAATACTTTTTTCAAAGTAAACAGGTGACATCACTTGTTTTTCTAAAATTTCTGGTATTGATTGATCTTCGATTTCATGACCTAAAGTATTAAAAATAACAGGTATTTTCATTTCATGAAAAGTTTCTTTTTTAAATCTTTCTTTTAAAGCAATTGACGCTTCTTTTAATAAAGACGTATGAAAAGGTCCACTCGTATTTAAAGAAATCACTCTTCTTGCTTTATTTTCTAAAGCCAATTCTTTAACTTTTTCCACAGCCTTTTTTTCACCAGCAACAACAAGTTGACCAGGGCAATTATAATTAGAAATAGAAACAACTCCTAATGAACTCGCTTGATGACACAAATCTTGTAAAAGATCTTCCTTCATTCCTAAAACGGCAATCATTTCACTTTCAATTTCTGATACTGCTTCTTGCATGACTTTTCCTCTAAAACGTGCAAGATCAATCACTTGTTGTCTTTTAAAAACCCCTGCACAATATAAAGCCGAATATTCACCTAAAGAAAGACCAGCTGTATAGTCAGGAACAATCCCTTGTTCCTTTAACAAATCTGTAATAATTGTGGCTACCATCACCATACATGGTTGGGTATATGGTGTATAAGATAGGTTTTCAAGTGGCCCATTAAAACATAATTCCTTTAAATCTTCATTTTGATCAAAGATTTCACGAGGATAAAATGATTTTCCCATTCCCACAACTTGACTTCCTTGACCAGCATAAATAATTCCTAATTTCATTTGTCATCCTCCATTAATTCATGAATCACTTCATCAACATGCATCAAATGATCTTGCCTATAACCATAAGCTCCTGTAAAAATAAGACCATCTTCTAAATTTCCTTTAACAGCTTCTATTAAAGCTCTTGAAATACAATAAGGTGTATTTTTAACATCACAAGGAATTAAACATTGATAACATTTTTTAACAGGTATTTTTTCTTTCTTGGTTTTTTTAACAAAACTATTTTGCATTGCTCTTCCAGGCATTCCAACAGGAGAAGAAACAAAACCAATATCTTCTTGATGAGCTTTTAAAAAAGCCTCTTTATATTTGATATGAGCATCACATTCATACGTTGTAATAAAGCGTGTTGCTACTTGAATACCATCAACCCCTAGATCAAAAAAATGTTTAACATCACTTCTTTGACTGATTCCTCCTGCTACAAAAATAGGAATATTCAATTTATTATTTTCTACAATTTCTTCAACATCTTTAAAAATTTCTTCTAAACTTTGGCATGTTTGATTTTCTAAATCTTCTTTTTTAAACCCTAAATGTCCTCCTGCTTGACTTCCTTCAATAACAATAAAATCTGGTGTACGTTGATACTTTTTGAGCCAATGTTTTATGATTACCTTACAGGCTTTACCACTTGAAACAATTGGAGCAATTAAAACATCATGATCTTTTACCAATTCTGGTAAACGTAAAGGAAGCCCAGCTCCTGAAATAATAGCATCAACTTTACTCTCTAATGCTGCATTGATCAATTCATCATAATCTTTTAAAGCAACCATCGCATTGATAGCTACTAAACCTTTTCCTTGAGAAAGCTTTTGTGCTTTTAAAATTTCTTTTTTTAAAGCACGAATATTTGCTTGTCGATGATTACTTTCAAAATCATCTTCCTTGTATCCTGGATGCGCTGTAGAAATAACTCCCATCGCCCCACACTTAGCAACATGTCCTGCCAAATTTCCTAGAGACACACCAACACCCATTCCTCCTTGAATTAAAGGAACAGTTAGGCTTTTTTGATTGATTTCTAACATTTTAAATCTCCAAATTTGAATAAGTTTCTTGTAACTCACTCATCATTTCTTCTAAAATTTGTTTAACGGGTTTAATTTCATGAATCATTCCTGCAACTTGTCCTGCCATCAATGAACCATCATCAACATTTCCCTCAAAAACGGCTTTTCTTAATGAACCTAGAGTATATTTTTCAAGTTCCATCATATCTGCTCCCGCTTTTTCTTTTTGAATATAAGCTTTTGCCATTTTATTTTTTAAGATTCTTACTGGTGTTCCATTAATTCTTCCTGTAACAGTTGTCGAAGTATCTTTTGCCTTTAAAATTGCTTGTTTATAATTTTCATGAATTGGACATTCTTTACTTGCGAGTAAAACTGTTCCAATTTGTACACCACAAGCACCTAAAGCATAAGCCGCTAACATTTGCATGCCACTGGCAATTCCTCCTGCAGCAATAACAGGAATAGAAACATTGCTTACAACTTGAGGAACAAGCGCCATAGTCGTTGCCTCACCAATATGTCCTCCTGCTTCACAACCTTCAACAATTAAACCATCCACACCTGCACGTTCTAATCTTTTAGCAAGAGCCACACTAGGAACAACAGGTAAAACTTTAATTCCTGCTTCTTTCCACATTTTTATATATACACCTGGATTTCCAGCACCAGTTGTCACGACTGGAACATGTTCATCAATAACGATTTGTGCCATTTCTTTGGCATCTGGATTGAGTAACATAATATTGACACCAAAAGGTTGATTCGTTAATTTTTTACATGCTTGAATTTCTGCTTTTAACATTTTAGCATTCATTCCTCCAGCTCCAATCAAACCTAGCCCTCCTGCATTAGAAACACTCGCAGCAAAGGCACCTGTAGCAATATTGGCCATTCCTCCTTGAATAATAGGATATTTAATATTTAATAACTCATTTAATTTCATTTTGTTCTCCTTACCATTCCATTAAAATTGCACCCCAAGTAAGTCCTCCACCAAAACCAACGAGAATGATTTTCATTCCTTTTTGAAGTAATCCTTGTTCATTCATCTTCGCTAAAGCTAATGGAATACTCGCTGCTGAGGTATTTCCATATTCTTGTAAGTTCATATAAAACTTTTCACTTGAACATTGATATTTTTTATAAACATGTTTAATAATTCTTTCATTTGCTTGATGACAAATCACATAATCAATATCATTTAACGTCATTTTTGCTTGATACTTAAAGGAATTGTTTTAATAGCAAATTTAAAAACATCTTGACCTTTCATTTTTAAATAATCATTTCTTTTAGAAAATAGTACTTCTTCATTACCATCACTATCTAAATAACTATAAAAAAGCTTTTGACTTTTTTTAATAAGCGTAGCGGCCGCACCATCTCCAAATAAAATACACGTATTACGATCTTGATAATTTACAATAGAACTTAATTGTTCACTTCCAATAACAAGTCCATATTGATTTTCCTCTAACAAGCTTTGAGCAACTTTTAAAGCATAAACATAACCACTACAAGCAACATTGATATCAAAACACATCATTGATTGATGATTTAAACCTAAAGCTTTTTGTACAAGACACGCATTACTTGGCGTATTATTTTCTGGTGTCATCGTAGCTACAATAATTAAAGCAAGTTGACTTAAATCTTGATTTTGAGTTGCTTTTTTAGCAGCTTCAATAGCTAGAAAAGCACTTGATTTATCTGAAAGATGTCTTTTTAAAATACCAGTTCGTGAAACGATCCATTCATTAGATGTTTCTACCATTTGTTCAAGTTGTTGATTATCTAAAGTCTTTTCAATTTTGGCATAACCTGTAGAAACAATTTCAATTCCATTCATCTTTTTCACCTTTAAAATACTTGTCCTATCTTTCTATATTTTTCATAACGCTTATTAATCAATTGAGATGTTGATAACTTTTGTAATTCTTTAAGATTAGTATTTAAATATTCTTTTATTTGTCGATAAACTTCATAGCTTTCAACAGTAGCCCCTTTTAAATCTTCATCTATGATATGATCAATAATATGACGCTCATAAAGATCCTTAGCTGTTAATTTCATTAAGCTTGCAGCTTCTTCAACACGTTTTCCTTCTTGATCTTTCCATAAAATAGAAGCAAATCCTTCAGGAGATAAAATCGAATAAACACTATTTTCTAACATGACTAAACGATCACTTACACTTAAAGCCAAAGCTCCTCCAGAACCTCCCTCACCAATAACAATAGTAATAATAGGGACTTTTAAAAGAGACATCTCTAAAAGATTTCGAGCAATTGCTTCTCCAATTCCATGCATTTCTGCTTCCATTCCTGGATAAGCTCCTGGAGTATCGACAAAAGCAATAATAGGACGTTTAAATTTTTCTGCCTGTTTCATTAAACGCATAGCTTTTCGATAGCCTTCTGGTGAAGACATTCCAAAATTACATTTTAAATTATCTTCTAAAGTTCTTCCTTTTAAATGACCAATAATTGTTACAGGTTGTTGATTAAATAAGCCAATACCTCCAACAATTGAACCATCATCTTTTGCTAAACGATCTCCATGTAATTCAATAAAATCATCAAAGAGATGATTGATATAATCTTTAATATTTGATCGTGTACTTTTTCTCGCAAGATAAACATGATCATAAGGTGAAAGATGTTGATAATATTCTTCATGTTTTTTGATTTGACTTTTGATTTCTTTTTTTCTTTCTTGATTGCAATCAAGAAGTTCTTTTTGTAACTTTTCAATTTCTTTTTCTACTTGACTTAAAGACACCCTTATGCCCCCTTACCATGCATTTTTAAAATTCTAATAAGTGTTGAACGCATTTCTTGACGTTTCACAATTAAATCAACAAATCCTTGTTCTTCCATAAACTCCGTTGTTTGGAAGTTCTCCGGTAATTTTTGTTTAAGCGTACTTTCAATGACACGTCTTCCTGCAAATCCAATTAATGCTTGAGGTTCACCAATAATAATATCTCCTAAACTTGCAAATGAAGCTGTTACTCCTCCTGTTGTTGGATGGGTAATATATGAAATATAAAGTAAACCTGCTTGATGATGTCTAGCAAGAGCTGCGGAGGTTTTTGTCATTTGCATTAAGGAATAAATTCCTTCTTGCATTCTAGCGCCTCCTGAAGCTGTAAAAATAATGAGTGGATACTTTCTTTTGGTTGCATGTTCAATAGCTTTCGTGATTTTATCACCTACAATAGAAGACATACTTCCCATTAAAAAACGTGAATCCATCACACAAGTAATCACTTTTGTCCCATTTATTTTTCCACTTGCTACAACAACGGCTTCATTTAAACCTGTTTTTTGTTGTAAAAATTCTAATTTTTCATCATATCCAGGAAATTCTAAAGGATTTACTCTTTGTGTACTTTTATAGAGTTCTTTATATTTTCCTTGATCATAAATCATTTCTAATCTTTCATAAGCAGTAATCTTTAAATGATTTCCACAATGAGGACAAACTGACATATTTTTTTTAAGTTTACTTGTAAGAATCAATTCTTTACATTTTGGACATTTTGTATAAAGTCCTTCAGGAACTTCTTTTCTTTCATTTTCTCTTTTTTTTCTTAATGATTTAAATAAAAGAAGTTTTTCTTTTCTTTCTTTAAATAGCTGTTCCATCATCTTTCATTCACCAACTCATCTAAATGTTTTTCAATAAAACTTGTATCAAAATTTCCTTTGACATAATCACTTTCATGTAAAATCAAATACTGTAATTCTTGATTTGTATCAATACCATCAATCACTAATTCACTTAAAACCCTACGCATTTTACGAATTGCTTCAATACGATTTCTTCCATGAACGATGACCTTAGCAATCATTGAATCATAATGAGAAGACACTTGATAACCTTGGTATAAAGTTGTATCAATACGTACCCCAAAACCTCCTGGAATATGTAAACTGCTAACAATACCTGGTGAAGGTCTAAAACCTTCTTGAGGATTTTCAGCATTAATACGACATTCAAGGGCATGTCCCTTTAATTCAATATCACTTTGTTTATAATTCAATTTTAAATGTGCAGCTATTCTAATTTGTTCACGAATCAAATCAACCCCCGTTACCATTTCTGTTACTGGATGTTCAACTTGAATACGTGTATTCATTTCAATAAAATAATATTTTCCATCAGGTGCTAAAACAAATTCAATCGTTCCTGCATTAAAATAACCTACTTTTTTAGCTGCTTTGATAGCATCATTTCCCATCTTTTCTCGAAGCTCTTGACTTAAAGCTTTACTTGGAGATTCTTCCATCATCTTTTGGTTTCTTCTTTGAATTGAACAATCTCTTTCTCCTAAATGAATAACATTACCAAAATGATCAGCTAAAATTTGAAACTCAATATGTTTAGGATTTAAAATCAATTTTTCCATATACATATCATCATCACCAAAACAAGCCTTTGCCTCCGCTTTAGCTGTTAAATAAGCATTTTCAAATTCTTCTTCCTTAAAACATTTTCTCATACCTCTTCCACCACCACCGGCAGAAGCTTTAATTAAAACAGGATAACCAATCTTTCTAGCAATTTCTTTTCCTTGACTGACAGATTCAATACTGCCATCACTTCCAGGAACAACGGGAACTCCTGCTTCAATCATCATTTGTCGAGCAACGCTTTTATTTCCCATTTGATCAATCACATCACCACTTGGACCAATAAAAGTCATGCCACATTTTTCAACGAGTCTGGCAAACGTCGAATTTTCAGATAAATAACCAAATCCAGGATGGATTGCATCACATCCTGATAAAGTAGCTACTGATAAAATATTTTCCATATTTAAATAACTCTCACTACTTTTAGCAGGTCCAATACAGTAAGCTTCATCTGCTAATTGAACATGTAAAGAAGTGGCATCTGCTGAAGAATAAACAGCAACGGCTTCAATTCCCATTTCTTTACAACAACGAATAATTCTAACGGCTATTTCACCACGATTAGCAATCAATATCTTTTTAAACATTTTCTTCAATAACCATTAAAGCTTGATCATATTCAACAAGCGCTTCATTTTCTACAAGAATTGATGTAACCGTTCCATCACATGGTGCCTTAATTTCATTCATCACCTTCATTGCTTCAATAATACAAACAGTTTCTCCTTTTTTTACTGTTTTCCCTATTTTGACATAAGGATCACTTTCAGGTGAACTAGCAATATAAAATACTCCTACGATTGGTGATTTTACAGGTGTACCTGTAGGCTCTTTTGTTTTAACTTCTTCAACCATTTTATTTTCTTTTTCTAATGGTTTTACATATTCAACTTTTTCACTTTCTTTTTCTAATTCTATTTTTAAATCATCTATTTCTACTTTCATTTTAGTGACATTTGATTGATCAAATTCACTCATAATTTGTTTAATGAAATCTAATTTCATAGTATTCTCCTTTTATTTGAAGTTCAAAGTATCTAGCAAAATAATAAGCTTTGAAGTTCAAAGCTTATTACAAAATATATAGTCGCCTCAGCGACACTTCTTTACTATTTGTTTGCTTCAATATAATCTACGATATCTTTAACAGTTTTCATGTTAGAAGCAACTTCATCTGGAATTTCTACTTCAAATTCTTCTTCAATTTGCATAATTAATTCAACAGCATCTAAAGAATCAGCTTCTAAATCATCTTTTAAATTTGCTTCCATTGTAACTTGACTTTCATCACAACTTAATGAATCAACAATGATCTCTTTTACTTTTTCAAAATCCATTTTACTTTCCTCCTTGAATACGGTTTGTATTATACACGAAGAAAGCAAAATGTAAATACTTTGAAGTTCAAATTTATTTATTTTTTCATTTTATCTTGATTTTATCAGTGCTTTTTATTCAAAAAAAAAGAAGAACATCCATATATTCTTCTTTATTCTTTAGAAAAAACCCACTTCATTTGTACATTATAACTTAATAAAAATAATAATAAATCACCTACAGGTTTAGCAAGCTTTTCAGACATAATACCTAATGTAGAAAAAACATAAACAAAAAGTGTAGACAAAATTGTAATGACTACTGTTAAAATCAAAAATCTAATTGCCGTTTGTTTAGTTTCAGTTCTTTCTTTAAAAACAATCTTTTTATTGTAAATGTAATTTTCAACAGTTGAAATAACACGGGCTACAAGACTAGCAATAGCAATACGCCAAAAATCACTTGTCATCCATATTTTTAATACATCTAATAAAAGCCAAGCAAGTAATACATCTATGACAGAACTAATTACTGAAGATGAAATAAAACGGAATAGATGTAAGAAGATAACGTAAAGGATGTTACGATTATTATTTTTTAGATGAAAACATTCTTTATTTTGATCAACAACTATTTCCTTAACTGTTATTTCTTTTTGAACACAATCAATCAATACTTGTACTT
>OIDR01000416.1_pt1 | contig 13224 bp, 8 predicted proteins | sample 1581641 | NCBI WGS metagenome assembly OIDR01 (sample SAMEA3882550, study PRJEB24775) | human gut metagenome | biome: human-associated habitat; feature: intestine environment; material: feces | place: Netherlands | collected 2009/2010
TTCGATCCGAGCGACGCGTTGACCTGCCAGTTGCCGGTCGTCTCGTCGTGGCTGACCGAGAGGCTCCGCATGCCGCCGTCGGTGATGTTGGGCTGTTGGCCGAGGTCGAATGTGTCGATCATGAAGTCGCGGATCACTCCGGTCGGGATCCACGCGGAGCCGAGTTTCGCGGTGATGTCGTCGTGGGTGAGGCGGGCGGGCAGCGATCGTGCGAGTCGTCCGCGCAGGGATTGCAGGCTCTTCACACGGTCCATGTCGGCCGGTTCGGCCGGATGGGAGTCCATCCATGCGTTCCGGCGGCTCCTCCACTGTTCCAGGCCTTCCATGCTGACCATCTCGTCCAATGGTTTGAACGTCTTCTGGTCCCATGAATCGTAGCGTCCGTACCGTTTCTCGATGGTCGGATGGTTCAACCGGTCCACGTCCATCGCGTACAGGTATTCGCAGGTTTCCGGATGGGCGCGCAGGTCCTTGGCCAAGGCGAGGAAATCGCACTTGGTTTCCTTGTAGTAGCCGTGGTCCTCCACCTTCCACAGGCTTGGATCGGTGATTTTTCTCAACGCGTCGCATGCCGGGCCTCGTTTGAGGCTGTCGGTGTTGAGGATCGTGGCGATGACCTTGTCGTCGATGGTCCCGGGGTCGGCCGAAACGGCCTTGTACAGCATGCGCATGGCACTGTTGGACGCTCCTTCGTCATCGCTTGACCAGCCGTTGTCGAAGACCGTGTCGAACAGGCCGTTGCCCGTGGGTTGTCGCTCGTTCCAGTTTTTCCCGAGCAGGTCGACTCCGGGCTTGCATTCGTCCAGGAACATGGCGGCGAAGGCTCTTTTCTGGCCGTGTCCGTGCTCTTTGAGCACGTTGGAGAACCAGGGGGCTTCGACCACGGACTTGTTCGCGTGGATCGGGTCGGTGGCGCTCTGCCATGCTCCTGCCTGGATGAGTTCCCTACGGCAGCTTTCCACGCGCGAGGGCGGTGTTATGGCCTGTATCCCGTTTTCGGCGAGCCATGCGCGTACACGTTCCTGTTCGGGCTCGTCGACCATGGCACGCAATAGTCCGTCGACATGGTCGAGTTCGCCTCCCACGTCGCCGGACAGGTATTCGTCCGCGGGCAGCGGCATCCCGGTGTCCGGGTCCATGACGATGAGGTCGCCGAGTTTTTCGGTGGTTTCGATGTCGTCCCGGGTGTCGAGCAGTCGTCCGATGAGGTCGAGGTCCACATGTCCCACACGGTCGAGGCTGACGGCCATCGCGTCGACGGGTTCATCCACGTGTTCGGGCATCGGAGGCACCGGCGTGACGACCCTCTTGGAAAGCATGTCTCCTTTGGCTTCGAACCCGTTGGGGCCGGTCTTCTCCAGACTGTAGAGCTGGTTGAGGCTCGGATCGGAGTTGTTCGGGTCGAACACGCGCAGGTTCTCTTTGGAGTTGAGCCTGCCGTAGGATGCGGTGAACCGGTCGTACGCTTCGTCGAGTTCCCTGATGCCTTGGGCAACGGCGTCGTCGGTGGTGTCCGGGTCGCGTTCGACGGCGAGCAGGCGTTCCGCCTGGTCGCGTAGGCGCAGCATGGAGGCCATGCGCCTGTCCCCTCCCTTGGCGACGCGGGAGTGCGCGGGTACGATCTGGCCGTTCATGTCGCCGTACCAGATATGGTCGTTCGCGTCGACCATATAGCGCATGGCCGCCTGCTGGGTCTTGTCGGGCACGACGATCGGCTCGTTGGCACGTTCGCCGAGCCTGTCGTGCAGGTCGATGCCGTGCTGTTCGAGCTGGCCGGTGAGGATGCGTTCGACCTGTTCGCCTAACCGGGTGATGTCGCCGGTTCCGGTGACGTCGATCTGCGGGCCGAACGGTCCCGAGCCTATGGCCATGGTTCCCGCGACGTATTCGGGATGGTCGACGAACAGTCTGTTGGCGTTGACGCCGTCGCGGAATTCGGTGGTGTCCGTCCACGCTGCGTCCGCTTCGGCCAGCGGCTCGTCACGTTTGCGCAGGATCAGGATGTCGGAGATCACTTCGGTGCCCGCCTGCCGGTCGAATGTCTCCCTGGGCAGGCGGCATGCGGCGACAAGTTCGGCCTTGCGGGCGAGGCCGCGGCGCATGTTCGACGTGTTCTTGTCGAGCGTGTACCGGCTGGTGAGCACGGCGACGAGACCGCCGGGGCGCACCGCGTCGAGACTGTGCTGGATGAACCAGTCGTGGATGACGGTGCCGTCTATCCTGATCGCGTCGCTGTACGGCACGTTGCCGACCGCGAGGTCGAACGCGTCCGTGGGCAGGCCGGTCCGTTCCATCCGGTTGTTGATGATGTCGTCGTCCGTACACAGGTGGCGTGCGATGCCGGCGCTGATCGGGTCGGCTTCGATGCCGGTGAACCCGTAGGACGATCCGGCCGGTGTGGAGCGGATGAAGTTGCCGGTTCCGCAACCGGGTTCCAACACCATGTCCGGGTGTTTCGGATCCTTGCCGAAACCGGCCTTGCCGAGGGCCTGCCACATCGCGTCCACGACGGGTCGTGGCGTGTAGAAGGCCGTGAGCGTGCTGCTGCGCGCGTCCGCGTATTCGGCGTCGGTGAGCAGTTCGCGCAGACGCGTGTTGATTCCGCTCCATGCCGGATCGGCTCCATCCTCCTCGAACGCCTTCTGGGCGCCGCCCCATCCCGCGTACGCGGCGAGGGCGCGGATGTCGTCCTCGACCGGTTCGCGGCCGCTGTCGTCGAGGTCGCGCAGCACCTCGATGGCGCGCACGTTCGCACGCGCCCGTTCGAGACTGGATCCCGTGGCCTGCAGGTCCGGGTCGAGCAGACCGCGGTCGATGTGGGTCAGAGGGCTTCGATCACGTTCCTGATGGCGATCTCCTCGGCCTGATGCTCCGCCATCTTGAGTCCCTTGAGCCACGGATCCCAGTTGCCCGGCTTCTTGAGGTGTTGGTGCGTCTTGTCCCAATGGTTGACGTACTCGGTGATCGTCCGGCCGTAGTCCTTCTGGACCTGGTCCATGTAGGCGTCCAACGCCGGCATCCCCTGCCTCTTGAGCTCCCTGAGCTGTTCCGGCAGATGCTCCGCCATGAACAGGTACCTCATCTTCTTGACCCCCTGGTAAGGGCAGTACCTGACCGTCATTTCGGGTCGTCTCCTTCCTCGCATCGCTTTCTTCCGTTTCATGGGAAGAACCCAAATTAGACACCTTATCTAATTTCGCTTGACCAATATTTTCCTCTTGTTTTCGAGGGACGTCAAGTTCTTCCGGCATGTCATCGAAGTCAAAGGCCAACTGCTCCGCTTCGATGGTGGCCGCAACCGTCGGCCGAGCCGGTTCCTCCAATCCCTTGGACTCCGGAGCGTCCTGCGATGCCATCACGTCTTCGTCTTCGGAAGCACCCTTTCCCTTCGTGGAGTCGGGTTCCGTGGAAACTGACGTCTCATCTGATTCTGTTCCGACACCGGTCATGGAGTCGTCCACGAAGTCCACGTCGGACGTGATGCCATCGGAGGCCTCATCCGATCCGGACTCGGCTCGGACCGTATCCGTGACTTCGGATTCAACGGGCATGTCTTCCGGTGTGACCATGGTGACGGGCAGCACGTCCAACAGTCTGTTGATGTTCCCGCGCCGCTGTTCCCGCTCGTTGTCGGATGGGTCGTTCCGAGCTTCCGTGGTCTTTCCTGCGTCGGAGAGGATATCCGAGATCTGTTGCGCCGCGTCATCGTCCAGGAGGTTCACGGCGCCTTCCGGCATGCCGCGGTCTGAGGACAGCGATGCGGACACGATTTGCGGCTCGTTGCTTTCCACGGGTTCGGGTTCCTTCTTGTCGGACGCCGCGGCGGCGGACGTGGAAGGTGTCGTGCCGAAGGAGTCCCAGGAGTCCGGACTGTCGAAGATGCCCTCCCTCATTCGCGTGAGTTCCTTCCACGTGATCTTGGGGCCTTCGTGGACCAGACCCTCGTCGTCGAACCAGTCGAGTCGGTAGGACGTGGGCGCGCCGTTCCCGACACGGTCGGTGACCTCGTATCCGGCGAATTGGCTCGCGCCGTTCTCGCTTGTCCCCGCGTCCGGGTCGTGCGTGTCGATGTATCCGATGATCGCGTTCTCGAATGCGGCGTACTGGCCGGACAATGCGGCGTCGAGGGCGTCTTCGATCCCGCCGTCGGCCGGCGTCCTCATCGCCTGTTCTGCCTGATCGATCCATTCGGTGGTGAACCATTCGGGACGGTCTTCCGGTCTGATGCTTCCGTCGATCTCACGGAGTTTCGCTATCTGCGCGTCCACGCTGCCTGCCCACAGGTATTTCTCCGCGTGGGATGGTCCGAGGAAATAGTCGACGTCGGCCTTGAGCCGTCCAAGCAGTCGCAGGTTGAATCCGTACGTTCCGCCGGTTCCGGGGGATGCCGTCGGCGTCTGGTTCTCGTCGGTTCCAGACAGCGTGTCTTTCCCGAGTCGTTCGCCGAGGATGGTTTTGGTCTGATTGTTGCCTTCCGCTTGGGTGATGAGGCCGAGCATGTTCGGATTGATTTCGTCGGCGTATTCCGTGGCCGCCGTGTCGATGAATGTGCGCCAGTTTTCGTTGTCGTCGTCGGGCATGCTGAGAATCAGCCCTATGGGCGCGTGTTCCAGCATTGTTCTCGCTGCCTGTCGGACGACCTCCCTGTCGGACCGGTCGAGATTGTACCGGCGGCCCATCGGATTGGTGTACGCCGTGAGGAGATCAGGTGAGGTGATGACGCGCCTGATGGCCTTGGCTTCGCCGTCCATGTCGAACTCGCCCGTGCCGATCAGGGCCGAGACGACGTCCGGATGGTTCTCCTTTTCGATCATTTCGGACAGTCGAGCCCTGTCGAGTCTGCCGGATTCGACGGCGTTCTTTCTGGACGGCCACCAGTCTCGTCCACTCAGCCGGACCAGCAGATGGTCTGAGGCCTTCGGCAGCATGCTCGCCGCCAATCGGCTGTCCGTCTGGTTCCAACAGCACAGGTCGATGGTGTTCTGGCCGAGTTTGCCTGATTCGACGAGCATCTGCAATAGTCTTGTGTTGCTTTCGGTGCGGGCCATGTCTTCGAGCAGTCGCGCCGGAGTGTCCTTGTAGCGGATGACGGATTGGCGCAGTTCCGGCAGGCCGCTTGCCGCGAGGGTTTCCAGATCATCCTCGGAGAGGCTGGAAAGGTCCGCGTCATGGGTCATCTCCACGAGCTCGTCCAACGCGTTGTAGTCGCGGTTCCGCCACTGCGGGTCGAGCAGGTGCCTTGCGATCTGCTGCGGGGTGGAGTGTTCGCACGCCCACCGCAGGTCAGCCCAATCGTCCGACCGCCAGAGGGATTCCGCCTGCCGGCTAGTGTCCTCGTCATTGTTCGTCATGTGCGTTTCCTTTCGTGTTCATCGCATGATTTCCGGCGCGCACTGCGGCCGGCCGTCCTCTTCCGCGGACCACGCCGGGTTGGGGTCTGGGAGCATGTCGGAGAGTTGTTTCGGTCTTTTGTTGCTTCCCATGAACGGTTCGTCCGGCAGACTGTCGCCGTCGAACGCGCGCGCCCATGGGTTCAGGAACATTGGCGGCCTCCACTGGTCATCCAAGACCGGTCGCGGCTTTTCCGCCTTCTTTCGTTTCACGGCTTCCGTCTCGTGATTCGTTGTCTTGTTTTCCAAGGTCTCGTCGTCGTTCATGAGATGTCCTCTCATATGCCGATTCCGGTATTCGCCGTGATGTCGGCGCCCGGGTCGATGCCAGGGTTCGGCATGGGAAGCCCGGCATCATCCGAGGGGATTAGAGACCAGGGGTCTCCGACTGGTTCCGGCGTGGTTTGGTCTACGGTGTCCGGAGTGGTGGAGGCGGCGTCCGTCATGGACGCCCATGGGTCGGTGTTTGTGTCGGAATACCGGTCCTCGATGGCTTGCAGCAGGTTGTCGATGGCCGATAGACGGTTCGGTTCCTGGCCGGTGTATGCGGCCATGGGTCCTTCGGCCGGTTTCGTCCGTTGCCAGTCCTCTCCGGCGAGACGCCAGAGCCATTCGCCGTGCCATGGCATGATGCTGCCGAGGACCTGCCCGTCGGGCAGTTCCGCGTCGCTGATACGTGGACCGTTCGCCCAGGCCGAGCCGGACCGTATGTCCACGTCCCTTATGGTGAATTCCTTGCCGTCGATGCTGAGTCTTTTCGTTTCTTCCATTGGATGCTCCTTTGCTGTTTCGTGTTCCTGTGCCGTTTGGAGTTCCGGCATGTAGTCGATGGGGTTGAGTCGGCATGATGCGCAAAGCTGCGCGAATGCTTCGAGGGTGACGACCGACCCTTTTTTGAGGCGGGTGAACATTGCCGGGCTCACGCCGGCTTTTTCGGCCAGCGCGGTCCATGTCGTGTCGGTTTCGAACCGGTACCGGTTGATGTCCTCGCGGAACCGTTCCATATCGATGGATGGCATGATTGGAGCTCACATTCCGATTCCGGGACCCATAGGCCAGTTGATAGCGTTCGGGTCGATGCCGGGGTCGGGATCGGGAAGGGTTGGGCCGTCGGATCCGAACAGGGCGTCCATGTCGACGCCGATCCACGGGTCGGGGACCGGGGTTGGAACGGCCGCGCGTTCGTCCATGGCGCAGACGCGATTGGTGAGGTCGTCCGGCATGTCATCGGCGTAGGCTCCGACGTTTTTCAGAATCGTCTTCCGGTTGTCCCATACGAGCCGGTCCGCCTCGTTCTGTCCCATTCCGACCCAGTCGCCGTCCTTGTTGACCCTCAGATATGGGTCCCTGTCGGGATTCCATCCGCCGTACGTGGCTTTCTCCGTGATCTCCCCGTCGGTCAGATGCTCTCCGATGGTTTCGCGTGCCGTCATGGATGGCCAGGCGCGGTAGTATCCGAGGCTGCTTTCCGGATCCGTGTCGTGGACGGTGTCGACGATGTCATGCAATAGTCCGATGTTCTCCGGCGTGCGTTCGATGAGATTATCGGCGTCCAGTTCAAGGGCGATCTGCGATGCGGCGGTGGCGCGCGCCATGACGGCGTCCGACGGGTCTTCGTCGCGGGTGGTCCAATAGGCGCCGTCGTTGCTGGACCATAAGGCATCGGCCGCGGCATCATGCCAGTATCCGGGGTCGTTCCAGTTCGCGGACCATTCCTTGGCCACGTCGTCGAAGCCGGTCATGTTCGTCATGGCGATGTACCGGTCGTGTTCGATTCCCGGTGGGAGGACCGAGTCGAACTGGTCTTCGGTCACCCAACGGAATTGCCCGTATCCGTCGGGCTTGCAGCAGTCATCTCCGAGCTGGTAGCATTCCTCGCCGATTTCGATCGGCTCTTCGATGGCGTTGTTTCGGGCGAGAACCGATAGCCGTTCGGTCGCCTGGTCGCGCCATGCTTCCATCTGTTCCAAAGTCGGTTTTTCCATGCCTGTCTCCTTTCCGTCACATTCCAAGTCCGGAACCCATGGGATTCGCACTGGCGGCCGGGCCGATGCCGGAATCCGGCATCGGCAGGTTGACGTTCGACTGATGTTCCGGATGTTCCGGGAGCGGAACGGCTCTCATGCGTTCGATAGCATCGGCTGTAAGTGATTGGTCGAATTCCTTGGACAGTTCGGGATCCGTGGCGATCTTCGCGAGTGTGGACGCGGTGCCGTATCCGACGTTTGGATAGGCGGCTTGGAGTTCCTGTGGGGAATGCAGGTCGGCCCAGTCGGTCAATTCCTCATGCCGGTCGAGGAATTGGTCCGTCGTTCGGGCCAGCAGGTTCGGTTCGACATTGGACCATCGGCCGATGTCCGGCAGTGGCATCGCGGATGCCGGTCCCGGCGTAGAGGCCGGTGTTTGCACGGTGGTGAATACTTCGGCTGTGGATTGCGGGGCCTGCTGTTCGAAGCCGAGCCCGCTTCTCAATTCGGCCAGCAGGTTCGGATCGTCCTCGATCTTCGCGAGTGTGGACGCGGTGGAGAAGTCGATGCCCGGATATCTCATGCCGAGTTCCCGTTGCGTGTAGAGGATGGTCCAGTCCTGGATCTCCTCATGCCGGTCGAGGATGTTTTCGATGGCGTGCGAGAGAGCGTCATGGTTCATGAAGGACAGTTCCGACCGTTGGGTTACGTCGACCATGATGGTTTCCTTTCCGACGGGCCCATCCCGTCTTCCTCCTGTCCACATGCCCCCGGTTTTTTCGCCGCCGATATTTTTTTCGAGGATGAAAAACCGATATCGGTTGGGATGCGTGTGGAAGAGACGCACCATTCGATATCGGGAAGGAATTGAATTGCGTCTTGTGATCGCCGAGAAACGTTCCGTGGCCTTCGCCATCGCGCAGGCGTTGGGCGGTGTGCGGCAGGGTGACGGATACGTGTCGGCCAGAGGGGCGCTCATCTCGTGGGCGCAGGGCCATCTGGTCGAATTGTCTGACCCGGAGGAGTATTCGGACATGCCCTGGTCCGCGCATAAGTGGACGATGGACTCCCTTCCCATCGACCCGAAGTCATGGCGTTGGCGTCTGAGCGGCGCGAAGGGCGCGGCACAACGCTACCGTTCCCTCGTCGAACTGCTCCGATCCGACAAGGTGACCGAACTGGTCAACGCGTGCGATCCGGACCGTGAGGGCGAGGCGATATTCCGTCGTATCCTCATGGCCGCGAAGGTTTCCAAACCGTCCCTGCGCCTGTGGGTCGCGTCATTGGACGAGCAGGCCATCCGTGACGCGTGGAAAAGGATGCGTCCGGAATCCGATTACGATGGTCTGGCCGACGCGGCGGACGCCAGGGCGAAAGCCGACTGGCTGGTCGGCATGAACGCGTCACGCGCCCATACGCTCGCATGGCATCGCAGTCTGTCGCTCGGACGCGTGCGCACTCCAACGTTGACCATGGTCGTCCAACGTGATCTCGCCATCGAATCACACAAGCCGACACCGTTCTGGCGTCTTATCGTGCCGATGGATAGTTGGACGCTCGAAAGCGGGAAGATCGAGGACCAGGTGATGGCGCGCCGCATACTGGCCGACTCGATGGGGCTTCCCGTGGAGATCCTGGAGGTGAGACGGTGCCGCGAGCATGCGAAGCCGCCGACCCTGTTCGACCTGACCGGCTTGCAGAAGGCCATGAGCGAACGGCACGGGCTGACCGCCGAACAGACGTTGGACTGTCTGCAGCATTTGTACGAGATGAAGGTCGCGACCTATCCGCGTACCGATTCGAAATACATAACCCATGATGACGTGGACGGGTTGAAGGAACTCCTGCAGCCGAAATACGCGTTGGGCTTCCTGGACCAGAAACCTGTCGAGGCGATCCACGACCTGTATTCCGCCGGAGGGTTCGATCCGATAAGGTGCGTCGCGGACGACAAGGTCCAAGGTCATACCGCAATCCTTCCGACGCGGCGTCTCACATACGACGTGTTCCAGCATGACCTGACGGACATGGAACGCGAGGTCATAGCCGTGATATTGACGCGCATGTGGTCGGCCTGCGCCACGGACCGTGTCCACGACACGGTGAAGGTCGAAGCCGTGTTGGACGAGCGTCATGCCGACGGTTCCATGGAACGGGTTCCGCTGTCCGCTTCGAGCGACGTTACCGTCGAGGCGGGTTGGACCGCCATCGAGGGCACGTCGCGAACGGACGATGCGGAGAAGAAGCCTGTGAATCGGATACCCGACTCCCTGGGGAAGGGTCCTCTCCCCCAGTCCGGCGCCCCGTCTCTTACGGAGGGCGTGTCAGCGCCGCCGAAACCGTTCACGGAGGCCACGCTGCTGTCCGCCATGGAGCATGCGAGCCGTTTCGTCGCGGACAGTGACCTGAAAGCCGCCTTGGATGACGACACGAGCCATTCGGGAGGCATCGGCACGCCCGCGACCCGCGCCGGCATTCTCGAGAGCCTGGTCAAAAGCGGCTACCTGCAACGTAAGGGCAAGCAGCTACGCAGTACTCCCGCCGGGCGGATGCTCGTCGGTGTCGCCATCGACGAGTTGAAGGATGTGAAACTCACCGCGCAATGGGAGCAGAGCCTTGCCGACATCGAACAAGGCAAGGGCGACGAGACGGTCTTTCTGAACGAGATCCGCACGGCATGCGCGGCAATGCCCGGGCGGGTCATGGAAATGACCCGGCGGGACAATCTGCAGCAATTGGTCCGGCAGGCCGGCGAACGTGAGTCGTTCGGACCCTGCCCGCGTTGCGGCAAGCCCGTCGTCAAGACCGGGAGCGTCTGGCAGTGTTCGTCGAACAAGAGCGTGAGGGATGATGCCGGTGCCTGGAAGCTCGGCGAGGGTTGCGGCTACAAGATCTTCTCTGAGAAGTTCGGCAAGAAGCTGACCGATAGCATGGTCCGCCGCACGTTGGAGGGCAAACGTCCGAAGGTGTCCGGCCTGAAGTCGAAGGCGGGCAAGACGTTCGACGCGCGTCTCGTGCCGGACAGGCAGTACGGGATCGGATTGTCGTTCGACGATCTGAACAGGAAAAAGAAGTAAGAGGATTCCGTTCACGGCGTTATCCGCAAGGCAGAGAGCCGTTATTCGGAAGGGGGACGCGCTCACCGAATGTCCTATGCTCCGTGAATCGCCGGAGTGAGGGACGTTCTCGCATCACGTTCTGATTGCGGGATGATTTACGCCCATTTACGAAGGCTTGACGCGAAATGAGCGAAAGATGAACATCGACAAGATTGGCAATGCCCTTGACGTTCCGTTCATGGCATTGTGCAGCCGCGTCGACCGTCTACAATTGGGCACATTGGAACGAGCACTACCGGGGAGAAAAACATGGGAAGTCTGATGAACCAGGTGTTTTACACCGACGCATACGATTTGAGCATCGTCAGCCTGATCGTCGCGGTCTTTGCCGTCGCGATCGTCGCATGGGTCGTCTGGGAGCTTGCCCAGGTGATCCTCCGCCACATGATCGGGAAAGAATACTCCGTGCGCGTGCCTTTCTCCGTGAGGGTCGGCCTGAACCGGCGTCACTCGCCCGACGGATTCAGCATGGGATACCCATACTGGCAGGCGGCCAAGAAGGACGGCACCCGCGACCTGCGGACGAACAACACGCGCATCGTCCGCACGCCCACGGTCATCTTCCTCGGGGGATGGCGTCTGAGCGTCAGGAACCCGTTCACGGCCTACGATTTCGTGAACGACCTGCGCGACGCGGGCCATGACCTGGGACGCTGCCCCGAGGAGCAGTGGAAGCTCAGGTGTCTCACAGAACGAGAACGCGCCCGCAGCGAGGCGACCAGCATCGACGGCATCGTGAACAGATTCAGGGATCATCCGACCGATTTCGAACCTTTCTGCGCGGATCTGTTCCATACGCTCGGCTGGCGGGCGGAGACCACGCCGCCGTCGCGCGACGGCGGCTTCGATCTCAGGATGATCAGCCCGGAGGGCGAGACCTACATCGCCGAATGCAAGTGCTACTCGCCACGGCATCATGTCGGGCGTCCGGTCGTCCAGAAACTGCATGGAGCCAACGCCGTCGAACAGGCGCACGGCATGATGCTGGTGACGACCAGCTCGTTCTCGCAGGACGCCGTGGACTATGCCGCCCAGGCAGGCGTCGAGCTCGTCGACGGTTCCGCTCTCGTCGGTCTGTGCCGTCGCGCGTGGGGAGGTCAGCCCACCGCCATTATTCCGGAGCGTTCCGCCAGGATGACCCGCGCAGAGCTCATGTCGCGCATCCCCGTCGACATGCGGAGCCGTTATCTGAAATATGCGAGGACGAAGTAGCCCTATTTACATTGCGACGAGCAACGGCTTGTGTTGGAGCATGTTCTGGATGAGTGTGCCCATATCGGCGACCGGCAGGTAGCGGGCGATAATGGTCCAGATGATCGCGACCTCGATCAGGCCGAGGATGACGGTCGCTGTGCCCCAGACGAGTTGCATCCATAGTCTCGGCCCGGTGGCCGCCCGCCCGGTCACTCCGGCGATCACCGTGAGGATGATGAGCGCCGGCACCAGTATTGTGATATCCCAATCATTGAACCATTGGCTTACCGAGACAAGCCATTCTACGAGAGTCTCGAGGATTCCTGCCATGTTGCTGTCCTTTCGTTGTTGTTTTCCGTTGTCTGTTCCACATGCGATTCATCCATCGGAAGCCGATGGAGGGTCTCTCGCATCGTTTCGAGTTCCTTCTGGTCCGCTTCCCGTCCCATGCCGTACATTGACGCGAGCGTGAGTAGACTCTGCTCGACATCCTCGGGAAGACGGCCCTCGTGCCTGTCGGACGGATGCGTTTCGTAGTATTCCTCGATGGTCGTCGAGCATTGCCGCAGTTCGTCCCAAGTGGGCATGTCATGGTCCATGGGCTGCATGGTTCTTTTGTTCTGGGTGGCTTCCGCGTCCATGAGGTCCGTGGCGGTTCCTCCATATGTCATGGTGAGCGCGTCGAGGCTTTGCCTGATGGTCGGTGGCAGCAGCGAGTACGTGTCGTGGCTACGTTCGTCCGCGTCCATGGCGGCCCGTTCCATGTAGTATTCCTCCAATCGTCGCATGCGGTCCCTGCGGTTCGCGTCGATGATTTCCGCTTCTCCCGTTCCGTGGTCGGCCAATCGGGCGATCCTGCCGTTGATGGGATCGGTCAGCGCGTCAAGGGCCGATTGTGCGGCCTCGTCGATATGGTCGCTGTAATCCTCGCCAAACGTCTCGCGGCATGCCTGGGCGATGCCGCCGACAACCGGAACAGAAAGCTTTACTTTTCCGATGTAGTTGTTGTAAGGGATCGGATTCATATCTTTTTCCTCATTGGCATCCCCTTTGGTGATAAACTGTCCCATCGCCGGGCTGTTGGATACTACACGGTGGGTAATGATCGAGCCGTCTGCATTGTTGCTGTAAAAAGCAATGACATCATCTTTGACGATCGTGTCTGGTTCTTCATACCGGACATAGACCAGGCTTCCCGTCGGGATCGCCGGTTCCATGCTCCCACTGATCACGGTGTACATCTGAAAACCAAAAGCTTTCGGAAGCGTCAGCGGAATACAGGCAAGAATCAGTACTGTCAGTAAAACAGTGCCCAGTGCACTGCAAAATGCAGCCACCGGGCTTTTCTTTTTCTTCGTTCTCTTCAAAAAAGACTTCTCCTTTAGTGCCGCGCTTTTTTTATTTTGCACGTTTTTTCAAGAATACGATCAGTCCTGCGAGAGCTGCTACCGCAACAACGATAATGCCGATCCCTGCTGCGATCGGAGTCTTGCTCGTCTTGTCTTTCGCATCGATATTTCCTTTTGGAGTGTCTTCATCATCCAGATCTACCAG
>OIDR01000419.1_pt1 | contig 13207 bp, 2 predicted proteins | sample 1581641 | NCBI WGS metagenome assembly OIDR01 (sample SAMEA3882550, study PRJEB24775) | human gut metagenome | biome: human-associated habitat; feature: intestine environment; material: feces | place: Netherlands | collected 2009/2010
TCGTGCCGTGCAAATGGCCGAGCCCGTTGTCCAACGCGTACGAGTCGGCCCCGTGACGCACGGGCAGGTCCACGCCGATCGACGGGATCTCGACCGACGCCATGATCCCGTCGCCGAAGTCCAGCAGATGCTGGTACTCCTTGTCATCCTTGAACCCGAAGTCGCCATCGATGACGCCATCCTCGGTCGAGGTCTCGCCGATGACCTGCGGAGTGGCGGCGAGTTTCCTGTTGTACGCATGGGCCTGCTCGACCATGCGCGCGTACTTCCCGGCGGACCGGTCGCCCTCGTCGGCCAATGCGGCGCTTTGCGCGGCCCTGCGGGACGCGCCGGCCTGTTCCACGCCGATCCACGCGAACGTGCCCACGCCCACTAGGCAGAATACGGTCGTGACGGCCGCGAGCATGCGGAACACGCGCGCCATATGCCGTTTCCGCAGCAACCGGGACCGGCGTTCGCGGCGCGTGTCATACACGTGGTCGCCCTTGATGACCCAATCCCAATCCATACGACTCGAAATAACACTCATGTCAACACCACCGGAGGAACAACGAATATCGATGAAAAAGAGGAAGGCACCCGGCCGGTCCCATTCTTCTGGGGAACCTTGCCGGATGCCTTCATTCCCATATGCCGAACCGTCCGTCACTGCTCGCCGCGCATGCGACGCGTGAGCATGACCGTGGATCCGATACCCATCACGAGCAGGGTGACGCCGCCCGCGACGAGCAACGGCAGACTCACGCCGCCAGTCGGAGTGAACTGTTCGAATACCGGCTGCCATTGCGCGTACAGGGTGATGTCCTTGTCCTGCAACGGAACCTGCGAACCATCCTTATAGGCGGTTCCATTGCCGTCGGCTTGAGTATCCCATCCCAGGAACACGTATCCGTCGCGCTTGAACGACTTGGACGCGTCGGACGGGACGGTCACGTCCGAATACTGCCAGCCGGTCGTGTTCGCATGCGAACCGGTGCCGCCGTTCGCGTTGTAGACCACGTTGGCCTGCAACCGCTGCCAGTGCGCGTACACGGTCACATTACCCGTCAACAGCGTGTTCCAGTCGTACAGGCCCGCATCATCCTGCGGTCCCGCATACCAGCCGAGGAATCTGTAGCCGCGGATCTTCGACGTGTCTCCAGACTGCCAGCCGGAGCCGTCCGCGGCGGCCGTGTTGTATGCCACGGAGACGGACGCCGGGGTGGATGGCATCTGACCGTTCCACGTGTTCGGCTTGTTCGTGTCGTAGGTGAGGACCGGGTTGCCGACCCATACCGCGTACACGGTCATGCCGCCCTCGACCATCGTGACCTCGGCCTGGGCCTGGGTTGCCTGCGAATCCTGGCTCCAACCCAGTTGGGTGTGGCCCGGACGGGTCAGCATGCTGGAATCCCAGCAGTCGCCGTCCTTCGCCAACGTGGCAAGCGTGATCCTCTGGCCGGCCGGATAGTAGACCTGGCATCCGGACACCACGTCCGTGCTCTGGTCGACGGTCCTCACGGTCACGCTGCCGTCCTCATGCGTGGTGGTGCGCTGCACGAGGTCGGACACCTTGCCGTCGGTCTCCGATTTCGCGGGCTGAGTGGTGTTAGCGGCCGTGTCGGACGGGATGGAACCGGTGGCATCCTGCGCGTTCTTGTTGTAAGTGAGACGGTAGGCGATGGTCGAATCGACCGGTTGGAAGCCGGACCCGCGGGCCTGTCCCGAGGCGACCGACCAGCGGACATGGAAGGACGAGCCGGTGAACGTGGCGCCGACGTAATGCTTCATTCCATGCGCGTCGGCATTGTTCTCGTTCTCGTCCGTGGCGCCGGCCCAGCCGTTCGTGCCGAACCGGGCGAGATGTGCGTCGGAGCGCACGTACGCGCCGTCGAAGCCGCTGACGAGTTCGATGCCCTCGTTGTATCCGCTGGTGCCGCCGTCAAGGTCGGTGAATCCGGTCACACCACGCAGTCCCTGCGGCGTGGAACCGTCATCCAGCAGGAAATCGACGGTCACATCCATGTACGGACGAGACGAGGTATGCCTGTCCCACTTGCCATACGACGCCAAGAACTTGTGCTGCGATTCGTAGTACACCAGAGAGCCGAGGTTCTGGCCGTTCACGGTGATCTTGGCATTGAGCCACCGTTGCGTGCCGGAGGAGTCGCGCCACTGTCCCACATGGTGCAGGATCAGGTTCGCGCCATTCTTGTTCGGCTGGTACATGGTGCCCAGAAGCGTGCCGGCGTATGCTTGGTTCTCCACCGTGGGATTCCAGTTCGTTTTGACGGTGAAGCCGTTCACGTCGGTGATCTGGTCCGCGGTGACACCATCGGTTGTGGAGAACTTGAAATCGCCATACTGCACAGGGGCGATTTCACCGTTCTTCAAGTCATGCACCGTCAGACCGGAAGCGGTCCTGTCCGCCACGGCCCTCACAGTGCCGGTCGTCCTGGCCTTGGCCTGCTTGACGGTGTTCGCGGTCTCGTCGGAAGGGACGGAACCGCTCGCATCGTTCGCGTTCTTGTCATAGGAGAGCTTGTAGGCGAGCTTGAACTGCACGTCGTCAATCAGGTTGCCGGTAACACCATCGATGGAACCCAACGCCCTGAACGTGAATCTGCTGACAGGCTGGCCGGCGGGGATTTCCACCGAACCCTGGAACGTGTCCCACGAGCCGAGCCAGCCATCCGTGTTCGGAGCGTTCACCGTGGTGGACTTCTCACCCAGCCTGTTGCCCCGGTCGGATGCGATGCGGGTCATCTCCACCGGCTGCTCGTGGCCGGGCGCTCCGACGAGGATCTGGATCTTCTCATTGGAGTTGATGGTGCCGTTCCGGTGCGCGTACCGGAGCTTCACGGTGTACACGGTGGGCGTGCTGTGCGCGGTGTCGATGTCCTGGTACAGGTACGTGTTGGCCTGCGAGGCGGTGATCTCCGCGTACATGTTGTCGTTCGCCTTGGAGCATTGGATCTCGACGATGCCGCCGCGCCCGTCGACCCTGGTGTCGGTCTGGTTGGACTTCCAGCCGAACTTGGCCGCGTCGAACCCGTTGAGGTGCACCCACTGCTTGGACGCCTCTCCCTTGCCGTTGAGGCCGCCGCTGATCTCCACGTCGCCGTACGCCGGGTCGACGTTGGCGAAGTTGTACTTGTCGGTCATCTTGGACTGGCCGACGATGTTCCGCCAATCATGGTCGAAATCACCGTTCATGATCTGCTTCGGCAGGCCGTTGGCGGCGTATTCCACCACATCGTCGTCAGACGCGAGTCTCACAGTGCCGGAGGTCTTGTCCTTGGCGGGCTGGGTGGTGTTCTCCCTGCCGCGCTGGTTCGACGGAACCTCGCCGGACGCATCGGCCGAGTTCTTGTCATAGGTGAGCTTGTATGCCTTGGTGAAAACCACGTCGTCCAACAGATTTCCGGTGTTGAAGGACGGCGAGTCAACGCTCTTGAACGTGAACACCGTCACATCGGAAGTGGCTACATAGACTCCCTCATAAGTCGCCCACTGTCCGTGATGGTTCCGTGACGAATGATATCCAAGCCCGGAACCCCATGAGATCTCGGCCTTGTTCGATGCGTGGGTCGAAATGGTCGTGGATGCCGTGGACTCCCCGATGGCGTCAAGCCCGTTCTGGGACTCGACACGGGTCATCCTCACCGGCTGCTCGTTTCCATCCGCCCCGATTAGAACCTGCATCTTGTCCAAATACTCGCTGCTCAAACTGGCATGCTTCAACCGCACCTTGTACAGGGCACCGGGCGTGGTGCGGATGTATTGGCGGATGCTGCTCTGTGCCTGATATGGAGAGAGCTCGGCGTACATGTTGCCCGTACGTGAATCCCTTTGAAGTTCGACCTCGTTCGTATGCCATTGCGAGGACCCCTCCTGGACGCCAGACGTTTTTCCGGCCTCGCTGGAATCCCACGCGAATCTATCCGAATCGAAGGTCGACGGGAGGGAGACCCATTTGGTGGGATTATCGGACTCGTAGACCATCTTGTCCTTGCGGCTGACACCCCACCAGTTCCTCTTCTTGTCACGAAGGTTCTGGCTTAAGACATCAGCTCCCGGATATTCGAAATCGCCGTTGACCAATTCGGTCGGCAATCCGTCAGAGGTATCCACGACGGTCTTCACCGTGCCGGTCGTCTTGGATTTAGCGGGCTGGACGGTGTTCTCCTTGCCACGCTGGTTCGACGGGACCTCGCCGGCGGCATCCGAAGAGTTCTTGTCATAGGTCAACTTGTAGGAACGGGAGAATTCGATATCGTCAAGATCATTGCCGGAATACCATTCCGCGGACGCGACGGATTTGAAGGTGAAACGCACTGTGGTGACCCCGTCGGGCACGAGATACGTGCCGGAGTATGTATCCCACTTCTTGTTGTCCGCGCGGTCGGACGTGGTCGGGGTCGAGATGGTGGTCATCTTCTCGCCGACCTTGTTGCCGTTTTCGGACGTGATTCGGGTGGCTTCCTGCGCGGTCTCCTTGTATGGTTCGCCGATCATGACCTGCATCTTGTCCACGTAGGCGCTGGTCGCGCTGGAATGCTTCAGACTCCATTTCATCATGGTGCCCGGCGTGACCTTCACATCCTGATAGATCGCGGTGCCCTGCTGGTCGGCGGTCAGTTCGGCGAACTGGTTGTGGTGGACGGAATCGTAATTGAGTTCCACATTGCCAGCCTCGCAGCTCATGCCGCCGGAATAATGCGTGTCTCCCTGGGTGGAGTTCCAAGCGAAATTCAACCTGTTCCAATTGGGAATAGCCCTGCCTGTGGTGGACATGGCGCATCCCGAACCGTATTTGCCTGTACCGGGATTGATGGTGGCGAACAGCTTGCCCTTGTTGTATTTGTTCGAACCCGACTCCGGCAATGCCGTCCATGACGGCACGGATGGATAGTCGAAGCCGCCGTTGACAATCTGCTCCGGCAGGTTGGACGCGGCGTAGGTGGCCACGTCGTCGTCGGATGCGAGGCGCAGGGTTCCCGTGGTACTGGTTTTGGCCTGCTTGACGGTGTTTGCGGCCGTATCCGACGGAACCTGGCCTGAAGCGTCCGAAGAGTTCGCGTCATAGGTCAACTTGTAAGAGCGGGAGAACTCGATGTCGTCCACGAGATTGCCGATGTTGTTGCCGAGCAGGGTCTCATACTCTTTGAACCCTTCGAGGCTCTTGAACATGAATACCGTGTTCTTCTGTCCTTCGGGCACCTGGTAATAGCCTTCGTACGTCTCCCATTGTGCGCCATGATCGCGGGGATCGGTGTTGGATACCTTTGTGGTGATGGTCGTGGACTTCCCGCCCACCTTGTCACCATGGCCGTTAGAGGTGACGCGGGTCATCTCCACAGGCGTCGCGTGGTTCGTGTCGGAGCCCACGAGGACCTGCATCCTGTCGGCATGGGAGGATTGGCGGCTGGCGTGCTTGAGCCGGATCTTGTACAGCACGCCGCCGTTGCCGGTGGACACGTTCTGGTAGATGCTGGTGTTGTCCTGTTGGGCGACGATCTCCGCATACGTGTTCTTGGTGTTGCGGTCCTGCTGCAATTCGACCCTTGAACCGTTCTCGGTACTGGACCATGCGAACCTGGAAGAGTCGAAACCGGGGATCTGCCCGATCTTTCCGTACTTGGAAAGATCGGTGGCGGACATGTTATGCCAAAGCGTGCCGTCATCCGATTTGAGGAACGTGCGCAGATCGGCATGGCCTTCCTGCTCGTTCTTCTGAATGTCGGAGAACGAGGGGTAGGAGAAATCGCCATTAGCGAGGGAACCGTACCGGACGTTCTCGTCCGCGACGGTCTTCATGGTTCCGTTGGTCGTGTCGTCGGATGCGAGCTTCACGACGCCTTTCGTGTCCCCGGTCGTGCCGGTCGTGTCCACCGCACCGGCGGTGCCGGCCAGCCCCGCGCCCAACGTGGATGCGGCGACCAGACCGGCGATGAGTCTTGTGAAGAATCCCATTCTTTTTTCATTCCTTCATATTGTTTTTAGAAAAGTCCTCTGATAAAAGGAGTAGCAGGGGCGGAGAGGCGAAGCTTCTCCGCCCCTGCTGCTGTGGAATCGGCCGAGAAAAGAGGTCAGGCCGCGATCGGACCGTCGCCCATGTTCTCGTGGCGGATACGGTACGCGCCCCAACCGGTAGCGGTGGCGACCAGGATGATCGCGAACGCGCCGACCAGCATGACGCCCATGGTGGTCGCGCCGGTCTGCGGCAGCTGGGTGATGTTGTCGATGTTCTTCACCACGGCGGTCGGGGTGGTGGTCTTGCCGTCCGCGTTGTTGACCGTGCCGGTCAGTCCCGGCTGGTCCTTGCCGGTGATGGTCACGTGGCCGTCGTCGGTGATCTTGAGGGTGAAGCTCGGCTTGACGAAGCTGAAGTAGCCGGTCGGCACCTGGGTTTCCTTCACGGTGTACGTGCCGGCGCCCAGGCGGGTGAAGTTGATGACGCCCTGCGCGTTCGTGGAGAACTCGGTCGCCTTGGACTCGTCCGTGCCGAACGTCCACTGGTTGGAGGCCGAATCCCACGTGTACCACTGGTTCAGGCTGTCGTTGTGGATTTTGAACTTCGCGCCCTGGATGGTCTTGCTGCCGTCCGCGGCGCTGATCTTCTTCAGGTCCACGTCGTAGGTCGGGACCGGGGTCTCGTCGGTGCCCGGGTTCGGGGTCGGCACGTCCGGCGGAATGACGGCCGGCAGCCAGTTCGACGTGAGGATGATCTGGTTGATGGCCTTGTTGGCCTTGGACGCGTTGACGACCTTGCCCTGATAGGTCACGGTCACCTGCTTGCCCTGGTAGGTGTCCACGAGGCTTTGCAGGCTCGTGACCTTGAAGCCGGTGCCGTCGGTCTGGGTCTTGCCGGCCGCGGCGGTGATCTTGTCCTTGCCGATGGCGCCGAACTGGTCGGTGATGTCCGTGCCGTCGACGCTCGCGTGGAACGAGCCGTCGATGTAGGTGATGCCGGTCATGTGGTCCTCGAGGGTGATGGTGTCCACGGCCAGCTTGTTCGGCACGGTGAACGTGGCCTTGAAGTCACGGGTCTCGCCGTTGGTCGCGGCCGCGGAATCCTTCCACGTGCCGTCCACGCTCTTGATCTTCTTGTCGATCTTGGTGACGTTGGTTTTGATCTGGGTGGAGCCGAGGGTCTGCCCGTTGCTCATTCTGGTCGCGCCTCCGATGGTGGTGGACACGAGGATCGGGATTCCCTGGGCGTCGACGACGAGATAATAGCCCTCCGGCAGGGTCAGGTTCAGACTGCCCGTGGCGGAGGTCTGGTTGGTCTTCACGGCCGCCACCTTGCTGGACGCGGCGGTGGACTGCAGGGTGCCGGCGACCTTGCGCAGCGTGTCCGAATTGGTCTTCAACCGCAGGAGCTGTTCGGCGGCGTTACGGCCTTCGGACGTGTTGTAGGTCACGCCGTTCTTGTTCAACGCGGCCTTGACCCACGCGTCGGCCGCGGCGTCCGGGGAGGAAGCGCTCACGCTCTTCACGTTCGCGCCGTCCTTGACGACGTCGTTGTAGTTGGCGAGCTTGTACACGGTGAAGCTGTGGCCCGCGAGGGTGCTGCCATCGCCCGCGTTCAGCGTGAGCGTGCCGTCCGCGGCGAACGCGGCTCCCGGAACGCACAACGCGGCCAACGCGGCGGCGGTCGCGCACGCGGCTGAGATCTTCTTCATATTCATACTGGATGTCTCCTTTGATAGGGATTCTTCTGTTTTCTGCACGGACAGCTCACGCTGCAGTGGAAGTCCGATATCGTCGGCGTCCGCTTTCGGATCGCCGGCCGGTTGCCGGATCTCTCAACCATTCCCACGTGCACATGGCCGTATGAGCGCAGATATTCGAACGGGTGGCACCCCAATAAGATGGATGGGGGCGTGGGCCGTTCTTTCGGACGAGCCACGCCGGCCTTGTACGGCATCCACGATCCGGGAAAGGAAAAGGGCGGGATGTTGGAGAATCCTCCAACATCCCGCCCGTGGCGTCACTCATGCCGTATGGCGGATCCGAACGGTCATCGGATCATTTGGCGGCATGCACGCCGTGCTTGACGGTCGAGATCCTGCGACGTGCGCCCAAGAGGGTCACGCCGACACCGCCGAAGGCGATGAGGGACAGCAGGACGCCGCCGATGGCCATGCCGGTCTTGGCGAGATCCTCGCGGTAGCCGCTCCAGTCGTCGGTGTTCGAGTCCACGGTGGTGTCCTCGCATAGGGTCCTGTCGCCGACCTTGACCTGCTTGAGGCCTGTCGTGTCGGACGCGTCGCCATCGACCTTCGTGTCGGCGTCGGACTTCTCGTCGCCGGTCTGGTTGCCGTCGGTGGACTGCTGGCCGCCGAACTGGTCGGTGACGGGGCATTCGACGAGCGGCGTGCCGGTGACCTTCACACGGTCGGTGTGCTTGCCGCCCTGCCCGACGCCCTTCAACGTGCCGGTGATGATGGTGGACTCGCCGGGCTTGAGCACGAGGGTGTCCCAATCGTCCGGATACTTCAGGTCCGTGACGTCGCCTTCGCCGGCGATGGTCCTGTCGACCATCTTGAGGTCCTTGGCGAGATACCAGGCGCCCTCACCGGTCGAGGAGTCCGTCTTGGACGTGTTGGTGATTTTGAACGCGATCTGCTGGCTGTCTCCGGCCATCTTCAACGCGTCCTTCACGTCGTCGCGGTCGCCGGCCTGTTCGCCGGAGGCCACGTCGTACTTCTCGATGTGGATCGACGGGGTCATGTCCGGGGTGCGGGTCCACACGATGTTGGACTGGAACTCCTTGTCGTTGAACTGTTCGGTGAACTGGTTCTCGACGCGTTCGGACACCTTCAGGCGCTTGCACTGGATGTACGCGCGCCAGCCGTTCTCATGCGCGTTGTCCGCGGACACGAGGGCACGGTACGCTTCGGTCGCCTCGATGGCGACCTGGCCGTTGGCGTCGGCCGTGGCGGTGAACAGTTCGCCGCCGAGCTTCGAGCTGTCGAAGCCGTTGCCGGCGAGCTTGTCGCCCTTGGCGGCGAGCACCTTGCCGTCCCTGTACAGGTCGCGGGTCGCGTACACGGCCCACTGGCCCGTGTACTGGTCGAACTCGGTGTTCAGCGGATCCACGATCCTCCACTGGCTGACCTGCGGGTAGGCGCGGTCGGCCGGGATGACGGAGCTGTCGAGCTGGTAGAGGAAGGTGCGGTCCTTGTACACGCTTCTGCCGTCGATGCTTTCGCCGCCGACCTTGACGGTCACGTCCTTGGCGGGGTTGATTTCCTTGAGCGGGTTGGACACCTCGTTGGTTTCCCGGGTCAGGTCGTTGGTGACCTGGATGGCCTTGTTCTTCACCGTGTAGCCGTTCTCGACCTTGACGACCTTGTACGGCATGACGATCTGGTATTCCTGGCCGAGGAGGTTCTGGTCGATGCTCGGATCGGAAAGCGGATCATGCTTGGACGAGGACGCGTAGGCGGCGAGGTCCGTCGGCTGGGGATCGCCCTTCACGGTGACGCCCTTCTTCGGAATCCACGTGTCCACGGTCTTCGCGTACACGTACGCGACGCCGTCCTTGATCTGGATATTGAACTTGCCGGTCACGTCCTGGCCCTTGGAGTCGAGCACTTCGATCTTGGTTCCGTCGATGGCGAGATGCTCGTCGTCGAAATCATCGGTGATGCCGGCCTTCCACACGCGGTACGCGTTGTTGGTCTGCTTCAGGTCGAGGGTGACCAGATAGTTGCCGGTATCGCCCAGCAGCATGGTCTTCCCGTCGATGCTGACGGTCGGATCGCCCTGCTCCTTGGACTGGTTGTCCTTCTTGGAGGGATCATGCTTCGGGGGTAGGTTGTCGACGATGTTGGACGGGGTGATCGAATTGTTCAGGGTGAGCGTCCACTGGTTGTCCACCTTGCGGTCGGTCGGCGCGTCCTTCGCGACGGTGCCTTCGAAACGGACCTGCACCTGCGGGTTCGTGCCGGCCTTCCAATGTTCGGCCACGTACTTGTTCGAGTATGTGATGGTGAACTTGTGCGCCGCGGTGTCCCATGCGACCGTGTAGTCGCCTTCGACGCCCATCTGCGGATCACTGGTGGTCAGCTGGTCGCCGGTGGCGAGGTCGGTGATCTCAAGGGTCTGCGGGTCGGGTTCGAGGTACTGGTCGTACACGTCGGTGTCCTGGATGGACACGATCCGGTATCCGAGGTCGGCGGGCAGTTTCGGCTGCGTGGTGAGACGGTATTCGACCTTCTGGCCCGGATACACGACCTTGTCGTCGGCGTCGTTGTTCGCGCCGCCCTGGCTGCCTTCGGCGATGACCTTCTTCTTGACCGGTGGGACGTAGCCGCAGATGTGCGGTTCGTTGGTCGGCTGGGACTCGTTGTTGACCTTCTCGGAACCCGAGTTGGTCAGCTTGGAGCCGTCGGGGTTCTCGCAGAACGTGAGCTCGTCGCCCGCGGCCTTGTTGAAGTCCTTGCGGACCTGGGCCGCGCCCTTGCCGTTCGCGAAGTTCACGACGCCCGGCAGGAGCAGGCTGATCTGCTTCGGATTCTTCAATCCGGCCTGCGCGGCACGGTACTCCGGCTTCGCGGTCGCGGTGACCTTGGTGCCCTGGACGGTGATGTCGAACTGGTCGGTCACGTCACGGCCCTTGTTCGCGATGTCCGCGACGGAGGATGCCGCGTCGGTCGTGGCGTCGGCCTCGTACACGCGGATCTTCGACTTGTCGGACGTGAGATCCCAGATGTAGTCGGCCTTGGCGTAATCGTCGGTCAGCTTGATGTCGGTGACCTTGACGAGATCGGACGCGATGACGCCGTTGACCACGGACGCGACCTGGTCGCCGTCGAGGAACTTCTGGGTGTCCGCTCCGGTCTTGTTCGTCTCGTCCGGATCGACCACGGCCTGCCAGGTGCCGTCATCGCCGAGCTTGATCCAGCTCTTGTCCGGGTTCGGGCTCCACTCCTTGACGGGCGGCTCGTTGCCGGGCACTGTCTGCTGGTTCCACTTCTCCCAATCACCGTTGGTGAGCTGGACCTTCTGGCCGGCCTTGAGCACGCCCTTGGTGAACGCGCCCTTGATGGTCATGCGCACCTTGCGGTCCGCCGCCTGGTTGTAGGTCGTGTCGAGCAGCTCCTGCTTCGCGCTGACCCACACCCTGTCGTCCTGCTTGTGCACGTCGAACAGGTTCTTCGCGTCCTTGCCGTCGATGGTGACGGTCACCGACGCGGAATCGAGATCAATGTTCCTCGCGCTCTTGGAGAAATCATCGCCCAATTCGTAGGAGCTCATCTTCCTGGCGAGGTTCCTGGGCAGCAGGCCGTTGACGGTCACGCCGAAATCGTCCTGCTGGACGAACGTGTGCGTGTCCGCGTTGACGTTGTTGGCCCACGCCGAGTCCTCGGCGTTCGCGGCCTGGCCCTGGTCGGCGCTCCATACCTTGTCGGGCTTCGGATTGCGCACCCAGACCGGCGGCTCGTTGGTCGGCCGGGATTCGTTGTTCCAGGTTTCGGTGGCCTTGTTGGTCAGTTTCTTCTGGTCGGCCGCGGCCTGGGCGTTCGGAACCTGCCTGACGATGCCGCCGATGTACAGTTTGACCTTGCGGTCGTTGGCTCCGAGCGCGGTCTTCGTGAGGAACGACTGCTTCGCGGTCGCGGTGGTCGTGTGCTTCGCCGTGTCGATCGTGATGTCGAACTGGTCGGTCACGTCCTTGCCGTCCACGTACACCCTGACCTGGTCCTTATGGTTCCAGTCGATCCACTGGGCCGACGCGGTCCAGTCGTCGGTGATCGAATAGGAGGTGAACGGGTTGAGCAGGTGGGCGGGGATGCGTCCGTTGACGACGGCGCCGATCGCGTCGCCGGTCACGAACGTACGATTGTCGCTGCCCTTGTCGTTCGTATGCTCCGGATCCTCGGCCTGCAGCGCGCCGTTGGAGTCCAGCACCCACACCTTGTCGGGCTTCGGGGTGACCTTGCCGACCTGTTCGCTGTTGCCGGTCTGGCAGTGGCTCTTGTCCGTGCTGCCGTATTCGTCGCCGGTCCAGCAGGCCTGGCTGTCGTCCGGAATGGTGTAGTCCGAACCGGTCGGGGTCGCGGACTGGGGCACGTTCAGCGTGTACTGTCCGGACGCGGGATTCAACACGTGCGCCTTGACGATGCGCTTGCCCGGCTGGCTGTCATCGACCGTGATGTCGGCCTTGACGGCGTTGCCGTCCTGGTCGGTCACGGTGACCTTCGAAACGTCGTCCCCGTCGGTGCCGCCGATCAGGACCTTCTGGCCGGTCACGTCGATCGTGTCGTACAGCCAGAAATGCTCGGACGCGTTCGACTGGGCGGTGATATGCGCCGTATACAGGCTGCCGGAAGCGATCTGCTGGGCCTCGGCGGTGACCTGCTGGCCCGCCATGTTGGTGAGCTTCTTCGACGGCGGCGGCGAGACCGGCTTCCAGGATTCCTTCGCGTCCTGAGCGCCCATATGGCTGGCCGCGGCCTTCATATGGCCCTGCTTGCCGACGGTCACATCATAGTAGTAGGAGCCGGCCGGCCAGACCTTCCAGGTCCTGTCGACGTCCTTGTAGCCGAACGAGACGCTTTTGGTCGTGTTGTTGTTCTGGGTGAACTGCTTGGACGCGGTACGGGTCGTGCCGTCCAGACCGGTCCAATGCAGCGTGACGGTGCCCGTCACGTCCTCGGAGATCGTGCTGCCGCCACGGCTGGTGGTGATCGCGTCGGAAACGTCATCGGTCGAACCGGCCTGGGTGAACAGGCCACCCGCCCGCGTGCTGACGGTCAGATCGTAGTCGACCGGCGGCTCGTCCTGGTCGAGGACGATGGCGACGACCGCGCGCGGGGCCTTGCTCATCTCACGGGCCGCGAGACTGTTGATGGAAGTCTGTCCATCGCTGAAAGCATCGGAAGTCTTGTAATTGGCTCCCTGATAGGAATAAGTGTTGTTCGGAATGCCGGACGCATTGTATGCGGCCTTCCATTTTGCGGCGTCGAAGGTGCCGTTGGCGCCCGTGTACCAGTCGCCGTTCGCGCCGGGCGTGTGCACGAAGCCCACGGACACGAGGCGGCAGGTCGGATTCTGGTTGCCCGAAGCCTTCGAACGGGCCACGCATTCGGCGTTCGCGCCGTTCACGGCCTCGTCGATGGCGCTGTTGGACTCGCTGCCGTCCATCGACTTCACGCCGACGGATCCCATGGCGGATTTCACATTCTCGCGGGTCGGGGAGCCGAAGGAGTCC
>OIDR01000420.1_pt1 | contig 13176 bp, 7 predicted proteins | sample 1581641 | NCBI WGS metagenome assembly OIDR01 (sample SAMEA3882550, study PRJEB24775) | human gut metagenome | biome: human-associated habitat; feature: intestine environment; material: feces | place: Netherlands | collected 2009/2010
AAAAGGTGTGGTCGAGCCGTGTCACCTTCGCCCATCCGAAGATCGGCTGGGTGCGCGGCACGGGCTTGATGGGCGGCAATGATCCGCTGGTCGAAGTGGTGGAGCGTCACGGTCTGAAGACCTATTCCACCGCCGAAATCGCGGTCGAACTGCTGAACCTTTCCACCCGCGAATCCCGTATCGAAGCAGCCAAGGCCCCGCTCGACGTGGATCTGACCGGCGGACTCGGCAACGAGCCGATCGACATCAAGGCACTGCGTGCGGAAGCCATGGAAGACGCGGCCCAAGCGGAAGCGGCGAATGCCAAGAACGCAATCGCAAGCAACGAATCCGATACCGCGGCCAAGACGCTCATCAAGGCGCTGCCAAGCCCGCGTGCTCCGCGTCAGGCCAAGGTCGATCTTGCCGATTGGCAGAACGTCAGCGCACGTCCGGAAGATGAAATCGTCATCGTGTCCGTGGGTGAACTTGGCCCATGGGGCTCCGGCCGCACCCGTTTCGAAGCCGAACTCGGCATCCATTCCGACGGCCAGGTGGATCTGTCTGCCGGCGCGGTGCTCGAACTGGCATGGAATATGGGCCTGCTGACGTGGAACGACAGCCCCAAGCCGGGCTGGTACGACGTTGACGGCAACCTCGTGCCTGAGGAGGATATCGCGGAACGTTACCATGACGAGGTCGTGGCCCGTTCCGGCGTGCGTCCGTTCGACGAAGGCATGGGCAACGACTACAAGGACGGCACCGACGAGGAAGAGGCCGAGGTGTTCCTTGACCACGATGTGACCTTCTCGGTTCCGACTCGTGAGATCGCCGAAGAGTACGTCAAGCTTGATGAAGCGCACACCAGCTTCGCGGCCGATGCGGAATCCGGCGAATGGAACGTCACCCGCCATGCCGGCTCCATGATTCGCGTGCCTCGCCGCGCGGCCATGACCCGCACGGTCGGCGGCCAGTTCCCGAAGGGCTTCGATCCGGTCAAGTGGGGCATTCCGGCCTCCATGGTCGGCGATGTCGACAAGATCGCCTTGTGGAACATCGTTACTACGGTCGACGCCTACCTGTCCGCAGGCTTCACGCCGACCGAAATCCTCGAGGCGGTGCATCCGTCGATGGTGGCCTCCACGCAGGGCACCGGTTTCGGCGGCATGGCGTCCATGCGCAAGCTGTACTTGGATCGCTTCCTCAACCATGAGATTCCGACCGACATTCTGCAGGAGGCTCTGCCGAATGTTGTCGCAGCCCACGTGATGCAGTCCTACATCGGCGGCTACGGCAATATGGTCCAGCCGGTTTCCGCCTGCGCCACGGCTGCCGTCTCCCTTGAAGAGGGTGCCGACAAGATCGCGCTCGGCAAGGCCGACTTCGTGGTCACCGGCGCAATCGACGACATCGGCGTCGAATCCGTGATCGGCTTCGGTAACATGAACGCCACCGCCAACTCCGAGGAGATGTACGCCAAGGGCATCGACGCGCGCTTCTTCTCCCGTGCCAACGACCGTCGTCGCGGCGGCTTCGTCGAATCGCAGGGCGGCGGCACCATCCTGCTGACCCGTGGCGATATCGCGTTGAAGCTCGGCCTGCCGGTTGCCGGCGTGATCGGATTCGTGCACTCCTACGCCGACGGCGCGCACACCTCCATCCCGGCTCCGGGACTGGGCGCGCTCGCAGCTGGCATGGGCGGCAAGGACTCCAAGCTCGTGCAAGACCTCGCCAAGCTCGGCGTCACGCCGGACGACATCGCCGTGGTCTCCAAGCACGACACGTCCACCAACGCCAACGATCCGAACGAGTCCGAACTGCACAACACGCTGGCCCACGCCATCGGCCGCACCGACGGCAACCCGCTGTTCGTGATCTCCCAGAAGTCGCTCACCGGCCATGCCAAGGGCGGTGCCTGCATCTTCCAGGTCAACGGTCTGACCCAGCTGTTCAAGTCCGGCATGATTCCGGCGAATGCCGCCCTGGACTGCGTTGATCCGAAGCTCATGCGCGACGACCACATGGTCTGGCTGCGCGAGCCGCTGAAGGTCGGTTCCGTCAAGGCCGGTCTGGCCACGTCGCTCGGCTTCGGCCACGTGTCCGGTTTCGCCGCGATCGTCAACCCGGGCGCCTTCGAGGCTTCCGTGGCGAACACCGTCGGCGAGGACGCGCTGAGCGAATGGCGCGACCGTGCCAACGCACGTCTCGCCGCCGGCCAGCGTCGCCTTGAAGAGGGCATGATGGGGCGCGCCGCGCTCTACGAGCCGATCGACAACCGCCGCTTCCACGAGGACGGCCGCGGCTACGACGCGCACGAGGTGGAGAAGGCCATGCTGCTCGATCCGAACGCGCGTCTCGCGTCCACCGGCTATTTCGAAGCGTGAGACGGCTACGTCGAAATCTGTCCTAAATATGGGCAAATGATGACGGCCTGATAAGAAAAGGGCGATACTTCTGCACAGATGTATCGCCCTTTTCCATATGACATGGTCGGGGCATTCCCGGGGTAACCCCGATCAATAATTCCTAGGAAGGCGGAGGAATGCTGGGTCTAGGGCATGACGTCGTTGACGTGCCTGCGTTCGCCAAGCAGCTGAATGAGCCGGGGACGCGTATGCGCAATCTGTTCTCCATGCGCGAGATATGGCAGACGGCGCAACGGTCGCAGCTCAAGCATGATGACGAGGCGGTGCACCTCGCCGCCCGCTGGGCAGGCAAGGAGGCGTTCCTGAAAGCGTGGTGCGCGGCCATTTCGCGGCATGCGAAAGACGGCGCCGAAGTCGCATATCCGTACACGCTCGACAACTTCCCATGGGTGCGCATCGAAATTCTCGACGATTCCCACGGCGTGCCGCGCGTCATACTGTCCTCCGAAGTGCAACGCAAGGTGCGGCAGTCGTTGGGCCTGCCGTTGGATCCGGTGCGCCAGTCGTACGATATCTCCATCTCCATAAGCCATGACGGGCCGATCGCCTCCGCCGTGGTCATGCTCGAAATCTGAAATGCCATTCCCGCTTGCAAAAGTTGGTGGGATGTGTATAATAGCTCGAGTCGTTTCGTGTCGGCTTCGGACGTAGCGGCAACACGCGGATGTAGCTCAATGGTAGAGCCTCAGTCTTCCAAACTGATTACGCGGGTTCGATTCCCGTCATCCGCTCCACAACAGCATCAGAGAAGAAGGCGTGCCTCAAGGCACGCCTTTCGTATATCCGTATGCCCGGGCATACGATTGCCCGGGTATGCTGGAACGGGCCGCGGCGTGCGGCGGCGCAATCGCAAGATATCGCAATATATACGGAGCGGAACATGGGTCAGAAGGAACGCAACAAGGCAACGGAAGTCGTGGATGGCGTGGTCGAGACCGTCGACGTCTCCAAGCACCCGACGGCGTCCATCGAACCGTCGGACCTGTCCTTGGCCGACATCGAACGCCGCAAATCGCATCCGGTCCGCTGGATTCTGTTCATGGCATTGGTGCTGCTGGCCATGATCGCGCCGTACTGGTGGGGGCGCGATATCGCGGTGCGGGACGCCTCATGGATGGTGGCGAACCTGAATTTCCTCGATCCCAAAGGCGTGGCGCTGATTTCATGGACGGTGACCATCGTGGCGCTCACCGGACTCGGACTGATGGTCGCGGACGCGAAGAAATGGCTGTGGGGGGCCATTTTCGTGATCGGCCTTGCCGCGGAGCAATTCGTCGCCGGCATGTGCCTGCTGAGCTTCAACTTCTGGAACGCCACCTACGTGATGTACGGTGAGGCGGCCGGACTGGCGAACGCCGCGAATCTCGGCATCATCGCCGCCGGTTTCGGTGTCGCGGTCTACGCGGTGCTCTGGGTGGGCCTGCTGGTGTGCATCAAGAAGGAATCGAAGCTCAACGTCCTCACACGCAGCTGGGCCTCGTTCCTATTGTTCTTCGCAATCGAACTCGTCGCGCTTGCCGTGGTGTTGTTCGGAGGCCTGCTCGCGTCCATGGCGTGACGTGAAGAACGGCCGTCGGCGGGGGACCGGAAATATCGGCCGGCGATTTTGGTCCGGACGTCGTGTAAGATGTTCCCTTGGCGTGTTTCGCCCGCGGATAGAGAGCGCGTCGGTATTGGGCCGGCAGCACCGCGCAGCAATATAAGGAGGATGCCGTGGCACTTACGGCTGAGGAAAAGCAGGAAATCATCAAGACCTACGCAACCCACGAGGGTGACACCGGCTCCCCGGAGGTCCAGGTTGCTCTGCTCACCAAGCGCATCGCTGATCTGACCGAGCACCTCAAGGAGCACAAGCACGATCACCACTCCCGTCGTGGTCTGCTGCTGATGGTCGGCGACCGTCGTCGTATGCTTGATTACCTCAAGCGCGTTGACATCAACCGTTACCGCTCCCTGATCGAGCGTCTGGGTCTGCGCCGATAGTTACATTCTTCCGCCCGAATGCCTTCCTTGGCGTTCGGGCGTTTTTGCATGACAGCCGCGTTGAGGAAAAGACAGTTTGAAAGCCCAAGGTTTAGGGTGCATGAGGTCTAGAATCTAAAGATGAGGAAGCGACGAAGGTAACGTCGCGTCACGCATGCAGAAATCGGTTGGAGTCCGCTGAAGAGGACTGCCGATAGTAGGTACACAAGAAAAGAAAACAAAGGAGGAACCCTATGGAGGGTCCCGAAATCAAGGCTGTTGAAGCCGTAATCGATAATGGTTCATTCGGCAAGCGCACGCTGCGCTTCGAGACCGGTCGTCTCGCCCAGCAGGCGGATGGTGCCGTCGCCGCCTATCTTGACGATGATTCGATGATTCTGTCCACGACCACCGCCGGTTCCAGCCCGAAGGAGAACTACGACTTCTTCCCGCTGACCGTGGACGTGGAAGAGAAGATGTACGCAGCCGGCAAGATCCCGGGCTCGTTCTTCCGCCGCGAAGGCCGTCCGAGCTCCGAAGCCATCCTGGCCTGCCGCATCATCGACCGTCCGCTGCGTCCGCTGTTCCCGCACACCCTGCGCAACGAAGTGCAGGTCGTCGAAACCGTGCTCGCCGTCAACCCGGATGACGCATACGACGTCGTCGCACTGAACGCCGCCTCCGCCTCCACCATGATCTCCGGCCTGCCGTTCGAAGGCCCGGTCTCCGGCGTGCGTCTGGCCCTGATCGACGGCCAGTGGGTCGCCTTCCCGCGCTGGAGCGAGCGCGAACGCGCCGTGTTCGAAATCGTGGTCGCCGGCCGCGTTGTCGAGAACGGCGACGTCGCCATCGCCATGATCGAAGCCGGTGCCGGCAAGAACGCATGGCACCTCATCTACGACGAAGGCCAGACCAAGCCGGACGAGGAAGTCGTCGCCGGCGGTCTTGAAGCCGCCAAGCCGTTCATCAAGGTGATCTGCGAGGCCCAGGCCGAGCTCAAGAAGATCGCCGCGAAGGAAACCAAGGAATTCCAGCTCTTCCCGGAGTACACCGAGGATCTGTACAACCGCATCGACGAGATCGCCCACGCCGACCTCGACGAAGCCCTGTCCATCGCCGAAAAGCTGCCGCGCCAGGACCGCATCCACGAGATCAAGGAAGGCGTCAAGGCCACCCTCGCCGGCGAGTTCACCGACATGGAAGACGCCGAGAAGGACAAGGAAATCGGCAACGCGTTCAAGGAGCTGCAGCGCCAGATCGTGCGTCGCCGCATCCTGACCCAGGATTACCGCATCGATGGCCGTGGCCTGCGTGACATCCGCACCCTGTCCGCCGAAGTGGACATCGTGCCGCGCGTGCACGGCTCCGCACTGTTCCAGCGTGGCGAAACCCAGATTCTGGGCGTCACCACCCTGAACATGCTCAAGATGGAACAGCAGATCGACGCACTGTCCGGTCCGCAGTCCAAGCGTTACATGCACAACTATGAGATGCCGCCGTACTCCACCGGTGAAACCGGCCGCGTCGGCTCCCCGAAGCGCCGCGAAATCGGCCACGGTGCGCTGGCGGAGAAGGCTCTCGTGCCGGTGCTGCCGAACCGCGAAGAGTTCCCTTACGCCATCCGTCAGGTCTCCGAAGCCATTGGTTCCAACGGTTCCACCTCCATGGGTTCCGTGTGCGCGTCCACACTGTCGCTGCTCGCCGCAGGCGTGCCGCTGAAGGCCCCGGTTGCGGGCATCGCCATGGGCCTCGTGTCCGGCGATGTTGACGGCCAGCACATCTTCAAGACCCTGACCGATATTCTCGGCGCCGAAGACGCCTTCGGCGATATGGACTTCAAGGTTGCCGGTACTTCCGAGTTCATCACCGCTCTGCAGCTCGATACCAAGCTCGACGGCATTCCGGCTGACATTCTGGCCTCTGCTCTGCAGCAGGCCAAGGAAGCCCGTACCACCATTCTCGAAGTCATCAACGAGTGCATCGATGGTCCGGCCGAGATGAGCCCGTACGCACCGCGCATCATCACCACCACCGTTCCGGTGGACAAGATCGGCGAGGTCATCGGTCCGAAGGGCAAGATGATCAACCAGATTCAGGAAGAGACCGGTGCGGAGATCGCCATCGAAGATGACGGTACCGTGTTCATCTCCTCCGAAGGTGGCGACGGCGCTGAAAAGGCCAAGCAGATCATCGACCAGATCGCCAACCCGCACGTTCCTGAAGCCGGCGAAACCTACAACGGCAAGGTTGTGAAGACCACCTCCTTCGGTGCCTTCGTGAACCTGACCCCGGGCACCGACGGTCTGCTGCACATCTCCCAGATCCGCAACCTCGCCAACGGCGAGCGCATCGACGCCGTCGAAGACGTGCTCAAGGAAGGCGACACCGTTGAGGTGGTCGTGCAGGGTGTTGACGATCGCGGCAAGATCTCCCTTGCCATCCCGGGCTTCGAGGATCAGGAATCCTCCGCTCCGCGTCGTGACCGTGGCGATCGCGATGACCGCCGTGGCGGCCGTGGCCGTCGTGACGACCGCCGTCGTTCCGACGATCGCGATGATCGCGATTATGATGATCGTCCGCGTCGCCGTCGTTCCGACCGCGATGACGATCGTGATTATGATGATCGTCCGCGTCGCCGTCGTTCCGACCGTGACGATCGCGACTACGATCGTGACGACCGCCGTTCGTCCCGTTCCGATCGCGATGACCGTGATTATGATGATCGTCCGCGTCGCCGTCGTTCCGACCGCGATGACCGCGACTACGATCGCGATGACCGCCGTTCCGACCGTCGCCGTGGTAGCCGTCGTGACGACCGCAACCCGCGTTACGCCGCCGACGAGAACTACGACGAGTACCGTGCCGATCGCGAAGAGCGCTCCGAGCGTCCGCGTCGCCGCGTGCGCCGCGACTTTGATCCGTTCGAAGACTGACGTCTTCTCACGGATCCTTCGCAGCGAAGCTGCTCACTTCACCTACGAGAAGCCCACTGGGCTTCTCGCTTGACGGCTCAGCATTCGAAGACTGACGTCTTCTCACGGATTCTTCGCAGCAGAGCTGTTGTTGGGCTTAGTGCGAGCCGACAGGTAATCTAATGAAAACCCACTCCGTAAGGGGTGGGTTTTCGTGTATTTCGACATGCTTTGCAAACATTGGCATCAATCGTTTTACGGATGCGCGGAATAATAGACATTACTCCGAATTGTGTAGTCCTCATGAGAAGATAAGACAAAGAAGCAAGGATTTTCTCATGATATTCGCCATTATTGCACTCGTTATCATCGTGTTGATTGTGCTGTGGGCCGTTTCTGCATACAACGGTCTGGTCACATTGCGCAACCGCGTCAAGAACGGCTGGGCGCAGATCGACGTGCAGCTTAAGCAGCGAGCCGATCTCATTCCAAATCTTGTAGAAACCGTCAAGGGCTATGCTGCACACGAATCACAGGTATTCACCCAAGTGACGCAGGCGCGCGCCAACGCGCTTCAGGCTGCACAGTCTGGCGATGTGAATCAGCGTATCGAGGCCGAGAACCAGTTGAGCCGCGCGATTTTGAACCTTCAGGCCGTGGCTGAGGCGTATCCGCAGCTGCAGGCCAACCAGAACTTCCTGGATCTGCAGGCGCAGCTCAAATCTCTTGAGGAGAAAATCGCCTACGCCCGTCAGTTCTATAACGATGTGGTACAGAAGTACAACACCAAGATCGAGGTCGTGCCGACCAACATCATCGCCGGACTGTTCCACTTCGAGCAGGCGGCGTACTTCCAGGTCGACGAAGCGGACCGTCAGGCTCCGCAAGTCAAGTTCTGAACGTTTCCATACAAGAAAGGGGAGCGCTGACGAGGTGTGATGTCTTGCCAGCACTCCCTTTCCTGTATTACGGTCCGTTGACGCCGAGACCATGCGTTGGTGCTTGAGGACCCTTGAGAGAAAACAGAGATACCGCCGATGAATATCAGACGTACGTTGGTCAGTCTGCTGTCCACGATTGTGGTCACGTTGACGATGTTGGGCATCGTGCTCATCAATGCGCAGACCTCCGATGAGGAACCCGATTTAAGCTACCGCACGCTTGACTACGACGTGGCGGTGCAGAGGAACGGCGATCTCAAAGTCACGCAGCATATCGACATGAGGCTGAAGGACCGTGGCCGTGACTGGAAGCAGATGTATCAGCGGTATACGCTGAAATCCAAGAATCTCACGGATATCAGCGATATTGGGGTCAAGGACGTATCCAACGGCGAGACATACCGCCAGGGCGACTTCGTCTTCCCCGACAATGCCGACAACTGGAACGACGAGCATGCGGGACGGTGGTACATCGTGGACGTCACTGAGGATGAGAACGATCCTCAGCCGTTCAATCCGCAGACCGATGGGTTAAGTGATGACGGTCAGGCTGACAAAACACTTGAAATCGGTTGGAATATTCCACAAACCGTATCCGAGGACAGTCTCAAATTCGATGTATCCATGACGCTGCATGGCGTGAGCACCGCCTATGACGACGTCGTCTCCTTCCAATGGGAGCCGTTCGGCGAGGAAAACCAGATTCCCATCGGTACGGTGACGGGCAAAGTCACATTCCCCAACGGCATTAACGGCAAGAATTCGTGGGCATGGCTGCACACCAAAAATACCTCCACCACGAACCGCGGCGATAATGGTTCCCTGATGTTCTCCGCCAATGATGTGCGCGCCGGCGACTATTTGGATGTCGTGGCCATGTTCGATGCCTCGCAAGCGCAAGGTGTGGCACGCACCAAGTCCGGCGCATACAAGCAACGGCTTATCGACGATGAAACCAAACAGGAACGGGAATGGAGGTCCAGTCAGCATACGAAGGCCGTCAAACGGGTGGCCGGCTGGATATTCGCGGCGTTGATCGGCATCGCGCTTGCTGTGGCGGCGCTGTATTTCGCCATCGTCAGCTTCCGCAAATCGCAATACAAGGGCGATATCGAATACTGGCGGGACCTGCCTGACCTAAGTCCAGCAGCCGCCGCGAAGATGGAGGATATCATGAGCGCATCCTCCTCGATATTCGGTTCCGGCAAGACCAAGAACGCCGACAAACTGGCCAACAGACAGATGTCCGCCACGGTGATGTCGCTTGCCTCGAAAGGCGCGATCGCCATCTATCCGGGGCCGGTGGACCTGTATAACGGCATTGATTTGACCACGACGAGCGCGGCTTCGGTGGCTGGCATGCTCGGTTCCAATGCGGCGTCCGCGCGCAAACTGAAGAAGACCAGCACCATCGCTATCATGCCGGTGGTGTGTGACGACATCGGTTCGTTGCTGCTCAGTTCCTCCGAAAGAGCGGTGCTTGACATCCTGCTTAAAGCGTCATCGCGTCTGCATGATGCGCAGGTGTTTGATTTGAAACAGATGAGCAAGGCCTTCAAACACTATTCGAGCGGTTACAAGCTGTTGGAAACCTTCGACAACGCGTGCTCCATGGAATTCGATGACTTACATGCCGTCAAGCCTATGGGATTGCTCAGCTATCTGTTCAGTGGGCTGGGTATTGCGTTCGCCTTCTTCCTGGCGTTGAAATACGTGCAGGACGGTGAGCTTGCCGTGGCGCTGGTCGTCTGCGTTCCGGTGGTCGCGCTTTGCGCTTTCGCCGCAGCATACGGGAAACGCTATGTGCTGACCGATGAGGGGCAACGCTATGGTGGGCAAGTCGCCGGATTGAAACGCTATCTTACGGATTTCAGCGATTTCACCGACCGAGGCGTGCTCGACATGACGTTGTGGGGCCGGTACATGGTGTATGCCACCGCGTTCGGCATTTCCAAGAAGGCGATGGCCCAGCTAGCCAGAGCATATCCCGAAGTGGCCGATCCGCAGTGGTTGGATGAGCATGCCGGCACCTCGTACATGTACATGCCCTTGCGTTTCAGCAGCCTGCTTGGCGCATCCGTCGGCACGTCGCTTGGCGCCTCCACGATTGATCCGGCCGCATTCAGCGCGAATTTCGGCGATCTCGGTGCGCAGCTGAGTTCCAGTTTCGCCGATGTGCGCAGCACGATCTCCGCGGCGGCCCCATCCTCCTCATCCGGAGGTTCCGGAAGCTTCGGCGGTTCCGGTGGTTCCTTCTCCGGCGGCGGTTTCGGAGGATCGTCCGGCGGCTCCGGCGGCGGTTCGTTCGGAGGCCGATGAAACAGACGTACTGGCAAACGCACCATGGCCGCATTGGCCAGTCGTAGAGAGCAGGAAGGGGTGAACAATGAACGGTAAACGGTACGGACGCGGGCTAATCGCCGCGTTCAGTGCGCTGGTGGCGGTGGTTGCCATCATCCTTGCGGTATTCGTCATATCCGGCGACGAGGCGGACCTGAGCTACCGCTCCGTCGACTTCGATGCACGGCTCCAGAGCAACGGCGACATTAGATTCACAGAGCATCTGGACTACCAGCTGAAGCGTCGCGAGGACGGCAACGGTGACACCAAGCCGTGGAAACAGCTGTATCTGACGTTCAAACTGCGCAACCAAGATCTGACGAACATCACCGACATCTCCGTGACCAACGCATCCACAGGCGAGGAATATACGCAGACCGATCCACAATTGCCATCCGGCATATCCGACGGCACATGGGACTCGACCTATGCCGGACACTGGTACATCGCCGACACCACGGCCGGTTCCGACTCGCCGCAGCCGTTCGATCCCACTACCGACGGCATCGACCCGAATGGTTCCGGCGAGCAGAAGAACATCGAGATCGGCTGGAACATTCCCGCCACCGTCAACCAGAGCAGCCTCAAATTCGACGTGAGCATGACGTTCCGCAACATGGCCACGCAGCATAGCGACGTGACGAATCTCATGTGGGAGATGTTCCCTGAAAACAACCAGGTGCCGGCCGGCAAGGTCACCGGCACCGTGCGTTTCCCCAAAGGCATCGCCTCCAACAATTCGTGGGCGTGGTTGCATACCGAAGCCACCTCCCAGACATCGCGCGATGCGGACGGCACATTGCATTTCACCATCAGCGACCTGCGCACCAACCAATATGTCGACCTCGTCGCGGCCTTCGACAACACAGGCGCTGCCGGCGTCGAACGTACGCAGTCCGGCGATTATCTCGACGAACTGAAATCCACGGAGGCCGCCAAGGAACGGCAGTGGCGTGACCGACAACGGTTGAAGGCGCAGCTCACCGTCGCAGGCTGGTTGATTTGTCTGATAATCGGAGTGCTATGCTGCGTGCTGGCGATTCGTGGCGTGCTGTCGGCGAACCGCGAGGCCCGTTACCAAGGCGGCATCGAATATTGGCGCGATCCGCCGCAGGTCAGCCCTGCGGCCAGCGCGTATCTGATCGACGTGGTGGACGAATCCGTAGGTGACCGATCATCGCGTGCCATGACGGCGACGATACTGGCGTTGGTGGTCAAGAAGGCGCTTGCCGTCTACCCGGGGCCATCCAGCCTGTACCAAGGCATCGACCTGAGCCAAGCCAACGCCTCCGACCTCGCCCGCATGATTGCTTCCGATCCCAATCGAGCCAAGGCCACGGCTTCCACCAGCACTCTGGTGATCATGCCGGCCGCGCTTTCCCATCGCAACACCCTCGGACTGGCCCAGACCGAGGAAGCCTGTCTGGAACTGCTGATCGGCATCTCCATGCGCGTCGGCTCGCCGGTGTTCGACTTCAACCAGATGGACACGGCCTGCTCCGACTGGGAGGAGGGCTACCAGTCCCTGAATCGGTTCAAGAGCGCCTGTGACCTCGAATTCGGAGCGCTTGGCGCGGTGAAGAGCGTGAACGGACGGTGGTTGGTGCCGAGCCTATGTCTGATGGTCATCGGCGCTATTGGTATATTCGCCAACGGTGCGAGCAATATCGCGATGGCGCTGTGCTTGGGCGTGCCGTTCATCTGTATCGGCGTCTTCTGCATGGCCGCGGGCCGATCGGAAGGCATCACCGAACGCGGCCAGCAGTATGCCGGCGAATGCTTGGGACTCAAACGCTATATGGAAGATTTCTCCAATTTCTCCAATCGCGGAGCCCTTGATTTGACGCTATGGAACTGGTACATGGTCTACGCGGCGGCGTTCGGCATCTCCGAGAAGGTAGCGAGGGAATTCGCCCGCGCCTACCCCGAAGTCAACGACCCGCAATGGCTTGACACCTACGGTTATGACTCCTTGGGCTATTGGACCTATCGTTCCCAGGCGTGGAACGGTCCGATCAATACGAATGGCATGATGCCGGGTGGTATGTATGGCGGTACGCAATTCATGGGCGGCATCGGCGATATCGGCTCGCAGATAAGCTCCGGTTTCGCTTCGGTCAGTTCCACGATTTCCGCTGCGGCTCCATCGTCATCCGGTGGATCTGGCGGCTCCTTCTCCGGTGGCGGCTTCGGCGGCGGTGGCGGAGGCGGCGGCGGTGGAGGCGGCGGTGGCCGCTGATCCACGACATGCCGCCCGCCGTCGGACAACGTGACGCCCTATGACATTGCGATTGTCGGCATTGTGTTTGCCCACGCCCGGTCCGGCCTAGGAAGCCTACCTTTCGCCCATGGCGATTGGTAGGCTTTTCCATTGGCAGAACCTGAACGAGATGCCGTCCGACTTGGTTCCGACCCGGCTCCAACCGGCTCGCGCCTGCCGGAAGACACCACTTTCGAAGGAGAAGACATGACGTTGTTCCGTAATCTCGGACCGTTCCACACCACCGCCATCGGCCACGGCGAAATGCCGCTGACCATCGAAAACAACCGCGGCCACGACGTCGGCATCGAAACCCTGCACGCCTCGCTTGACGCCGGCTGCCGCCACATCGACAC
>OIDR01000427.1_pt1 | contig 12976 bp, 6 predicted proteins | sample 1581641 | NCBI WGS metagenome assembly OIDR01 (sample SAMEA3882550, study PRJEB24775) | human gut metagenome | biome: human-associated habitat; feature: intestine environment; material: feces | place: Netherlands | collected 2009/2010
CTCGCCTGGTATTCCGGCGATGACGGCCTGTTCCTGCCGTTCCTCTCCATCGGCGCCGTCGGCATCATTTCGGTGATTGCCCACGTCGCCTCCAACCCCATGCAGCAGCTTGTCCAGGCATTCGATCGCGGAGATATCACCACCGCCCGTCGCCTCGCCAACCAGCTCGCCCCCCTTGTCCATGCGTTGAATGGCGACGGCTATCAGGCCGTCATGGCCAAGGCTGCGCTCAAGGTCAAGGGCGTTATCCCCTCCACCACCATGCGTCTGCCGAACATCGGTCCCGACGCCACTCAGCTTGACAAGGCTGAAGAGGGCATGCGCGCTGCCGGACTGCTGTAAGCCCGAAACGCTGCATACGGGTTGCCAGCCCGCCGCCCCTGCATGACAGAGCAGAGGCACCACAACAGAAATCCCAAAAAGGTTATGGCACAAGAACAAAAGAAAACAAGCAAGAACACGAATTCTCGCCGTCGCGGTTCCGCGCGCGGCCGCAACGCCAACGGATCCAACAGCCGTACGCCGTCCCGTAAGATCAACGCCACCCGGCAGGCCACCGCACCCCAGCAGGATGCCGTGCTGATCGCCCCGCCGAAGTACCGCAAGGGCTCCATGCGTATCGTGCCGCTCGGCGGTCTGGGTGAGATCGGCCGCAACATGAACGTGGTCGAATACAACGGGCATATCCTGCTCATCGACTGCGGCGTGCTCTTCCCGGAAGAGGAGCAGCCGGGCGTGGACCTCATCCTGCCTGACTTCCACTACATCAAGGACCGTCTCGACAAGGTCGAGGCGCTCGTGCTCACCCACGGCCACGAAGACCACATCGGTGGCGTGCCGTACCTGCTCAAGCTCCGCCCGGACATTCCGCTGATCGGTTCCAAGCTCACCCTCGCCTTCGTTGAGGCCAAGTGCAAGGAACACCGCATCAACCCGACGCTCGTCGAGGTCAAGGGACGCGACAAGCTCAAGGTCGGCCCGTTCAACCTGGAATTCGTGAACGTCACGCACTCCATTCCGGACGCGCTCGCCGTGTTCGTGCAGACCCCCGCCGGCTCGCTCATCGACACCGGCGACATCAAGCTCGACCAGCTGCCGCTCGACCACCGCATCACCGATCTGGTGGAATTCGGCAAGCTCGGCGAAAAGGGCGTGGACCTCCTGATGATGGACTCCACCAACGCCGAGGTCCCGGGCTTCGTCAAGCCGGAGACCTCCATCGGTCCGGCGCTCGACCAGGCGTTCGCACAGGCCACGCGCAAGATCATCGTGGCCAGCTTCTCCAGCCACGTGCACCGCGTGCAGCAGGTCGTCGACGCGGCCCACAAGTACGGCCGCAAGGTCGTGTTCGTCGGACGTTCCATGGTCCGCAACATGTCCATCGCAGCAGATCTGGGCTACCTGCGTCTGCCCGAGGACACCGTCATCGACCTGAAGCAGGCCCATGACGTGCAGGACGACAAGCTCGTCTACATGTGCACCGGCTCCCAGGGCGAGCCGATGGCCGCGCTCGGCCGCATCGCCGACGGCAACCACCGCGACATCACCATCAACGAGTTCGACACGGTGATCCTCGCCAGCTCCCTGATCCCAGGTAACGAGCATGGCGTCTACAAGGTCATCAACAAGCTCGTGCAGCTCGGAGCCCGCGTGGTCAACCGAGACAACGCCGCCGTGCACGTCTCCGGCCACTGCAACGAAGGCGAGCTGCTGTACATGTACAACATCGTCAAGCCGAAGTGCGCCATGCCGATCCACGGCGAGAACCGTCACTTGGTGGCCAACGGCATGATCGCGGTCAAGACGGGCGTCGATCCGCAGAATGTGGTGCTTGCCGAAGACGGCGATGTGGTCGATTTGTACCACGGCCAAGCTGCTGTTGTCGGTTCCGTGCCATGCGGCTACGTGTACGTCGATGGCGATTCCGTTGGCGAACTTACCGAGGACGAGCTTGAGAAGCGTCGTATTCTTGGCACGGAAGGTTTCGTGTCGAGCTTCGTCGTCGTCGATACGGAAACGGCTGACGTTGTCGCAGGTCCGAAGATCTATCTCAACGCGGTTGCCGAAGACGAAAGCGAATTCGACAAGGTTCGTCATCAGATCGTCGAGCAATTGCAGGATGCGATGATGGCTGGCACGCACGATACATACAAGTTGCAGCAGATCATGCGTCGTACGTTGGGTAGCTGGGTCGCACGTCAGCTGCATCGCAAGCCGATGATCGTTCCGGTCGTTGCCGATATCGCACAGGATGTTGACGAAGCGATGGGATTGAACGCAGCGCAATGATGAATCGACAGATAGTCAATATTTTTCGCAATATCGCCGATTTCAGCGGAATTAATATCGAAATAATATTGGACTATCGACAGATCATCGATAATTGTTGATTACATAATCAAAAGAAGGACGGCGTAACCGGCACAACCGGTTGCGCCGTCTCCTATTCAATAAATAGGAATCTCAACACAAATAAGGAGTGACATGCCAGGAGCAAATCTCACCCGAATCGAAGCGGAAGAACGCAAAAGCGTTATCGCAGCACCGGTTCATTACACGGTCAAGCTTGACCTGACCCGCGGAGCCAAGGATTTCGGCTCCGAAACCACCATCACCTTCGACGCGAAGCCGGGGGAGTCAAGCTTCCTTGACCTCATCGCCAACGAAGTCAGCGAGATCACCCTCAACGGCGAAACCCTCGACCCGGCCGAAGCATACGTGGACAGCCGCATCGAGCTGAAGGGCCTCAAGGAGCACAACGAGGTCACCGTCAAGGCGATGTGCCAGTACTCCAACACCGGCGAAGGCCTGCACCGCAGCGTCGACCCGTCCGACGGCAACGTCTACCTGTACACCCAGTTCGAGGTGCCGGACGCCCGTCGCGTCTACGCCGTGTTCGACCAGCCTGATCTGAAGGCCGTGTTCGACTTCTCCGTGCTCGCAGCCAAATCCTGGATCGTCACGTCCAACATGCCCACCGCCTCCGTGACCGACAACGAAACCGTCACCGAGGAAGGCACGCTCGGCGATCACGCCGCCGAAACCACCAAGCTGTGGGTGTTCGAGCTGACCCCGACCATGAGCTCCTACCTCACCGCCATCTGCGCCGGACCGTACGCCGAATGGCACACCGAATACGCCAATGAGGACGGCCGCACCGTGCCGATGGCCATGTACTGCCGCCAGGCGCTCGCCAAGGCCTTCAGCAAGGACGTCGACTACCTGTTCGACATCACCAAGAAAGGCTTCGCCTTCTACGCCAAGACCTGGGGCGTGCCGTACCCGTACGCCAAGTTCGACCAGATCTACGTGCCGGAATACAACGCCGGCGCCATGGAGAACATCGGCATGGTCACCATCCGCGACCAGTACGTGTTCGAATCCAAGGTCACCGACGCCTATGCGGAACGCCGTGTGGTCACCGTGCTGCACGAGCTCGCCCACATGTGGTTCGGCGACTACGTGACCATGAAGTGGTGGAACGACCTGTGGCTCAACGAATCCTTCGCCGAGTTCACGTCCACCCTCGCCACCGCCGAAGCCACCGAATGGAAGGACGCCTGGGCAACCTTCAGCTCCGGCGAAAAGAGCTGGGCGTTGAATCAGGACCAGCTGAGCACCACCCACCCGATCGTCGCCCCGATCAACGACCTCAACGACACCTACGTCAACTTCGACGGCATCACCTACGCCAAGGGCGCCTCCGTGCTGAAGCAGCTCGTGTACTACGTGGGCCGTGAGAAGTTCTTCAAGGGCATCAACAACTACCTCAACAAGCACGCCTACTCCAACGCCACCCTCGCCGACCTGCTCGCCGAACTGGAACTCACTTCCGGCCGCGACCTGAAGGCGTGGAGCGCCCAGTGGCTTGAGGAATCCGGCATCAACACCATCGCCACCGAAGTTGAGGAAAACGAGGATGGCACGATTCGCCAGCTTGCGTTGCGCCAGTCCGCTTCGACTGAGCATCCGGTGCTGCGCGCGCATCGTCTGGCTGTCGGCTTCTACAATGAGGATCCGGAAACCGGCAAGATCGTGCGCACCGACCGTTTCGAACTGGACGTCGACGGCGAACTGACGGTCGTCGACGCGGCCGCGGGCAAGGCACGTCCGTCGCTGATTCTGGTGAACGACGACGACCTGACCTACACGAAGCTGCGTTTCGACGACAAGAGCCTCGCATTCGCGACAAGCAACCTGTACCGCTTCGACGACGCGCTCGCCCGTTCCGTGATCTGGCTCGCCCTGTGGGACATGACCCGCGACGGCGAACTGCCGGCACGCCAGTTCATCGACACCTCGCTGGCCGCGCTCGCCACCGAACACGAGTCCACCACCTTCCGTTACGCGCTGGCACAGGTCAGCACCACCGCATGGCATTACACCGCTCCGGCAGAGCGTGCCGAGATCGTGAAGCATGTGGCCGCCGAACTGTTCAAGCTGGCGGGTCAGGCCAAGGCCGGCTCCGACGAACAGTTCCAGCTCGTCACCGCCTACCTGGGCTACGGCGAGCCGGGCGACGAGGCGTTCGTCGCCAACGCGAAGGGCCTGCTCGACGGTTCCGTGGCATTCGACGGTCTGGAAATCGACAACAACTTCCGCTGGACCATCATCAACGCGCTGAGCACCGTCAACGCGATCGACCAGGCGGGAATCGACGCCGAACTGGCCAAGCGCGAAACCACCGAGAACCGTGAGTTCGCCTATGGCGCACGCGCCGTGGCCGGTACCGCCGAAGCGAAGGCATGGGCTTGGAACGAGGCCCTGCACAACGACGAGCTGACCAACATGCAGCTTGAGGCTGTGGCCGGTGGCTTCGCAGCCACCCCGCGCGCCGACTTGGCCGAACCGTACGCCGAGAAGTATTTCGAGGTCGCCGACTGGATTTGGGAGCACAAGACCTTCCACATGGCGGAAGCGCTGCTCGAAGGCCTGTATCCGGGCTATGCCGATCCGGCGAAGCTCGTGGAGCTGGGCGACGCCTGGCTCGCCTCCCATAAGGACGCGGACAACGCCTTGCAGCGCATTGTGCGTGGCAACGTCGAGGCTTCTCACCGCACGCTGAAAGTGCGCGACTCCAACGCCGCGCTCTGATAGCAGGGGCGACAGGAACGTTCCCGCTTAAGAGCCGTCATGGCGTCGCACGACTTTGATTTTGGGTGCGATTTTCAAAGTCATGCGACGGGCATATCGGCATTTATGCCCCCTAATCCTCGGTTTCCGCTTGAAAATAAGGATTAGGGGGCATTTTGCGTCGAAGGCTGTCGCACGACTTTGATTTTGGAGGCATTTTTCAAAGTTGTGCGACAAGCGTGCTGGCTTTCATACCCTCTAACTCTTATTTTTTGCTGGTTTTCAACGGAAAATGATAGTTAGGGGGTATTTCTTTATCAAGTGTTGTCGCACGACTTGATTTTCCGCCTTGCAATCAAAGTCGTGCGACACGAAAAGGGCATTGCGCGCCGTGAAATGCTTTGAATTGTGAAGTGTTATGCGATTGCGTCGTCACCTGCTGGTTTCGGCGGCACGGTTGAGTACGATAGGTCACGGAAATATCGTTTGCAGATAGCGAGGATTTGAGACTCATGCCACGTATGTTCGGAACCGACGGCGTTCGAGGATTGGCGAATAGGGATTTGACGGCACAGCTGGCGCTTGATTTGGGTGACGCCGCGGTGCGTGTGCTGGGCGATGACGAGCGGAGCGAATTCGAAAGCCGTCGCCGTGCGCTGGTCGGTCGTGATACACGAGTTTCCGGCGATTTCCTTGCCGCGGCGTTGTCCGCTGGCATGTCCGCCGGCGGCTTCGACGTGATCGACGCTGGCATCATCCCGACGCCGGGCGTCGCATACCTGACGTCCGTGCTCAACGTGGAAATGGGTGCGGTGATCTCCGCATCCCACAATCCGATGCCCGACAACGGCATCAAGTTCTTCGCGCGCGGCGGCTTCAAGCTGCCCGACACCAAGGAAGACGAGATCGAAGCGGTGCTCGGCCAGGATTGGGATCGTCCTACTGGCGCCGGTGTGGGTCGTGTCAGCCATGACACCGCCACCGCAACCAACCTGTACATCGACCATCTGGTTTCCGCCATCGCGCCGGTCGGTCCGGACAAGTCGCAGCCGACGCCGCTGAAGGGCCTGAAGATCGTGGCCGATTGCGCGAACGGCGCCACGTCCGTGGTCGCTCCGGAAGCCTTGCGCCGCGCCGGCGCCGACGTGACCGTCATCAACGCGTCGCCGGACGGCTACAACATCAACAAGAACGCCGGCTCCACCCATCCTGAGCAGCTGCAGGCCATGGTCAAGGCCTCCGGCGCCGTCATGGGCGTTGCCTTCGATGGTGACGCCGACCGTTGCCTTGCCGTGGATGAGGACGGCAACATGGTCAACGGCGATCAGATCATGGGCATTCTGGCACGCGCCAAGAAGAACGCGGGCAAGCTCAACCATGACACCCTCGTCGTGACGGTGATGAGCAACCTCGGTCTGAAGTTGGCCCTGCGTTCCATGGGCATCAAGACCGTGCAGACCAACGTGGGCGACCGTTACGTGCTTGAGGAGATGCTGCGAGGCGATTATTCGCTCGGCGGCGAGCAGTCCGGCCACGTGATCAACCGTGAATTCGCCACCACCGGCGACGGCACCCTGACCGCGCTCACCCTGTGCAACGAGGTCGTCAAATCCGGTAAGAGCCTGAAGGAACTGGCCGCCGACTTCCCGCAGCTGCCGCAGACGCTCATCAACGTGCCGAACGTGGACAAGAAGGCCGCCTCCACCAACAAGCGCATCCAGGATGCCGTGGCCCGCGAGGAGGAACTGCTGGGAGACACCGGCCGCGTGCTGCTGCGTCCGTCCGGCACCGAGCCGCTCGTGCGCGTCATGGCCGAAGCCGAAACCCAGCAGCAGGCAGACGAAGTGTGCGATCGCCTCGCCAAGGTCGTCGCCGACGAACTCACCCTGTAAGAGCCCGCAAGGAGATATGCCCCATGTTCGGACACAACTCGAAAGTGGACCTCGAACTCAACCGCGAGGTCGAAAAGCTCATCAAAACCGGCGGCAAAGAGAAAATCATGCCGATCGTGCAGGCCGGCGAACCGGTATTACGCCAGCAGACCATCGCCTACGACGGCCAGTTGAGCCGCAAAACGCTTGACAAGCTCATCGATACCATGCGCACCACCATGCTGGAAGCGCCGGGCGTGGGCCTCGCAGCCACCCAGATCGGTCTCGGTCTGGCTTTGGCCGTCGTCGAAGACCACGTATGCGAAGGCGACGATGGCGATCCGCGCGAAGCCGCGGAATTCCCCTTCCACGCCATCATCAACCCCAGCTACGAGCCGATCGGCACCGAAACCCGCAGCTTCTACGAAGGCTGCCTGAGCTTCGACGGTTACCAGGCCGTACGCAAGCGTTGGCTTGACATCACCGCCCGTTGGCAGGATGAGGACGGCAACAAGCATGAGGAACATCTGCACGGCTGGCCGGCCCGCATCTTCCAGCATGAAACCGACCATTTGAGCGGTGAACTGTACATCGACCAGGCTGAAATCCGAAGCCTGACCACCAATGAGAACCTTGAGGATTTCTGGTGCGAGGATCCGGTACCGACCGAAGCGGCGGCCGAACTCGGCTTCGAACTGTAATCGCGTAAACGAACGAGACAAGAACGATGAATGCCTCCCAGGCGAACACTTGGGAGGCATTCATCATATTCGGGATTATTGGAATGTTCGAAACATGAGTATTCCAAATATTCCAATATTTCAGTATTCCGGATTCACTAGCACATCGTACGTATCCGTGTTCCGCTCGGCATCCGAACGCAGATCCCAGCCAGGCTTGCGCATTCCATACAACACCAGCGGCGGTAAACCGAGCACAAGCACGACTACAGCCACAAGAATCGCATATGAAACGCTATCCAAACCGGTGAAACCAGCCGGTCTCACGAAAGTCAACACGAATGCCGCGGCGGAAGCGACGAAACCGACGCCCGCGACCAACCGAATCGCAGGAACTCGATACGTGCGGCGGACTTCTGGATGGGTGTTGCGCAGACGAATCGCGGCGGCAAACATCAACATGTACATCACCAGATACAGCGCGGTCGCCATATCCACCAGCGTCGCGAAAGCCGTGTTGCCATTGGGGATCAACACGAACAGCAACGCCAGCACGGTCACGATAATGCCTTGCGGAATCAGAATGCCTTCCTGCACGTCGTGGGCATTGCGCTTCTGCAGCGCGGGAGGCATCAGTCCCGTGCGGGCGGCCGCTAGCAAACCGCGAGAAGGACCAGCTATCCAAGCCACCACGGAAGCGAACGCGCCTAGCGCGATGAGCAGCGAAATCACCGGAGTGCCCCAACCCATGCCAAAATGGTCGAAGAACTCCCTGAACGCCAGATTGATGCCGTCGATGAGCCCCAGCTCACGATGCGGCACAGCAAAGGCGATTGCCAAAGTCGGCAGCACAAGTACCAGCAGAATCAGCGCGGTCGCTAGTGCAATGGCGCGTGGGAATTGACGTCCCGGATGCTCCAAGTCGTTGGCATGCACGGCATTGACCTCCATACCCGCGTAGGCGAGCACATTGGATACGATTAGCACAATCGACGCGATGCCCGTCCACGGCGGAAGCAGCGCGGATGCGTGCAGGGAGGTCTGCACTGGCTTACCGATCGCCAGCCAGATAATGCCGAAGACGATAAGCAGCAACGCAGGAAACAGCGTGCCGATAAGTCCCGAAATCGACCCGACCTTGGCGAACAGATTGCCGCCGCGCAACGCCACCATCGTGCTTGCCCAATACAACACGATGATCACCGCGGCCACATATACGCCATTATTGCCCAAGCCACCCATGCCGAACACATACGACAGGCTGACGGCGATGAACGCAATCTGTATCGGATACCACACTACATTCTGAATCCACTGCAGCCAAATGGCGAGAAATCCGATGCGATTGCCGAACGCCTCACGCACCCACACGTACACGCCACCTTTCCAGCCGGTGGCCAGTTCGGCAGCCACCAGCGCGGTCGGCACCAGGAAAACGACCGCCGGAATGAGATACAGCAGAATGGAAGCGAGACCATAATCGGCCATGGCCGGCAGAGAGCGTAGCGAGGCCACCGCCACCACGGTCAACATCGCCAGTTGGCTGACTGTCATCATGGTTTTGCCGGTTTTATTGGCAACGGTTGCCGTGCTTGCGATTGCGCCGTGCCCGTCAGCGCAGTTCCCTCTATTCGCCCCGGCATGCGCAGGTATGCCCGTACGATTGCGGTTTCCTGCGACGGCAGACGGATTGCGTGGCGTTGTTGTCGGTGCCGTCGCAGCGTTCGTCGTGGAACGTGCGGACCCGGGATGTGCAGCTGCGCTTGCATCGTGCGCTACCACAGCAAGCGGCTTTTTCATATGAACTGTCATTGCAGCCAGCTTTCGTAAACATAATCGTTGTGGGAATGAACATGAATTTCCTTAATGCGGGAAACGATGGAATTCGTGGAATGACCGCGAAATATCAGTGGTGGAATCCGGATGCACGAGCCTCGCTTGGCATTGGTGAGCGCAGTCCGTCCAGATACTTCACACACGACTTCAAATCCTTGATGAACGCTTCGGCCATATCGTGGCTGAAACCGTTACGCACCACAATGCGCTGCACGGTCACCTGCGTCAGATCCACCGGCATCGGATAAGCCGGCACCAGCCATCCCTTCATGCGCAGCCGATCCTGCAGATCGTACAGATTCCACTTGCGATCCGGCTTGTCGTTGAGCATCCATGCGAACACCGGAATGTCGGAACCGTCGTTCCACAGCGTAAAATCATCCATCTGCTCGATCTCGCCCGACAGATATTTCGCCACATCATGCGAAGTCTGCTGCACCCTTCGATACCCGTCGAATCCCAAACGCAGGAACATGTAGTACTGCAGCAGTACCTGTGCGCCCGGACGGGAGAAGTTCAGTGCGAAAGTCGGCATTTCGCCGCCGAGATAACTCACCTTGAAAATAAGGCTTTCCGGCAGGTCAGCGGTTTCGCGCCATACGACCCATCCCAAACCGGGGTAGACCAGACCGTACTTGTGACCGGAGGTGCTGATGGAGTAAACGCGCTTGACGCGGAAGTCCCATGCGAGGTCCGGCTGGATGAATGGTGCGATCATACCTCCCGAAGCGCCGTCCACATGGATGCGCACATCAAGTCCGGTGCGCTCCTCGATGCGGTCCAGTGCTTCGCTGATCTGTTCGACCGGCTCATACATACCCGTATAGGTCACGCCCATGATGGCCACCACGCCGATGGTGTTCTCATCGACATACTTGTCGAGATCATGGCCGTCGAGCACTTTGTGGTCCTCGGAAATCGGCACATAGCGTGGTTCCACGTCGAAATAGTTGCAGAACTTCTCCCAGCACACTTGCACGGCGCTGCTCATCACCAGATTCGGACGATCGGTCGGCAGGTCGGCCTTTTCGCGGGCTTCCTTCCAACGGCGCTTCAACGCGAGTCCGCCCAGCATGCAAGCTTCCGACGAGCCGATGGTGGAGGTTCCGATGGCATTCATTGGATCGGGCGCATGCCATAGATCGGCGAGCATGTGCCAGCAGCGCGATTCGACTTCGGCGGTTTTCGGGTACTCGTCTTTGTCGATCATGTTCTTGTCGGCCGCCTCCATGTACAGGCGGTTCGCATGATCGTCCATCCACGTGCTCACAAAAGTTGCAAGATTGAGTCGCGCGTTGCCATCCAGCATGGCCTCGTCATGCACCACTTGGTAGGCGGTTTCCGGCAGACTACCCTTCTGTGGAATGGTAAATTTCGAGAACGCCTGGGCTTCCTTCGGACGGGCGAACAGCGGATTGATTTCCACGCTGTCAGGAACAACGCGGTCGTCGGCATTGCCGCAGGTGTTGTCGCAGCAATGCGAATTGTTGTTTTCAGTGGTGGAATGTGTTTCTGGCATTGCAGTTCCTTTCGTTGATTTGGAACGTTTGTTGCGTTCCGGGATTCAAAAATGAAAGTCGATTCTGGATTTTTGCTGGGAAATAGTCACATTTGTGCTATATGAAAATTCGTATGACAACCGCTTCGCACGGAGGTATCCGCGCGCGGTTTCGTAATGAACACCGTCATTCGAACTCGCATGGTTGTGTTCTCACAAAGAGGAATGCGCACGTTGGTTTGTTGCACATTCTTACACGCTGAAGGTGGGTATCGGCTACGATGGGCAGGTATGAACGAATCGACGATGAATCTTTCCTGGCTGGATGACGCGAAGCAGGACATCGAACAATGGTCGGCATCGATGCCGAATGACGCCGACAACCAGCCGATCGACTGGCGATGGGTGTCTTCCCTTGACCTGCGTAACGGCATTGGTGCCGCCACAAGACAGCACGTTGATTTGTTGGCAATGCTGCGGTCCTCGTCGCCGCAACTTTCCGCCCCGCAGCTGCACGCCCTGTTGAAAGATGATCTTGCGATTCGAGATCGGCTCGAACCGACCATCGCGCAGTGCAACAGCACGTTCATGATGGATTACGACCGACTTATCGCTTCCTATCGGCTGCCGCGCGCGCTTGCTTACGCGAACCGTCGGTTGTGCGACGAAATCGCTGTTCTGCGACAGATTGGCGTGGCGATGGGATTGTGGACGGTCACCGAGGAACGACGTGAGCGCGTGACGGTTCCGGTGCTGCTGCCCGGTTCGGCTTTGGCTTCCGGGGGAGTGGCGTTGGATGATATTCAGGATCGAACCGCTGACATCGTTAACGGCCGCGCCGCCCGTCGTGCCGCAGAGAAAAGTCAGAAGCGAGCCAGTGACTATGCCATGTCGCGTGCGAACCTGAGTGGAGTAACCAGTCCGGGCGGCTCCACGTTGTTTGATTACGGTTCGGAAACGAAATCCGCTGAAGCGGCGCAGTTGCGTCGGATGGCTGAATACCGCAAATCGGATTGGCGTGACGCTTATCTTCCTGGACGTGATGTGGACAATGTCATGGGAATCGACATCGAAACCACCGGTACTGACCCGGCGCGTGTGTACATCATCGACGTCGGCTTTGAATATATGAACATGATTTCCCCTCGCCCTGCTGCCGCACCTACTGGATACCAATACGAGCAGAGTTATTACGAAACGGGCGATGCGTATGGTCAGTCGCGTCTGTCGTTCGGCGTTCCTGCCGCGAACGCGACGCTCGGTAATCCGCTGATTCTCGATTTGACCGGTATCGATGTACGTGATCGTGCGTCCGGCTTCCGCCTGTTCGATGAGTGGCCGGAGGCTCAAATCGGTTTGCTGCAGCGATTGGAGCAGCAGCCTTACGTGGCGCACAACGCTCGTTTCGAACATAGCTTCTTCATGTTGAATGTGGCTGGATATGCGGAAAGCTACCGTGCGGGCAAGATTACGATTATCGACACGTTGCCGATGAGCCGCCGTTGGGATGAAGGGTCAATTCCGGACGGCGAGCATCCGTACGGCAATAACACGTTGGACGCATACGCCAAGCGGCAGGGCGCGCTCGATGAAAGCAAGTCGGAGCGCCACCTCGGTTTGGAAGATACGCATATCATGCTGGTTGCCATGAAACATCACTTGGGTGTATTGCATGGCGAAGGCCGCGGTCCGTGGGGTGCGAATGGCAAGTCTGGCATCGGTGGCAAGCATTGCGGGCGCCGCTGGTAGCATTTGCGATTCGTGTCGCAGTTTCCTGGTTCTTCTTCCCGTGACCGTCCCGTTTTGGCTTTCCCTTCCGGCTTTTGTTACCCGTAACGCCGTTTTGCGGTTACAAAATGCGGATGCGATTGCGGATTTGCGGGGATGGAATGGGCGATTGCGGGGATGGTTTCGGTGGTTGCGGGGTTGGTCGGGCCTGGTTTGTCAAGTTTCGACACGCCGATGGAACGTTGGATTTCCAACGGTTCGCGCGTTGTTCATGCGGCCCGGGTTGCATG
>OIDR01000443.1_pt1 | contig 12660 bp, 10 predicted proteins | sample 1581641 | NCBI WGS metagenome assembly OIDR01 (sample SAMEA3882550, study PRJEB24775) | human gut metagenome | biome: human-associated habitat; feature: intestine environment; material: feces | place: Netherlands | collected 2009/2010
AGCCCTGGTGGAGAACACGCCTTGGGACGCCCTCTTCGACGAGGGTGACATGCCCTCCCTCCGGACGAACTTCAGGGAAATCCGCGACCGCAGGAATGACGTCATGCACTTCCATCGCATGCGCCTCGAGACGTTCCGAAGTACAAAATCTCTCCTGAAGAAGGTTAACGCCGAGATTGACGCCTGTATCGAGCGGATGCACACCGACGTGGACTACCCGAAGAAGCGGGCCGAGAACGCACGCGAGGCCGTCCGCATCATCGATGCCAACGAGGCAGCTGGCAGCGTAAGTGTTCGTAGCCTTGCCGAAGCCATGAACGCCATGACGGAGCGGTATGCGAGCCTTTCCGGCGTCACCGGGCTGAACGCGGCAATTGCTGAGATGGCTAATGTTAATGGCCTGAGCACATCGATTACAGGTGCCGTGGACATCGGCGGCGTCAACAAAGTCCTGACCGACGCCGTGAACACCGGTGCCATAGCGATGCTCTCCTCGAATTCCGCCTCCCTAGAGGCTGCTAACAAGGTCCTTGACGAACAGCGGACTATGTATTCAGGGATCCTTTCAAGCATGCCGATGCTCAAAATGAACCATGTGTTCGACCACATGGAGGAACCGAGCGCCCTGCAGGAGACCCGCAGCAAGCTGCTTGAATCCATGGAGCCATCGCTCAAGCAGATTCAGGCAGCCTCCGCCTCGTTGATTGAGATGACAAACAGCAGCTTTGTTGCGGGCATGAACTATGGAGCGCTCTTTGGCGCTGTTGAGAACGACGGATTAGACGACCCCGCCGATAATGATGATTCTGGATTGGATGAGCCGGACTCCTCCCTTTCGGATGACTCCGACGCGAGCGAGGAGTAGTAGACCATGTGCGACGACGAGAAGACGCGGGCCATCACCAAGGCGATGATGAACGTCGAGATCATCCCGGCGTTCCCGAAGGAGGAGGCACCGCAGCGCGGACTCATGAAGGTACCTCTTGCCGACCTCGCGGCGGGGAGCATGGGGCTCACTTCGCTCGCTGAGGCCCTCGGCGCGCTCGCGCAGGCAGCGCCCGCGGCCGAGGCGGCCGAGCAGCTCTACAAAATCGACTGGCACGGATACACCGGCTCACTCGCGGAGTTGAAGGCACACCCCGGCGAGTACATCACGACGGTCATCGGCAACAAGGGGATAAAGGGTCAGGCGGGGCTCGTTTCCGTAGACGCCACCCAGACCGTGCGGGCCGCGAGCGCCATCGACCCCTACATGCTCATGATGAGCGCGGCAATCGCGGGCGTTGAGGCCGAGCTCAAGGACATCAAGGAGACCGCGCGGCACATCCTCGACTTCTTGGAGGAGGACAAGCGCGCCTCCATGCGGGGCAACATGAACGTGCTTGCCGAAGTCCTGAACAACTACCGGCACAGCGTCGGCAATGAGCGCTACCGCGAGTCGCGTGAGAAGGAGGTACTCGCCATACGCCGCGCCGCCGAGACCGACATCGAGTTCTATCGCGGCCGCATCGAGAAAACGCTTGACGACAAGAAGTTTCTCCACGTGAGTGGCGAGGTCGCCGGCAAGCTCGGGCAGCTCGATGCCGACCTTGGGAACTACCAAGCCGCGCTCTACCTTTATGGATTCTCGACCTTCCTCGAGGTGATGCTGCTGGAGAACTTCGAAGAGGACTACCTGGGGAGCGTGGGCGGCAAGCTCGAGCAGTACTCACTTGCCTACCGTCAGACCTACACGGACGCCTCGTTCTTCATCGAGGAGCAGTCCAAGACCTCCGTGCGGGCCGGCCTGCTCGGCGGGGTGGCTGCCGCCGGCAAGGGACTAGGCCAGCTCATCGGATCGGTGCCGCTCATCAAGGAGGGGCCCGTGGACGAGCTTCTGACCGACGGCGGCGAGGCGCTCGAAGGGTTCCGCGACGATCTCACGCGCAGCGACGTGGCGACGCTCACAGAGCGTAGGGACAGCTGCGTGGAGCCGTTCAAGAAGAGCATCGACACCGTTCGGTGTGCGTACCACGAGCCCATCGAGGCAATCACTGACGGCGAGAACGTGTGGCTGAGACTTGGAGCGTAAGGTAGCTTTTGCGATGTTCGGACAGAAGAAGGACAAGCCGGGCGTGCAGGCGTTCTTCGGGGCGGGCGCCCATGGCGACGCGGCAACGGTCTTCAACTCGGGGTCGAACATGTTCTTGGTGACGGGCTCTGGCGACCACGACGGGGTCTACTTCTGGAGCAGGAACATGGTCTCAGGGCCGGACGGGATCCACGCCGTGATCGGCTCGGGGCCCGTGAAGACGGTGCTGGGACCGAACGGAGAGTCGCACACCGTGATCGAGAACGGGTTCGGAGGGACGGTGTTCTAGGACAATGGCGAGCAGATTCTAGCAAGCAAGGATAAAACGACCCAGGAGCAGTTCCACATAACCAAGGGCCTGCTCCGAGAATTCATCCACTCCTGCGAGGAGCTGGAGGACCTTCTCGAACGGTTTCGGCAACAGCATTGGGTGGGAGCGAGCGGCCGACCGCGGCCTGTACGTGAGCACGGCGGCTTCACCCGCGAGGCCCGATACGAGGCCGACCGCTCCAACGTGCCGGTGAGGCTGCTCGACCTGGACGGGTTCGTGCGCCTCTACGTGGAATCCTACGAGAAGGCCGACGAGGACACCCGGGCGTTGCTGCCGCTCGTGAGAATCTGGTGGCCGGCGTAGCGACGGTCTTATACGCTCGTGTCCAGCTCGTGTTGTGCCGAAAAGACCGTGAACCTTTTGTGGGACACGCGGCGCCGTGGTACCATAGCCGAGTTTGTTGTCTTGGTCGGAAACCAAGACGCCTTATGCGCTGATCGGTAACCAGCGCCTGACCAATAAGGAGTCCTACCATGAAGCAGGGTATCCATCCCCAGTATGTCGAGTGCACGGTGACGTGCTCCTGCGGCAACACCTTCAAGACGCACGCTACCGTGTCCGAGATGAAGGTCGAGCTTTGCAACGAGTGCCACCCGTTCTACACCGGCCAGCAGAAGTTCGTCGACACCGGTGGACGCGTCCAGCGCTTCGCCGACAAGTTCGGTGGCGCCGCTGCCGCTCAGCTCAAGAAGGCCGAGGAGGCCAAGGCCGCCAAGGCCGCCAAGGCTGCTGAGGCCGAGGCTGCTCGCAAGGCCGCCGCTGAGGCTAAGGCTGCCGAGAAGGCTAAGCGTGCCGCTAAGTTCGCCGAGGAGGCAGCTAAGCAGGCCGCCGAGGCTCCCGCAGAGGCTCCCGTCGAGGAGGCCGCTGCTGAGGCCGAGACCACCGAGGCTGCTGAGTAAATAGCTCGCCGCGGAAACACTCGCATTCATGGCAAAAGGGCCGCGCATCCATTTGGGTGCGCGGCCCTTATCTTTTTATTGGTGCAAACCAACCTGTCCCCATTGCACCAGGTTGGCGCGAAGGGGACAGGTTGGTTTGCACCAAATGGCAGAGAGGCAGCGTTTTCCCAGATAAAAGCTGCCAAAATAAACCAGTCCCTTTTTGGCAGGTTGGTCGTAGTTATTACGTGGTCGAGCGTGTCGACCGCATAGGCGGCGCCTTGTTTGGCTAAAGTACAAATATCTGTGTTTAACTCGTCCAAGGTTTCATGCCACGGGCGATGGCCAAAAAGGAAAACCACATGGGATTCATGTCAAAGCTGCTGTCCTTTGGATCCGATAAGGACCTGAAGCGCTACTACAAGATCGTCGACAAGATCAACGGTCTTGAGCCCCAGTTTGAGAAGATGACCGAGGAGGAGCTCCGCGCCCAGACCGATAAGTTCCGTGAGCGCTACGCCAACGGCGAGTCGCTCGACGACATGCTCCCCGAGGCCTTTGCCACCGTGCGCGAAGCTTCCAAGCGCACCATGGGCATGCGTCACTTTGATGTACAGCTCATCGGTGCCATGGCGCTGCACGAGGGCCACATCGCCGAGATGAAGACCGGCGAAGGCAAGACCCTCGTCTCCACGTTGGCCGGCTATCTCAACGCTATTGCCGGCAAGGGCGTGCACGTCGTTACTGTCAATGATTACCTTGCCAAGCGTGACTCCGAGTGGATGGGCCGCATCTATAAGTACCTGGGCATGACCGTCGGTCTGCTCCAGAACAACATGCCGCTCGAGCTCAAGCGCCCGGCCTACCAGGCCGACGTCACCTACGGCACCAACTCCGAGTTCGGCTTTGATTACCTGCGCGATAACATGGTCACCCGCCCCGAGCAGCGTGTGCAGCGCGGCCACAACTACGCCATCGTCGACGAGGTTGACTCCATCCTGATCGACGAGGCCAGAACGCCGCTCATCATCTCGGGCGCCGGCACCAAGTCCGCCAGCACCTACAAGGACTTCGCGCGCGCCGTGCGCGGCCTTGAGCGCGGCGAGGACGTCTCGCACGACATGCTCACCGCCACCGAGGACGTTGAGCCCACGGGCGACTTCGTCATGGACGAGGCCAAGCACACCATCGCCGCCACCGAGCGCGGCCTTAAGAAGATTGAGCACCGCCTGGGTATCGATGACATCTACGCCGATCTCTCCGGCCAGCTGGTCAACCACCTGCAGCAGGCGCTGAAGGCCCAGTACATGTTCCACCGCGACAAGCAGTACGTGGTCACCAACGGCGAGGTCAAGATTGTCGACGAGTTCACCGGCCGCATCATGGAGGGCCGCCGCTACTCCGAGGGCCTGCATCAGGCCATCGAGGCCAAAGAGGGCGTGCTCGTGCGCGAGGAGAACCAGACCCTTGCCACCATCACCCTGCAGAACTACTTCCGCCTGTATGACAAGCTCTCCGGCATGACCGGTACGGCACTCACCGAGGACGCTGAGTTCCGCGAGATTTACAAGCTGCCCGTCGAGGTCATTCCCCCCAACAAACCCGTGCAGCGTGTTGACCACGAGGACCTGGTGTACCGCACCATTCAGGCCAAGTACAACGCCGTTGCCGACGACGTTGAGCGTCGTCACGCCAAGGGCCAGCCGGTCCTGGTGGGTACCGTCTCCATCGAGAGCTCCGAAAAGCTGTCCGCCGCCCTCACTAAGCGCGGTATCGCGCACGAGGTCCTCAACGCCAAGCACCACGAGCGCGAGGCCCATATCGTGGCCCAGGCCGGACGCTACGGCGCCGTGACCATTGCCACCAACATGGCCGGTCGTGGTACCGACATCTTGCTGGGCGGCAACCCCGACGAGTTGGTGCGCGAGCGCCTGGAGTACGAGGGCCTGACCATGGAGGACGTGACGCCCGAGCAGCTCGAGCAGTTTAACGCCGAGGCCAAGGAGACCTGCAAGGCCGAGCGCGAGCGCGTGCTTGCCGCCGGCGGCCTGACCGTTATCGGCACCGAGCGCCATGAGTCCCGCCGTATCGACAACCAGCTGCGCGGCCGTTCCGGCCGTCAGGGCGACCCGGGCGAGACCCAGTTCTACCTGTCGCTCGAGGATGACCTCATGCGCCTGTTTGGCGGCGACAAGATGGACCGCGTCTCCAAGATGATGGTCACGGCCGACATGGGCGACGACATGCCCATCCAGCACAAGATCATCTCCAAGGCCGTCGAGAGTGCCCAGCATAAGGTCGAGAGCATTAACTTCTCCATGCGTAAGAGCGTTCTTGAGTACGACGACGTCATGAACAAGCAGCGCCAGGTCATTTACGCCGAGCGCAACAAGATTCTGGATGGCAAGGACCTGACCGACCACATCACCGAGGTCATGCACGACACGGTGTACCGCTGCGTGCAGGAGTTCTGCACCAAGGACAGCCATGAGGGCGAGCGTGATCTTGAGGGTCTGCGCAAATGGGTCGTCGAGCTGACCGGGCATATCGATACCCCTCAGTTCCCCGACGAGGACTTTGAGGCCCTGGCTGCCGATGTCCTGGCCTATGTTGAGAAGTGCTACAACATGAAGGCCGAGCGTCTGGGCGAGGACCTGATGCGCGAGCTCAACACCCAGGTCATGCTGCGCGTCATCGATACGCGTTGGATGAATTACCTGCAGGAGATGGACTACCTCAAGATCGGTATCGGCCTGCGCGGCTTTGGCCAGCGCGACCCGCTGGTTGAGTACAAGACCGAGGCCTACAGCGCGTTCCAGATGCTCGTCGATACCATGTACGAGGATTACCTGCGCACCGTTCTGCGCATTGAGATCAAGGCTGCCCCGCAGGCTGTGGAGCACAAGGAGGACCCCGCCCTCAAGGGTGCGCACTTCTCTGGTCCCGCCGAGGTCGATGGCGACAACGGCGATTCGGTACTGCGCAAGCAGGCTCAGGTGCAGGCTCGCACCGCCGTCCAGGGTGGCCCGGCTGCCGTTAACAACGGTGGCAAAGTGACGACCTACCGCAAGTCCGAGAGCGATGACCCCTATGTCAACGTGGGCCGCAACGACCCGTGCCCTTGCGGTAGCGGTAAGAAGTTCAAGTACTGCCACGGCAGGAATCGTTAATGGCCGAGGCTCTAGAGGTAACGCCCGCCGAGTTGGACGCGTTTGCGGACCGACTCGGCGAGGTCGAGTCATATCTCCATTTGGACGAGAAGCGCACCCGCGTAGCGGAGCTCGAGGCCAAAAGCGTCGCCCCGGGTTTTTGGGACGATGCCGATGCCGCTCGCGCCACGATGGAGGAGATTGCACGCGCCAAGGAGGACATCGCCGCCGTGGATACGGCGCGCGGTGAGCTTTCCGATGCTCGCGCCGCGTTGGAGCTTGCCGAGGAAATGGGCGATGACCCCGATGCCGCCGCGCTGCGTGAGGAGGCTGCCGCCACGGCGGAGCGCCTATCCCGCGCCATCGACGAGCTTGAGCTTGCGAGCTGGTTTACCGGCGAGTTCGACCATGGCGATGCGATTGTGACCATCAAGCCCGGGCAGGGTGGTTTGGAGGCCCAGGACTGGACCTTCATGCTCTTTAAGATGTACATGAAGTACTGCCAGCGTCGCGGTTGGAAGGTCACCATCAACGATTGCCCCGCGGCCGAGGTTATCGGCATCGATCGCGCGACCTTTACCGTCGAAGGCAAGGATGCCTTTGGCATGCTTCGTGCCGAGGCCGGAGTTCACCGCCTGGTGCGCATTAGCCCCACCGACGACAAGAAGCGCCGACAGACTACGTTTGCCGGCGTCGAGGTCATTCCGGTGCTACCCGACGATATCGATATCGAGATTAATCCCGATGACATTCGCGTCGACGTGTACCACGCAAGCGGGCCGGGCGGTCAGGGCGTCAACACCACCGACTCCGCCGTGCGCGTGACGCATTTCCCCAGTGGTATTGTGGTCACGTGTCAAAACGAGCGCAGCCAGATTCAAAACAAGGCCGCTTGTATGCAGATCCTCAAGGCTCGTCTGTACGAGATTGAGCTCGAAAAGCGCGCTGAGGCCTTGGATGAGATTCGCGGACCCAAGACCACAATTGGTTTTGGCAACCAGATCCGCAGCTACGTGCTCTACCCGTACCAGATGGTTAAGGACCTACGCACGGGCGTGGAGACTAGCAACGTCGAGGCGGTTCTTGACGACGGCGATCTGGATTCGTTCGTGATTGGCTATCACCGTTGGGCTACCGGAAACGCTGACGTGGAGGCCCCGTCTGCCTAAACCGCTCGGTTTATGTGGGAATGGATAAAACCCTCCGAGCAGGGTGGTTTTGTATCCAGAACATACCCTGCACAGGGGTGGTTTTTGTCCGGCGAATCGGTAGAATCGAATACAAGAAGAAGTTCAAAGCGCATCCGATGGGGTGCGCTTTTTTGAGGGAGGCAGCATGGCATATCGTCTGGACATCAAGCGCATTCTTTCGATGAACTTCTTTCACGATTTGCCCCAGATCATGTTGGGGTGCGCCTTGGCCGCCATCGCGACCGATCTGTTTTTGATTCCCAACGGTCTTGCTGCCGGTGGCGTTACGGGCCTTGCGACGATTATCCAGGCGGTCGGCGCAGCGCGAGGCGTGTCGCTTCCCGTCGGTATCCAGACCATCGTGATGAATGCCTTGCTGTTGCTGATCGTTATGCGCGAGGGCGGCATGTTCTATGTGGTGCAGACGGCGACGGGCTTTGTGCTGCTGGGCTTCTTTACCGACCTGTTTGCCCCGTTTGTAGCGCCTCTGGCAGATGCGGACCTGATGCTTCCCGCTATGTGGGGCGGCATTATTACGGGCATTGGTTACGGCATGGTGTTGCGTGCCGGCGCCAACACCGGCGGCTCGGACACGATTGGGCAAATCATCTCGCGTAACACCTCGCTGCCGGTGGGCTCGACTGTCATGGCAATCGACGTTGCCGTTTGTGCGGCATCGGCCCCGGTCTTCTCGCTCGAAAATGCTCTGTATGCAGGACTATCGATGGTGATCAGCGGCTATGTGATCGATGCCGTGGTCGATGGCGGCAATAAGCGTCGTATGGTGCTCATCATCTCGGACAATTTCCCCGATATCGCGGCCGACATCATGTATGGTCTGGGACGCGGCTGCACCAAGTTTAGGGCGACCGGTATGTATTCGGGCATCGAGAAGCCGGTGATCATGGTGATCGTTAGCCGTCGAGAGCTCAACACCCTTAAAACGATCGTGCGCGAACGCGATCCTCACGCCATTGTGACGGTCGCCGACGTTACGGAAGCCTTCGGTGAGGGATTCAAGGACATTAACGCGTAGGGCCGACTGCGTTCCATCCAAAAGACGTTCACATTGATAAACCGTTTCATCTGCGGTTCTGCCTGCTAAATTGTTCAAATACTGATAAAAAACTCTGGTAAAGCTATCAGTTTCCAGCATAATGAATGACGTACGTGCATTGCGGCTGTGTTGGGATTACCTTCGGTGCCGTGCGCATCTTGTCTTAAGAGGATGAAAGGAAGGCACAATGAGCGACGAAGAGCTCAAAAAGGTTGCCAACGAGGTAAGGAAGGGCATCGTCACCGGCGTGCACGCTGCCAAGTCTGGCCATCCGGGCGGTTCGCTCGGCGCTGCCGACATCATGACCTATCTGTACTTTGAGGAAATGAACGTCGACCCGGCTGATCCCCGCAAGGCCGATCGCGACCGCTTTGTGCTCTCCAAGGGCCATTGCGCTCCGGGCCTGTACGCCGTGCTCGCCGAGCGCGGGTTCTTCCCCAAGGAGGACCTCGAGACGCTGCGCCATATTGGCAGCCACCTGCAGGGTCACCCCAACATGAACGACACTCCGGGCGTTGACATGTCCACCGGCTCGCTCGGCCAGGGCATCTCCGCTGCCGTGGGCATGGCCGTTGCCGCCAAGCACTGGGGCGATACTTACCGCACGTACGCCCTGCTGGGCGATGGCGAGAGCGAGGAGGGCCAGGTCTGGGAGGCCGCCATGTTTGCCGGCAACCAGCAGCTCGACAACCTCTGCGTGATCGTCGACCACAACGGCCTGCAGATCGACGGCCCCGTCGAGGAGGTCAACGACCCCATGCCGCTGGCAGACAAGTTCCGCGCCTTCAAGTTCCATGTGGTGGAGCTCGCCGACGGCAACGACTTTGACAAGATTCGCGCCGCCTTTGCCGAGGCCCGCGCCACCAAGGGTCAGCCTACCGCCATTATCGCCGAGACCACAAAGGGCAAGGGCGTCTCCTTTATGGAGAACCAGGTGGGTTGGCACGGTAAGGCCCCCAACGATGAACAGTTTGAGCAGGCCATGGCAGAGCTCACGGCCGCCGGAGAGGAGCTCTAGGATGGCAGACGTCAAGAAAATCGCCACGCGTGTAAGCTACGGCGAGGCCCTCGTCGAGCTCGCCAACGAGCACGATGATTTTGTGGTCCTCGACGCCGATCTGGCCGCCGCCACGCAGACCGGTAAGTTTAAGGCCGCCTGCCCCGATCGTTTCTTCGATGTGGGCATCGCCGAGAGCAACCTGATGGGCGTCGCCGCCGGTATCGCGACCACCGGCCGCGTTGCCTTCGCGAGCAGCTTTGCCATGTTTGCTGCCGGCCGCGCTTTTGAGCAGGTCCGTAACTCCATCGGCTATCCGCACCTCAACGTCAAGATTGGCGCCACGCACGCCGGTATTTCGGTGGGCGAGGATGGTGCCACGCACCAGTGCTGCGAGGATATCGCCCTTATGCGCGTCATTCCCGGCATGACCGTCATCGTTCCCGCCGACGACGTCGAGGCCCGCGCCGTGGTCCGCGCCGCCTACGAGTGCGACGGCCCCGTGTACATGCGCTTTGCCCGTCTGGCCTCGCCGGTCATCAACGACCCCGAGACCTACAAGTTTGAACTGGGTAAGGGCATCGTTATGCGCGAGGGCGCCGACGTTACCGTCATTGCCTGCGGTCTGATGGTCGGCGAGGCCCTCGAGGCCGCCGAGCAGCTCGCTGCCGAGGGCATCGACGCCGAGGTCATCAACATGCACACCATCAAGCCCATCGACGCCGATCTGGTCGTCAAGAGCGCTACCAAGACCGGCCACGTCGTGACCGTTGAGGAGCACTCCGTGATCGGCGGCCTGGGCAGCGCCGTTGCCGACGTCCTGTGCGAGCAGTGCCCGACGCCGCTCAAGAAGATCGGCGTCAACGACACCTTCGGTGAGTCCGGCCCGGGCGCCGAGCTCCTGCACAAGTACGGCCTGGACGCCGCCAACATCGTGGCGACCACCAAGGAGTTCTTGGCATAAGGCAAGGCGGATCTCAAGGACTGCTTCGCCAGAACTACAAAACTGTTTCGCCAGTACTATGGAAACCCGGCAGGGGCGCTCTCTTGGAGAGCGCCCCTGTTTCAGTTCAAGACTTTAGTCTGCTGGCCGCGCAGCGGCCAGCTTTAAACCACCCGCTACGCGGGTGGAGACAAACGGCTTTACAAAGCCACCCCTCCGACCGATATTGACGATTGTTCAGGCCGTCAAGAATTCGAGTCGAAGGGGTGGTCGCCATGGCCCAGAAGGCCTACAGCCTTTCCCACACGAAGTGGATGTGCAAGTACCACATCGTGTTCACGCCGAAGTATAGGCGCAAAGTGATCTACAACCAAATCAGGAGCGACATAGGGGAGATCCTGAGGAAGCTGTGCGAGTACAAGGGGATCGAGATAATCGAGGGGCACCTGATGCCCGACCACGTGCACGTGCTGCTGGCGATCCCGCCGAAGTACAGCGTCGCGAGCGTCATGGGCTACCTGAAGGGGAAGAGCTCGCTGATGATATTCGACAGGCACGCCAACCTCAAGTACAAGTTCGGCAACAGGAAGTTCTGGGCGGAGGGCTACTACGTGTCCACCGTCGGCCTGAACGAGGCGACGATCGCCAAGTACATCAGGGAGCAGGAGTCCCACGACATCGCGCTGGACAAGCTGAGCGTGAAGGAGTACGAGGACCCCTTCAAGAGGGGGTGATGCTGCCGGTTCGACCGGCGCGCCACGGGTCAAGATGCACTAGGCCTGGACGAAGTCCGGGCCCGCGCCTTTAGACGCGAGCCCGGGGCCCGTGGGTTATACCCTAAGAGCAAACCACCCTTTTTAAGGGTGGTTCTGATTTGATAGTAGTTCCTCATAGTATGACTCCAGTGATATAGGCAATTGGATCCAAATGGAGCTTTATAAACGGCAGTATTTGAATTGCAATTATCTTATCGCTCTGGCAGATGGGGTATAAGGCTCAACATCGGTAATAGATCGAGAGGCAGTCGAGCTGAACATAATAGTGCCGTCGCAGCGATAGCTGATACGGCACCAATCTCTAAGAATTTGATTTAGTAGAAGGCTAAAGACTTCTGCAATGGCTGCATTCACTTCTCCCCTGGTCTCACTAAACGGGGAATTAGCAGCGTTATACGGCAGCCAGGAGCGCTGTTCCAAGAAGGAAAAGCATTAAGGAAGCGGCTATCCAGTTGTTGTCTGCGGGCTTAGGGATCGTCGCTACGGTCGCAGTGGCGGCTCTTTGCTTGGAGGACGCGGGCAGCGTAGTCTTGATCGTTATGTTTGTCTTGGGTGACGTAGCCGTTAAGCTCCAGGTGGTCGGCTTCGGTCCAGACCCAGCCGAGGCTCGACGCACTGAGAGCCTGGCCCCGGCTGCCAAGCGGGGAAAGAAGGGACACTTTGTGGCCTTCACATAGCGTCCCTTCCTCAAATTATCGTGTGAATATGATTTAAGCATACGGCGGAGCCTGAATCCACTATGCTCCAACTTGGCTACAAATCATAATTCTGCAACGTAGAATACTTGATAAGCGATTGATAGCGCGGATGTCCCGATCGAACAGCCCGCTTGTAAAGCTTGATATATTTTTCAAATCCCTTTTGAACTGCGAATTCATTTCCGCGAAGAGCTTCATATTCGTTCTGGCGCAAGTGTGGACGCACCTGTTGATCTATATATTCTGGCTTGTCTACATCGACGGCTTTCGAATAATCAATCCCGCATTTGTTTTCGGCATCGGTAAAGAATGCGTGCCCATGGCGAATATGCGAGCGAAATGGTAGGGCCCACGTATGTCCCTCGATTTCGACCAAAAAGACGATGTAAGGACGATTTTGCTTTTGTTCCATCTCTTTGAACGGCGGGTTTGGATGATCTTTGTAGAACGAGTTTGTCAAAAAGACGATTTTAGAATTCATGCAGACCCTCCGAAAAAGAAAATGCCTCCAACCCAAAGAGATTGAAGGCATCTTCTCAGTGGGCTTTCTTTTGATTCCGTTGGTCGCGC
>OIDR01000446.1_pt1 | contig 12620 bp, 6 predicted proteins | sample 1581641 | NCBI WGS metagenome assembly OIDR01 (sample SAMEA3882550, study PRJEB24775) | human gut metagenome | biome: human-associated habitat; feature: intestine environment; material: feces | place: Netherlands | collected 2009/2010
TTCATCCTCCCAGAATAAATCATCTAAACTTTTATCTAATACGCGACAAATTTTACGACACAGTTTTATTGTGGGATTATATTCTCCCTTTTCGATAGCATTTATAGTTTGCCTTGAAACACCAACAGCTTCTGCTAAGACCTTTTGCGTCATATCTTTTTCAGCCCTTGCCACTTTTATCGCAATATTTTTTGCCACTTTATGTTCACCTCCATTTATAAAGTAATATTTCTTTTCCATAATGTCAATTATATTTTACTTTTTGTCTTGTATATTAAGACAAGAATGCCCTTAATGATTAACCCATAATTGAATTTTTACTTCACGATAAGAAAATTCCCTGTCATTTTTATGTCCATAAGTACTCTTTCAGATGTATCCAAATTGCTGAAAATGTGTTATGTAATAGTAAAATACCACAAAAATCGAGTACAAATTTTGTAATGGGTTATGCGCTTAACCTTTGTAAATTCCACATTTATAATGTACCATATAATCATAATATCGCAGAAGAAGGAATGGAAATGACACAGAACAGGATTAGAATCGTAGATGTTGCAGATGCGTTAGGTCTTAGTACTGCTACTGTCTCAAATGTGATCCACGGCAAAACAGAAAAAATTTCAGATGAGACGGTAAAACGCGTCCAGCAGGAACTTGAAAGGTCGGGATATATCCCGAATATGGCTGGCATTTTGCTTGCGAGAAATAATTCAAGAATCATCGGAGTGGTGGTGAATGACCATGAAAAGTATGAAGGCAGGGTTTTAGAGGATGGATTTGTGATGTCATCACTGAATGCTCTTTCCCATGAGGTTAATGAAAAAGGTTATTTTCTAATGATAAAAACGACATCTGATATCAGAGAGATTCCGGTATTTGCATCCATGTGGAATATGGATGGACTGATTCTGATTAGATTTTGTAAAGTTGATTATGAAAATCTTAGAAATCCGATATAATTGATTACCGCAAATTTATATTCTAATACCTTTTCCTGTTTGTTATCACCCAAGTGCCACATCCAGAATCATCATTAAACTAAACCCAACTGCAAAGAAAACCGTACCAATATCCGAGTGCTCTCCCTGCGACATTTCAGGGATTAGTTCTTCAACCACGACATAAAGCATAGCTCCTGCTGCAAAGCTCAGCAAATATGGTAATGCCGGGATTATCAGCTGTGCAGCAATAATTGTCAATACTGCGCCAATCGGTTCGACCACCCCTGAAAGTACACCACCTAAAAATGCCTTTCCCTTACTTTCTCCCTCTGCCCTAAGCGGCATGGATATAATTGCTCCTTCCGGGAAATTCTGAATAGCAATTCCAAGTGATAAAGCAAGTGCACTTGTTGCTGTAATCTGTGCATTTTCAGCAAGAAATCCTGCATACATTACACCGACTGCCATACCTTCAGGGATGTTATGTAATGTAACTGCCAACACCATCATTGTAGTACGGCCAAGCCTGCTTTTCAGTCCCTCTGCCTGATCACTTCCAACATGAAGATGCGGAATCAAATGATCAAGTGTGAGTAAAAACAATATACCAATCCAGAACCCAGCAACTGCCGGAACAAATGACAAGTTTCCCATCTTCTCCGATTGTTTAATAGCTGGAATCAGAAGACTCCAGATTGAAGCAGCAACCATTACACCTGCTGCAAATCCTGTAAGTGCACGTTGCACTGATTTGCTAAATGTTGTTCTCATAAAAAACACACATGCTGCACCCAGCGTTGTTCCAACAAATGGAATCAATATGCCAAAAAAAGTATTCATTCGCTTTTCACTTTCCTTTCTTTAAAACCGGAATAACTACTATTTTGTAGTCCTTCATACTATTTTTGATATTAGTTGCAACTAACCATTATGTATAAAAGAAACCATGCGAAAGTAAAACTGTAATTCCACACGGTTTTTTTCTGTCTTTTTAGTATATCACTTACGGAATGATATAACAACAGAATTCTTTTTCATTCTGCTATACCTCTGTTATTCTTTTCCCGGTCGCTGACACATCTGCTTACCATCACAGAATTTTCGGATTGTATCCATCAGTTCCGGTACATTTAATGGTTTTGACAGATGTGCATTCATCCCTGCCTCCATCGTCTTTTTTTTATCTTCTGCAAAAGCATTGGCTGTCATAGCTATAATCGGTATGCACGCTTTATCCTTATCTGGCAAATTTCTGATTGTCTGTGTTGCTTTATAACCGTCCATTTGCGGCATCTGGATATCCATGAAGATCATATCATATGTTCCTGCCGGCATTTTCAGTATTCTGTTCACACACTGAATACCATTCTCCACACGTTCTATCCTAAGACCGGCACGCTCAAGTATTGCCTCTGCAATCTCTGCATTTAAATCATTATCCTCCGCTAAAAGGATATTCCTGCCTTCAAGGATTTCATTTCCTGTTCCAGGCTCTTCAATATGCTTTTTTACATAATATCTTTCATCCGCTATCCTGTGTTTTAATGTAACTGTAAAGGTACTGCCCTTGCCAAGCTCACTCTCTACATCTATTGTTCCACCAAGCAGGTCAACATAATTCTTGACTATTGACATGCCCAGTCCGGTTCCTGCGATTTTGCTCTTTGTGGTGTTCTTCTCACGCGTGAATGCTTCGAAAATCTTTGTCAGATAATCCTGACTCATACCGATTCCGGTATCGCTGATTCTGATCCTCACTATCATGTATCCAGACTCATCACAAGGTAATTCATCTACATATACCATAACAGAACCACCTGCTGGAGTATATTTTATAGCATTGCTCAGGATATTGACCAATATTTCTTTTACCTTGGTAACATCTGTCAATACATGCTCATGCTCTACATTCATCGTGTAATGAAGCGAAATATTCTTTTTCCTTGCTTTCTCATCAAATACTGCAAACAAAGATTTCCAGACATCTTCAATCCGGCAGTAATTCTCATCAATCTCCATCCTTCCGCTCTCAATCCGGGCCATATCCAGTACATTATTTATGATTGACAGAAGAAGATTTCCAGACTGCTGCAGTTTTTCCAGATGTTCCAAAACTTCAGGTATGTCTTTTCCATTTAGTTCATTCTCCATAAGCTGTGCATAACCCAGAATTACATTCATAGGAGTACGGATATCATGTGACATATTGTTAAGAAAACTGGTCTTTGCGAGACTGGCATCCTCTGCTTTTTTCAAAGCGATTTCCAGTTTCTCATTAAGTTTTTGTGTATCATTTGCAGCAAGCTTTGCGGCAGCTTCTGCTTTCCTTGCCTTGCGTAAAAGTACGAGGATAATAACAATGATGCTGAGTGCAGAGAATCCTGTGGCGAGAAAAAAAGCAAGCATATTGTCTTTTACAAAGTCCAAAAATGTTACCTTATCTGCCGTACTATCATAGATAGCAAGTGCGCTTGTAAGCATGCCAGACGGCATGCCCTTTAAAGTTTTATTCAGGATCGACAAAAGAGTTTCCTCTCCACCTTTTACTGCAAAGCATGCCTCCATTGTTTTTGTAAGTGGAACACTCTTGAAATTTTGACTGTTATCATATATCAGCGCCTGGCTTGCTCCCATGAGGAAACAGTCTGCTTTTTCTTGGATGACCATATCTGCTGCATTGTCAAGCGAATCACAATCTACAAGCTTCCATTCAGGATAACTGAATGCAATATGCTGTTTTAAGGCATATTTTTCCTTTGGCACAGCTACAGTATACACCTTATTCTCATCAAATTTTTCCTCATCAGTTACCGCCATCAAACTGTAAGTCCAGGCTGTGTTTGTAAGTGCATATCCGTTTTGTTCTGCAAAATATGGATTCCTGCCGGCATAAAAAATCATGTCAATTTCATGATTCTGCAGTGCCTGAAGCATTTCATCATAATCATCATAGTCCTGTATATTAAATTTCAGCGTCTGATTTCCCAGACAGTCTTTGGCATAGGAGACATATTCTGGTAGCATACCGGTAAGTTTTCCAGTTGTTTCGTCCATGGAAAAGATTGCCGGATCATTGTTCAAAAATCCTATCTGGATACCTCCATGCTCTTCCACCCAGACCTTTTCTTTACCTGTAAGAATCTGAATATAATCAAGTGTAAAATACTTCTTATACAGATCTGCCTTAAAAAAGGGACTATCCTGTTCCAGTTGACGCATAGCATAGTCCAGCTCCGTCTTGATATCGCTACGCTCTTTATTTATTGCAAAATATATACCTGATTTGCCAATAGTGGTAACAGATGATATTCCCTGTTCAGACCAGATGGATTCCTCCAGAGATACAAAAGCATCAATCTCATGATTCGCTAATTTCTTTTCGACATCATTATCATTATTCACATTTACATGCTCTGTATGTATACCATTTTTATTTTCCCATTCTGTCAGCATAATTTCTGGCTCTGTATCCATGAGCACACCTACACGTTTCCCGTCCATAAACTTAAAATCAGACATCCCAATATCCATATTCGATAAATCAGCATAAAGAATATATTTTTCCTCACCCATCGGTTCATCCGAAAAAAGCATCTTTTGTGCACGTTCATCGCTGTAAGAGATATCACCCATAATATCAATCTCACCATTTTCAAGCTTATCAAAACAGTCAGACCAGTCACATTTCACATACTCAAATTTCCATCCGGTATAACCTGCCAGAGCCTGCATGAGTTCGTAGCCATATCCTCGTCTTACACCGTTTTTGTCGACATAATTAAAGGTATCCTCAAATGAGCCGACACGAATGGTCTGTGCCTGTTTTTCATCATTATTCGTTTCAGCGGCCTGGCTGTGTACTGATAACATCATCCACATTCCCAGAACTAGCAATATACATACAAATAGTACGGCTGATTTTTTTCTACTTTTATCCATATTCCTTATTTCCTTTATCCGTGCGGATTTTCTGAAGTTCCAAACACCTGATCAAACACGCTCTAATCCAGCAGGTTGTTGTGTAAAGTACTGATTAACTCTTCTATAACTATCGGTTTGGATAAGAATCCATCCATGCCATATTCCAAGGCTTTCTTCCTGTCCTCATCAAAGGCATTAGCAGTCATGGCAAGGATGGTGATTCCCGACAGTGCCGGATCATCCAGCGCACGAATCTGACGGGTGGCCTCGTATCCATTCATTACCGGCATCTGCACATCCATCAGCACCAGATCATACTTACCTGGAGTCGAATTCTTAACTTTCTCCACTGCCTCTGCGCCATTTTCGGCAGTATCAACCAGAAATCCATATTCTTTCAGAATTTCCACCGCAATTTCACTGTTCAGTTCGTTATCTTCCACAAGTAGTATACATCTGCCTCTGAAATCTGAACCTGCTTCTGGAAGAATTGAATCTTCTACTTCAGCCTGACTCTGGCCGATAGCAGTCATCAAGGTATCTCTGATATCTGACATGAACAGCGGTTTCGCACAGAATGCAGTCACCCCTGCTGCTCTGGCTTCTGCCTCGATATCTGACCAATCATATGCGGTCAGGATAATGATCGGTGTATCATCACCAAGGCTGCGGATCTGTCGGGTGACTTCAATACCATTCATATCTGGCAGACGCCAGTCAATGATATAAGCGTGGAACGCATCTCCCAGTTCCATAGACTGCCGTGCACGGAGAACAGCTTCCTTGCCGGAAAGTGTCCATTCCGAACGCATTCCGACCCTTACAAGCATTTTTGTCACACTGTCGCAGGTATTAAAGTCATCATCTACAACCAGTGCCTTAAGCCCTTCCAGTTCTGCGATTTTCTCTATACGTTGGCGCTCAGACTGAATCCGTAATGGCAGACAGACAATAAATTCGGTACCTTTGCCCTGTTCTGTCTGAACCTCAATAGTTCCGCCCATCATATCCACAATATTCTTGGTGATTGCCATGCCAAGCCCTGTGCCCTGGGTTCTACTCACAGTGGAAGTCCTCTCCCTCTCAAAAGGAGAAAAAATTTTCTGCACGAATTCCTGACTCATACCGATTCCGGTATCCTTTACCCGGATCTCATACAGCTTACTGCCTTTTACTGCCTTCGGATACTGTTTCAGCCGGACAGAAACGGTTCCTCCTGCAGGTGTAAACTTAACCGCATTAGACAAAAGATTCAGCAGCACCTGGTTCAGCCGAGTCTTGTCACAGTAAACATCTTCATTTGTAACATCCATGACATCCATATAAAGTTCCAGCTGCTTCGCATGGATTTGCCCACTGATGATCGTCTTCAGATCATGAAGCACATCCGACAGACTGACCTCTGTCTCTTCCAGATGTATCTTTCCACTCTCAATCCGGCTCATATCCAGTATATCATTGATCAATGAGAGCAGATGGTTACTGGAGGAAAGAATCTTACCCAGATAATCCTGGACTCTTTCCTGATTATCAATATTACTTACAGCCAGTGTGGTAAAACCGATAATCGCATTCATTGGTGTCCGGATATCGTGAGACATATTAGAAAGGAAAGTACTCTTTGCCTGGTTTGCTGTCTCCGCCGCATGTACCGCCTCAGAGAGTGCCTGGTTCATTTTCCAGTCAGAGGTACGATCCGACATAACCAGGATATATTTTCTTTTCCCGTTTACCTCACTGCCCATTACAATATTATGGAACCAGCGTTTTTCCCCTGTCTTCAGATGAACATATTCAAAATCCCATTCCCTCTGCTCATGGACCTGGATTTTCTCCATATAATTTTTCTCTGGATCTTCCTGTTCCTCTGGATGTAGTTTTCCCAGGATACAAATATCTTTACGAATCTGTTCTACCGTAATACCCAGCAGCTTTTCCGCATTTGGGCTGACGTAATCTGCCTGATATGTTTTTGCATCCAGCATCAGAAAGACGTCATCTACATTCATTGAAAGCTTTTGAAACAGCTCGTCCCTGTACAGAATCTCCGTATCCTTTTTCCTGAGGTTTATTCTGCCTTTTTGAATAATAAAACTAATAAGTAAAGCAGCAATACAGAGCACGACCGCACCAACAAGAAGTATCGTACTACGCTGCAGACTGTTCATACTGGCATTGACGATATCCGCCTGGACAAGTCCCAAAAACATCCAGTCCTGAATATCTGATTTTTCATAGACCAGATAATAGTTTCTTCCATCCAGATTTAGCAGCATTGCATCGGTACGTCTTGCTTTAAACTTCTCTGAAAGTTCATTAATTTCTTTTTCGGACATATCAGAATGCTCTCTCAGAACACCGAAGAAATTATACACGTTCCCCCATGCCTCAGAAGAATGATCAACCACAACACGGCCATCAGGATGAACAACAAAACTCTGGGCATTTCCATCAAAAGCAGAAATATCCAGTACATCTACGATATCAGAGTTTTCATAAGCAATGGCAATGGCATCATATTCAAATCCCTGATAAATTCCATGAGCCTTAGCTGTGGCAAAAACAAGCAGCTGGGATTTTCCGGGAACCGCTGCATTCGCTATCACATCATTTCCCTGCCGGATCTCATCTTCAATATTTTCCTGTAATCCAAGGTAGCCGGTTTCCCCTGTTGCCATCTTATAGTTCCCGTCAGCTGACAGAAAAAAGAAGTCTAAAAAGCCGGCATCTTCCTGCGCTTTCTTTATATAATTCCGAATTTCATCTTCGTTGGAAATATCCTGCAGATTCTCACCCCACATATGAAGATAGTTCAGATTCTTATCTGTCAGTTCCCTCAGCATATTATCAGACTGATGAAAAACTTCCGTCAGATGAGAAACACTTTCCTCATAAATAGTTTTCGATACAAATCCAAAATATCGGAAAACTATCAACACAATTCCAAGAGAAACTGCAATAAAGACAGCTATCCTTAACCGTTTTCTCATGACAGTCTTCTCTCTTTTTGTATTATGATTCTTAATGCCCATCCTTCTCACCTCAAAGTCATGTAATCTTCAGGCTCTGCAAGAACGGCATCACCATCTGAAATATATCCTATCCATGTATCATCCACAGAGGTATTCCCTCCATCAAACACAATATTATCATCTGCCGGATAAGCCTCCATGTGTTTTGGTATCGCAAGACAGGTTACCGTGAAAGTATCATTATCCTGAATTTGTTTTCCGTCCTTTGTAACTTTGCTCAATGTATAATCATCATCTGTTTCTTTGACTTCTACAGAAATACCACTGAGCACAGGCAGAGAGCCTCGGTTAAACGGAGTAAATCCACCCTCATAGCCTTCTACAAAGTTTTTAACTGCCTCTTTCAGTTCGGCTCCGCTCATTTTGCTACTGTAAGCTGAAAGTTCGTTCGGCATGATCATATCGCCCGCCATTTTTTCAGTATAGCCGGCTTTCAGCACGTTTCCCGTAAAGCTGTTTCCGGTTGCGATCAGCACATCTGACCCATAAATACCGCGCAGAGTGTTTGCCATAACAGAATATGCTGCATTCCCTCCACTGCTGTGAAAACGATTGGAATAGGATTTCTGTGAATCCAGCACGATATCCTCAGAAGAGGAGTCCTCCTCAAGAAGCTGAGAATTAAATGACTCATAGGCCTGCCCTGCATCGTATTCTCCTGATATCATCTTCGAAACCACATCCTTAGAAACAGAGAAAAAGTCATTTGACGCTATGCGGATATACATATGGTTTTCTTCGATCACAGGTTTCACATCCTTCAGATATTCCGTAAGCTGGAGATCTACATCCTGACTGTAGCTTAACAGATCCTGTCCATCATAAACGATTCTATTCTGCGCATCCGCTGAAAGCATTGTGTCCAGTACCTTCATTGCTTTCTTTCGACGTGTCTCATCCTTTGTCAGATTGCTATTTAAAGCCACCTGGAAATATGGCGTAGTCATAATCCATTTTTCACCGTTTTCCTGAAAGAATGGAAGAAAGGTTGTGTTAATGCCCTGATCCTGAAACATTTTTACACCAGCAGAGGTGCCAAAGTACATGGCAAGCTTGCCACTTTGATACATCTCAACGATATCATCATAATTCATATCCAGATCATCCTGGCTCAGCCCTGTATCCTGAATAAACTGCTCCATACGTTCAAAAGCCTCCGGCCAGACGGTACTGTCCAGACCTTCTCTCTTTGTATTGTCCGGGTCACTGTAGATGGTACGCCACTTTCGTCCGTCCACGGAAGACAGTTCTGATGCTGACAGACCCTGCAGTGTTTCCATACAGGTATAATCATAATAATAGTCTGCTGTAAATCCACGAATTCCCACTTTGTCAAATGCCTGGCAGGCAGAGACAAAACTTTCGTAATCTGTTGGAAGAGGGATATCATACTTTTCAAAAAGGTCTTTGTTCACTACAAAACCATGTGCATCCGCACACACCGGAAGCCAGTTTACGCTTCCATCCTCATTCATAAAATTGCTGAGGTAGGTATCATAGACAGCACCAGCAACATTGGTTGTAGAAAGATCCATCAGATTGTCTTTCAGGAGACTCGCGTCATGCAGTGAGAAACGACAGCAGGTTATAATATCCGGCAATCCACCATTTTCATTCAGAAATTTGTAGAAATCCAGATCATTATTCCCTACGACAAATTCAACATTGATATCCGGGAGCTGTTCCTGAATGTATGGTGCATATTTTTCATAGAGGTTTGTGCTCCATAAATACACAGTAATTGTTTCTGCATCTTCTTTTTCCGCACTTTTGCTGCCACATCCTGACAGAAGTGATATACTCATCACCATCATTAAAAGTACAGCTAAAACTCTGTTCCATTTTTTCTTTCTCATTACGAATCCCCCTTCTGAGACTATTTTTCAAACATGCTCTAATGCACCAATTTATGAATTATCTTTACCAATAGTTTTACATCAAAAGGTTTTGCGATATGTTCATTCATTCCTGCTTCTTTTGCTCTTATTCTGTCCTCCGTGAACGCATTTGCTGTCATTGCAATGATCGGTACCTCCTTTGCATCCTCTCTGTCTAGAGACCTGATCATCTTTGTAGCTTCATAACCATTCATTACCGGCATCATAATGTCCATAAGAATGACATCAAATTCACCAGGTTCACTATTTCTGAACAGTTCAACAGCTTCCTGACCATCCCAGGCTTTTGTCACGTCAGCACCTTCATTCTGAAGCACAAATTCGGCGATTTCCATATTCAGCTCATTATCTTCCGCCAGAAGAATATGCAGTCCCTTTATAGATTTTTCGGATACCTCCTTCTGTTCTTCACGTTTATCCGCATCCGGATCTATTTTAAATGGAACCCGGATCACAAATGTCGTCCCTACGCCTTTTTCACTTTCGAAAGTAATGGTACCACCCATTTTCTCGACCAGTTTCTTTGTAATCGGCATTCCCAGACCTGTTCCTGCAAATTTTGTGCGGCTTCCCGTATGCTCCTGTGCAAATGGTTCAAAAATATGTTTCTGGAACTCCTCAGTCATTCCGATTCCTGTATCCCGGCAAACAAATTCCATTGTCGTCATTCCTGGCTGTTCGGATGGAATCTCCCTGCAGCTAAGATAAATATGTCCGTTTGCCCTGTTATATTTCACTGCATTGGACAGGAAATTCATTATCACACGTTTCACATACCCCGGGCTTCCAATAAGATCCCGGTGTGTGATTTCTTTTTTCTCCCACATAATCCGAATATTCTGTTCTGCAGCCATCTGCTCGATCACAGCAAGTACTTCCTCTGAAATACTGCTCAGATTAAATGGGATTTCTTCCAGAACTACTTCATCCGACTCCAGCTTACTCATATCCAGAACTTCGTTTACCAGTTCCAGCAGCAGATGGGAGGCTCCTTTGATCTTTGCTCTATATTCTGCCTGTTTCTCCATATCGTCTGCATAATGTTCTGCCATATCAATCATACCGCAGATTCCATTGATCGGAGTCCGGATATCATGGCTCATATTAAACAGAAATCGTGTTTTTGCTTCATTGGCACTTTTCGCCAGTTCTGCCGCTTTCTCAAGCTCAGCAGCATATTGTTTTTCTCTGTGTTTTTTGCTGGATATCTGATAAAAAACCATAGCGATCAGCAACGAGAATATATAAGAAGCAATTATGGAAAGAATCCATTGAGAAACCGGAGTCCACCCATTGGAAGGCACAATATCAAAATACCATGTGTTATTCGGGATCTCACATTCTATCGTCAGGCTGTTTTCCGGCATATCATCCTGACTCTGGGCAAGAATAACCTTATCTCCACTGCTTCTGTCATAAGACCAGATCTTATAACTGAAATCTGCCTCACTTAAAGATTTCAGATTTATATCACTCATGAAACGATCCCAGTCAATTACCTGGAGTACAAATCCCCAGAAACTACTCTCTCCGAAATCATCGGTTCGATAAACCGGTTTAAAAAGTAATGCTCCGGTTCCTCCCTGCTTTAACTGATAGGGACCGCCAAGTGTATATTCCCCGGTTTCCTTAGCCAGAACTGCATCTTTTTTCCGTTCGTGTTCCCTCAGAACATCCAGTCCAAGAGCCTCTGAATTTCCCTGCATAGGATAGATTTCGGTTATGATCCCTTCCGGTGCCAGCTCAAACGCCTTTACCACACCTTCCTCATTAGGAATCTTTTCTGCCAGTTCTGAAAAAGTGTTTTCATCCATATCCGATCCATCAATGATATAATTTCCCAGAAAATCAGAAATCATTATATAATTTTCCAGCTTTGCCTTGACTCTCCTTATCGTGCTTTGTGCCATATAAGTTCCCGATGCTTTTTTTTCCTTTTCCTGATATCGGAGCATCTGACTACACGCAAAAAATGCGATCAGGAAAGAGAGAAGTCCTATAATATAGCAGTATTTTTTAATATGTTTAGCAGCTGTACTATTTATTTTCATTGAATTTTCCTCGTTATGTTTTCTTCCAACTGTTTTTCATCGGGCTGTGCAATAAAATCGAATGGTATCTATCACTTTCTCCATTTGAAGGGGTTTTGAAAAATGTTCGTTCATTCCTGCTGCTTTACTCTGTGCAATATCATCCAGAAAGGCATTGGCTGTCATAGCAAAAATGGGGATAGATTTCGCATCCTCTCGATCCATTTTTCTGATTCTGCGGGTAGCTTCCAGACCTCCCATTTGTGGCATCATCAGATCCATCAGAATCACATCAAAGTATCCGGGCTCTGAATTCTCAAAGATTTCTACGGCTTCCCGTCCATTCCATGCCTTTGTCACTATCATTTTTTCTTCTTTCAGCAGAAACTCAGCAATTTCCATATTCAGCTCATTATCTTCCACCAGCAGAACCTGAATCCCCTCTACTGAACAGTTCTGATACATATGAGATTTCTTTTCCTGTTCCTCTGCAGAGATTTCAAAAGAAATATGGAGAATAAATTTGGTTCCTTTTCCCTGTATGCTATCAAAGAAAAGAGTTCCTCCCTGCAGTTCTGTCAGTTTTCTGGCAATGGCAAGTCCCAGACCGGTACCTGCATATTTTGTTCTGGCTGACTGCCCTTCCTGGGCAAAAGGCTCAAATGCCCTTTTCTGAAATTCCTCACTCATGCCGATCCCGGTATCTGTACAGGTCAGTTCATATTCCGCAATGGTATCCGTATAGGAAACCTCACGACAGGTAACTGTCACAGAACCGCCATCATGATTATATTT
>OIDR01000449.1_pt1 | contig 12577 bp, 12 predicted proteins | sample 1581641 | NCBI WGS metagenome assembly OIDR01 (sample SAMEA3882550, study PRJEB24775) | human gut metagenome | biome: human-associated habitat; feature: intestine environment; material: feces | place: Netherlands | collected 2009/2010
GACATACTGGACATTCAGCTGGTGCTGCATCTCCTTCATAAACATATCCACATACACTACATACAAACTTTTTCATAATAAATAATCTCCTTTTCTAAAATAAATGTCTGATAACTTTTAAGATGGCGTCTTAGCGGTTATCGAAAGCATATAAGTAACATTGCATAGTAATGAATACTTCTTATAAAATTTATTTGCAAGAAGTAATGATAATCATTACTGTTTTATAATAACCTAAGAAACGAAGTTTGTCAACAACTAAATGAAATTTTTTTTCAAATTCTTTTATTCATGCAGCTTCGGTAAATCAGAAATTTTTTGTTGCTTTTTTTGTAAGAGTATAGTAAAATAATTAAGTCAGTTTTTGACAAGCTTCCTTGGCTCAGTTGGTAGAGCAACGCATTCGTAATGCGTAGGTCGCCGGTTCAAGTCCGGCAGGGAGCTTTTTTTTATTGTATTCCCTGTGGGCTGTATTTTGGCTGTCTAAGCAAAATTAGAATTTATTTTTGGAGAGATTTGAGGGAGGGGTCAGACGGTTGTGGCATTCCGAGAAGTTAAAGTTCTGAAGATTTGATGCTTAAACTATTAATAGAAAGCATTTCTGGATATTCCTATGTCTTCAGCCTTCTTCCCCCCCCAACCTCCTCTAACTGATTCCCGAGCTGCCAGCAAGCAGAACTCAGGGAGATAAATAAAGCATATTTGTGGCCTCGGAGCAAGGTTTAGATACGAACGCATAAAGTGAGCGTTCAAACCGCCGCGACTAAAGTCACAAATATGCTTTATTTATCTCCCTGAGTTCGTCTGTTTTGTCTAGAGCGTGTTTCAAACATACTCTAGTTCGGCAAATCAGAATTCTTAGCACATTTAGCACAATAACCTCGGAAGGTTATTGTATAATCAGAGATAATTCCATCAAATCCCGCTCCGATTTCTTCCTGTGGATGAATCGATGGTTTAAAAGGAATATCCTGCAGGCAGCCGCAGGACTTACATTCAAAATGAGCATGAGGTTTTGTCTGTCCGTCAAAACGGTCAGCGTGGTTCTCGCAGGTAATCTTCATAATTTTTCCAAGAGAAGTTAATAGTGAAAGATTACGATATACTGTTCCCAGGCTAATATTAGGAAAGCTTTCCCGCAGCTCCTGATAAATAATGTCGGCGGTAGGATGGTCATGATGACGCATCACACATTCTAATATGGCGTTTCGCTGGCGGCTGTTCTTCATTGGCGCACCCATTGGCAAATCCCCTTTCATAATTAAAATATTAATAAATAAAATAATAAATATAAAATATACAATAACGATAAAAGTTACTATTTTCATAATAAAGGAAAATAGCAATGCTGTCAAGAGTTATTAAGAAAATAAGATTTTCAATAAGGAAAAAATATTGACAAAGAAATGTGGGAATAGTATGATACTAGAGTCAAAGGGTCACATTTTCATGATTAGATAGAATACAAGAAGAGAGTCTTGCCAAAACAGCAGGAAGTATTGTATTCGTGATAGTTATGTAAAGTGTCAAGACCTCGGATTTTTATTTTACATTAATTTTGAACATGAATAACACATTTTATAAAAAGGAGATTTTTTCTTATGTTAGAAAAGATGAAAGAGATTATTGCAGAACAGTTAGGCGTTGAAGAGGATGAGATTACACCGGATACTTCTTTTAAGGAAGATTTAGGAGCGGATTCTCTTGATTTATTTGAGCTGACTATGGCGTTAGAAGAAGAGTACGATACAGAGATTCCTGCAGAAGAACTTGAAGATATCGAAACAGTTGGAGATGTTATTGAGTATTTAAGAGAAAAAGGAATTGACGAATAGGCAGTAGATAACAAAAGAACTGACCCTGATAAGTAAGATTCTGATGAATAGGTATTGAGGAATGGCAGAGTCCTCAGTACCTTTTTTCACGTCAGAATAGTCGTAAATCTTACGAAAGTGCGTCATTCTCAGGTTAGTTATAAAAAACTATTGGAAATTTGAGAGGTTTCGTTTATAATGGTAACGAGTGTGTCAGTATTTGACATAGAGATACGATTTTGATATTGATTTTCAATTAAAGTTGGAATCAATATTTGGGATAAAAGTTGTGGAGTTTGTAAGGAAAGGAGATTCCTAATGGCTACGGATATTGGAATTGATTTAGGTACTGCGAGTATTTTGGTATATGTAAAGGGTAAGGGTGTCGTATTAAAAGAGCCTTCAGTAGTTGCTTTTGATGTCGATACAAGAAAGATTAAGGCAATCGGTGAGGAAGCGCGTCTGATGATTGGACGTACACCTGGTAATATTGTAGCGGTTCGTCCTTTAAGACAGGGTGTAATCAGTGATTATTCTGTTACAGAGAAGATGCTGAAATATTTTGTTCACAAGTCAGTGGGCAAGAGTTTATTTGGAAGAAAGCCAAGAATTTCTGTCTGTGTTCCAAGTGGAGTAACAGAAGTTGAGAAGAAGGCTGTAGAAGATGCTACTTACGCGGCAGGAGCAAGAGATGTAAAGATTATCGAGGAACCGGTAGCAGCAGCGATCGGTGCTGGTATTGATATTGCAAAACCATGTGGTAACATGATTGTTGATATCGGTGGCGGTACTTCTGATATTGCGGTTATTTCTCTGGGAGGTACAGTAGTAAGCACATCTATTAAGGTTGCTGGAGATGACTTTGATGAAGCGATTGTTCGTTATATGAGAAAGAAACATAATCTGTTAATTGGTGACCGTACAGCAGAAGATATCAAAATTCAGGTGGGAAGTGCATACACTCGTGCAGAAGAGTCTTCTATTGAAGTAAGAGGACGTAACTTAGTAACTGGCCTTCCTAAGACAGTTACGGTAACTTCTGAAGAGACAAGAGAGGCTCTTCGTGAAGCGACAGCACAGATTGTAGAGGCAGTTCACAGTGTATTAGAGAGAACTCCGCCAGAATTAGCAGCAGATATTTCTGATAGAGGAATTGTACTTACCGGTGGTGGAAGTATGTTACAGGGATTAGAGCAGTTAATTGAGGAAAAGACAGGAATTACAACAATGACAGCCGATGACCCAATGACAGCAGTTGCGATTGGTACAGGCCAGTACATTGAGTATCTTGGTACAAAGTAGGAGATTTTAAATGGCTCATCTGGAAGGATATGTTAGTCATATTCGCTTTCATAATGAGGAAAATGGATATACCGTAATGGAAATTGAAACGACCCACGGGGACGAAGTCCTCGTGGGAAATTTTCATTATATCAACGAAGGCGAGTATATTTGTGCGGAAGGCGAATATGTAGATCATCCGGCCCATGGTCCGCAGTATCGGATGACATCTTATACTGTAAAGGAGCCGGAAGATAAAGCGGCAATGGAACGCTATCTTGCATCTGGTGCTATTAAGGGAATGGGCCCGGCATTGGCGGCAAGAGTAATCAAAAAGTTTAAAGGTAATACCTTTGACATTATAGAGAGTGAGCCGGAACGTCTGGCAGAAGTGAAGGGGATTTCTCTGAAAAAAGCGATGGATATTGCGGTACAGTTTCAGGAAAAACAGGAGATGCGCCATGCGATGATGTTCCTGTCAGAGTATGGGATTACCAGCCGCTTTGCTGTCCGTATTTTTGAAGAATACGGAAATAAAATGTATGATATTTTGAAGACGAATCCATATAAGCTGGCAGAAGATATTACAGGAATCGGATTTCGTGCGGCGGATGCAATCGCGGCAAAGGCAGGAATTGCCCCTGATTCTGATTTTCGTGTCTGTGCGGCAATTTTGTATTCTTTGCAACAGGCGGCACTTTCCGGTCATGTTTATCTGCCAAAGGATGTATTATGCCGGAGCGCGGGACAGCTTCTTTCAATGGCTCCAGAGTTTATAGAGGATCATTTGATGGAATTGGTTCTTGATAAAAAGCTGATGATTCGTACAATAGGGGAGGAAGAACATGTGTATTTAAGTTCCTATTATTTTATGGAATTGAATACATCCCGTATGCTTCTGAATCTTGACTTACATTTCCCGATGGAAAAAGGGAAATATGGACGACGAATCAGCGAATTAGAGGAATCAATGGATTTTCAGCTTGATTTGTTACAAAAACAGGCTGTGGAAGAGGCCCTTACCAAAGGTGTAGTAGTTGTTACCGGCGGTCCTGGTACAGGAAAGACAACAACCATTAATCTTATGATACGCTGCTTTGAGATGGAGAAGATGGATATTGTTCTGGCAGCCCCTACAGGAAGAGCTGCAAAGCGGATGACGGAAGCGACCGGCTATGAAGCGAAAACGATCCATCGTCTTTTAGAAGTATCTGGTGGTATTGAAGATGGGGACAGTTCTCATTTTGAAAAGAATGAGGATAATCCGATAGAAGCCGATGCGGTCATTCTTGATGAGATGTCTATGGTAGATATTCATCTGATGTATTCACTTTTGAAAGCTATTGTTCCCGGAACAAGACTCATTCTTGTAGGTGATTCCAATCAGCTTCCTAGTGTTGGTCCGGGAAATGTGTTAAAAGATATCATTGATTCTAAGGCATTCAGTGTAGTTCGTCTTTCTAAAATATATCGTCAGGCAGAGAGCAGCCATATCGTTCTTAATGCACATAAAATTAATGCAGGCGAGCTTATAACACTGGACAACAAAAATAAAGACTTCTTTTTCTTTGAGAAGAAAGATGTCCGCTCGGTAATGGGGGCATATACCTTGTGAAAACAAGACTTCCAGAGTATATTGGGGCATCTCCATTTGAAATACAGGTACTTACTCCGATGCGAAAGGGAGAACTTGGAGTAGAACATTTAAATGAAGTTCTTCAATACTATTTAAATCCTGCTTCTGAATCTAAAAAAGAAAAAGAAGGTCGTACCGGTGTTTTCCGTGAAGGCGATAAAGTAATGCAGGTAAAGAACAATTACAAGCTTGAATGGAAAATCACAAACGCAAAGGGCTTCTCCATCGAAGAGGGACTGGGTGTTTTCAATGGAGATATGGGTATCATTAAGCAGATTAATACATATTCTGAACGCATTACGGTTGTTTTTGATGAGAACAGAGAGGCAGAATACCCATTCTCAAGTTTAGATGAATTAGAACTTGCCTATGCGATTACAATTCATAAATCGCAGGGAAGCGAGTATCCCGCTGTGGTTCTTCCACTTCTTAGCGGTCCGCCGATTCTGTGTAACAGAAATCTGCTCTATACTGCAATTACAAGAGCGCAGAAATGTGTTGCGATTGCAGGCAGGCAGTCTATGGTAGAACAGATGATTCATAATGAGACGGAGCAGAAGCGGTATTCAGGTTTGAATGATTGTCTTAAAGAGGGCCTGTAACTTAAAGAAACATCATAATTGTGCTGGCTCCGGGCATTCTAATGAGTTAATCTCTGGCAATTCCAATGCAGATAGATAAAATATAAACTTCAGAAATACCGGCTTCTAAAAGGATGCGGGTGCAGGCTTCCATTGTTGCTCCGCTGGTATAAATATCATCAACAAGTAATACAGAAAAGGGAGTACTTTGAGAGAGAAGTTTATCATAATGTGAATTAAAGCAGAATGCTTTCTTTAGATTATTGAGACGAGCCTGTGGATTGAACTGTTTTTGTGGAAGTGTATCTACAGAGCGAATCAGCATGTCAGGATAATGAGGGAGGTTAAGAGTCAGAGCCAGCCTGCTGCTGAGCAGAGCGGCCTGATTATAACCTCTCTTTTTATATTTATTTTTGTGAATAGGAACAGGGATAACCGCATCAGCACCTAAATCTCTTAGTTGTGAAAGTCGGTACCTGCAAAGTTCCTGACAGAAAAAGTCTGCAAGTCCCCGCCTGTTCTGATACTTAAAAGCACTCATGATAGGACGGGTCTTCTTATTATAAAGAAAAAGAGAAAGTCCTCTTTGAAAACTCTTTGGGAAGGCACGGCAGTCATAGCAGTATTCTTGTGTGTGGGAGGATACAGGCTTTCCGCAGCGCATACATACAGGGGAGTGTATCAGAGGGAGTTCTCTGTGGCATTCCTCATGGATAAAACTTCCGTAAGGAAGAAGTTTGTCGCAAAGCGGGCAGTGCCTCGGAAAAAGAAAGGGAAGAAACTGCCTGGTTATCCATAAAATAGCCCGTTCCTGTGTATTATGAAGTGTAGTGAGAAACTTTTTTATCTTTGGTGAGAAATCAAAACGAAAAAATAGTTTCTTCATGAGTGCTCCTTTCATTTTAGATAAATATAAGAAAAGTGCTGCTATCTTTCAATAATGAGAGGGAAAATTTTAAGTTTAATAAATAATCAATGATTTTAAAGAATTGTTAAGCTCTGCCGGTACTTCCAAAACCGCCGCGGTCTGTACCGTTTAAAGTATTACATTCTTCAAATGAGATAACTGGCTGGTGTTCCATAATACGGAACTGGCATATACGGTCATTCACATGAATCTCTGTATCACGAATAGCTAAAACAGGCATAAACCACTGGTCATTATCTCCACAATAAGACTCATCAATAACACCCATATGATTTGTCTGTATAACTCCAAAATTCTTAAAAGTAGAGCTTCTTGGCACAACATGAGCTTCATAGCCCTGTGGAAGTTCCATAGCAATCCCTAAAGGAATAAGAGCAAATTCGCCTTTCTTTAAAGAAACATCTTCAGCAGCGCGAAGGTCAATCCAATCGGACTTGCCATCAATATAGGTAAGTTTCTCAATCTTGTCTGTAAAATATTTAATACGAATTGTCTGTTTCATAAATAAATCCTTCTTTCTTTATAATGATTACTACTAAGGTAGTAGTTATAATATCTGTAAGTTTTGGGGCTTAACAACATCATACACGAACGCTAGTTTTTTTGATTTCTTTTTTAAAGATTTTTAATACATCGGCCGTTTATCAACATCATACACGAACATTCGTTTCTTGTCAATAACAAAATTTCCATAAATTGGTTGAAAAATAAGCGGGAAATTGTCTGAAAATAGAATAAAAAAGAATCTGTTAATAGATTTGTTTATATCTTAAAGGTTGTCAAGATTTTGTCCACATTTTGAGCGGGAAAAGTAAAATGGCAAAAATAGCATGAATATTTGCTTTTCTGGTATGAAGATGAGTTTTATCCACTTTATCCACAACAAGGTGTGGATTTTGTGGATAACTTATGCACATTGCAGAAAATATAAAAAAGTTATAAATGTTCTGAGCATATTGAGCAGATATGGAAAAGACTTTTTCGGGATTTTATGCAGAAAAAGGATTGACGAAGTTAAATCGGTATGATATATTAATGTGGCGATGGAATAGGTCTTTTTTTTATGCCTAAAATCGGTTTATGAGAATAAACCCTACGTTTAACAAAATTGGAGGTGGAAGTTGTGCGCGTGAGAATCACATTGGCATGTACAGAATGTAAACAGCGTAACTACAATACTACAAAGGAAAAGAAAAATCATCCTGAAAGATTAGAAACCAGAAAGTATTGCAGATTCTGTAGAAAGCATACTGTTCATAAAGAAACAAAATAGTCGGACCGGTTTTTAAGGAGTGATAAGATGAGCGACGAAGCAAAGAAAACAGAGAAAACAAGCTGGTTTCAGGGCCTTAAAGCCGAATTTAAAAATATCAGCTGGCCTGACAGAAAAACGCTTATCAGAGAGACAATTACAGTAACGGTTGTATCCGTTGTCCTGGGTGTCATTATTGCTACCCTGGATATGGTTCTCCAGTATCGAATTAATTTTCTGGTCTAGTATAAAGGTAAAGGTGAATATATGTCAGAATTAAACTGGTATGTGGTCCATACTTACTCAGGCTACGAGAACAAGGTGAAGGCTAATATTGAAAAAACAATTGAAAACAGAAAGCTTCAGGATCAGATATTTGAAGTAAGAGTCCCTCTTCAGGACGTAGTCGAGATGAAGGGTGGAGTCAAAAAGAACGTATCTAAGAAAATGTTCCCTGGCTATGTGTTAGTTAACATGGTCATGAACGACGATACATGGTATGTTGTTCGTAACACCAGAGGTGTAACAGGCTTTGTTGGTCCAGGGTCAGACCCGGTACCACTTTCCGAGGCAGAAATGAGAAATCTTGGTATTGTTGCCCAGAGCGACAATGAAGTAGAGATTGACATCGAGATTGGTGACTTAGTAGAAGTAACATCCGGTGCCTGGGAAGGAAGAGTAAGCACTGTAACGGCAATTAACATGAATAAACAGACTGTTACCATCGAAGTAGATATGTTTGGTCGTGAAACATCTGTAGAAATTGGATTTTTAGATGTTAAGAAGTTATAAGATACTCCGTAAGGAGCAGAAAAGTGGGAGGGACATTCCCGCAATTACCACAATAGGAGGTTAGCTATCATGGCAAAGAAAGTCACAGGTTATATTAAATTACAGATTCCAGCAGGAAAGGCAACTCCAGCACCACCTGTAGGTCCTGCTTTAGGTCAGCATGGTGTGAATATTGTCCAGTTTACAAAGGAATTCAACGCTAGAACAGCAGATAAAGGCGATTTGATCATTCCTGTAGTTATTACAGTATACCAGGACAGAACATTCAGTTTTATTACTAAAACACCACCAGCAGCAGTATTATTAAAGAAATACTGTAACATCAAATCCGGATCAGGTGTTCCTAACAAAACAAAAGTTGCTTCAATTTCTAAAGATAAAGTAAAAGAAATTGCAGAGATGAAGATGCCTGATTTAAACGCAGCGAGCATCGAAGCAGCAATGAGCATGATCGCTGGTACTGCCAGAAGCATGGGCATTACTGTAGAAGATTAATCGGATTGATTAGATACAACGAAGTGGGAGGGTCGCTCCCGATAATACCACAGGAGGTTATTTAGAATGAAAAGAGGAAAAAGATATCAGGAAGCTGCAAAGCTCAGAGATAAAACTAACTTATACGACGCACCGGAAGCAGTAGCCATCGTAAAAAAAGCTGCCAGTGCAAAATTTGATGAAACTATCGAAGCTCATTTCAAAATGGGTCTTGACGGACGTCATGCTGATCAGCAGATTCGTGGAGCAGTAGTTTTACCTAATGGTACAGGTAAAAAAGTACGTGTTCTCGTATTCGCTAAGGGTGACAAAGCTGAAGAAGCTGTAGCAGCAGGAGCAGAATTCGTAGGAGCAGAAGAATTAATTCCTAAGATCCAGAAAGAAAACTGGTATGACTTCGACGTAGTAGTAGCTACTCCAGACATGATGGGTGTAGTAGGTCGTTTAGGACGTGACTTAGGACCTAAAGGTTTAATGCCTAACCCTAAAGCCGGAACTGTAACAATGGACGTTGCGAATGCCATTAAAGAAATCAAAGCAGGTAAGATCGAATATAGATTAGATAAATCCAACATCATTCATGTACCAGTTGGAAAAGCTTCTTTCACAGAAGAACAGTTAGCGGACAACTTCCAGACGTTAATCGATGCAATCGTAAAAGCAAAACCTGCAGCAGCAAAAGGTCAGTATTTTAGAAACGTAACAATTACTTCTACAATGGGACCTGGAGTGAAAATTGATACAACAAAATTTGCTTAATATTTAACTTTAAGCGGGGTCAGTCTCATGTAGTCTGACCCCAGATTTATGCAAAATCCTATGTTGCCATATGGGAATTGCATAAAAATAAAAACATTTCAAAAAAAGTAAAAAAACATTTGACATATATATAAATGTCGTGTATTATATGTAAAGTATTACTGCCGAAGACAGCAGGTGCCGCAAGGCGCAACGTAGAACAACCTGCCGAGGAGAGTATTAGTGAATATGCTAATTAACACTCTATGTCTGTGCGGATATAGAGTTTTCTTTTTATATGTGCGGTGGTACACAAAATAAATCAAGGAGGTGCACCATTTCAATGGCAAAAGTTGAGTTAAAACAACCAGTAGTAAACGAAATTAAAGAATTACTTACAGATGCTCAGTCAGCAGTATTAGTTTCTTACCGCGGAATCACTGTAGAACAGGATACAGCAATGCGTAAAGAATTAAGAGAAGCTGGTGTTGTATACAAAGTATACAAAAACACAATGATGCATCGTGCATTCGAAGGTACTCAGTGCGAAGAACTTATCCAGCACTTACATGGAACAAACGCTATAGCAATCTCTGCTACAGACGCAACTGCTCCTGCAAGAATCCTTGATAAATTCGCAAAGAAAGCACCGGCTTTAGAATTAGTTGCAGGTATCGTTGAAGGAAACTACAACGATCAGGCAGGTATTCAGGCACTGGCTGGAATCCCGTCCAGAGAAGAACTTCTCGGCAAACTGCTTGGAAGCATCCAGTCTCCGATTACAAACTTCGCTCGTGTGCTTAATCAGATCGCTGAGAAAAACGGCTCTGAAGCAGCAGCTGAATAATTTTTGATGCCAGAGGCATAAAACGAATCTAGTAACTATTCGAAAATCACCATCCACGAGGATGCTGAAGAGTTACCGAATTAAATAATATTATATGGAGGGAATTTAAAATGGCAAAATTAACAACAGAAGAATTTATTGCAGCAATCAAAGAATTATCTGTATTAGAATTAAACGACTTAGTAAAAGCTTGTGAAGAAGAGTTTGGTGTATCCGCAGCAGCAGGTGTTGTAGTAGCAGCAGCTGGAGCAGCAGAAGCAGCAGAAGAGAAAGATGAGTTCGATGTAGAACTTGCAGAAGTTGGACCAAACAAAGTTAAAGTTATCAAAGTTGTTCGTGAAGTAACTGGCTTAGGTCTTAAAGAAGCTAAAGAAATGGTTGACGGAGCTCCTAAGGTTGTTAAAGAAGGCGCATCCAAAGCAGAAGCTGAAGATATCAAAACAAAACTTGAAGCTGAAGGCGCTAAGGTTAATCTTAAATAATTATCTTCCTATTATATATAGAAGATTTGCAAGCAGGAATGCCACTGGTATTCCTGCTTTTTTTACAGAGCCGGAGGATTACAGACTATGATGAAAAGAAAAACGGCAGTCATATTTGGTATCATCATTGCAGCTCAGCTTTGCCTGATTCCATATGCAGGTGTAAAAGTACAGGCGGCTGAACTGGAAGAAGGACAGATGTTTGAAGATTCATCAGAAGATTCAGAGACTTTTGGAGATGTGTCAATACCGGATACGCAGTCGGCAGAGAAAACTGAAGAGAATGAATTTGGGGATGACGACGGTTTCAGTGATGGAGACGTTGAAACTTTTTCTGCGGAGGATGCGGATCAGTCCTGCGAAAATATGCAGGAACTTGTGCTGAATGTGCAGGATGGAGAGGATATTACTGTAAAGTTAAATACACTGCTGGCACAGGCCAGGGACAAGGCAACGGATGAAAAGCAGTGCAAAGTTATCGTGCCGCCCGGAAATTATACACTTACGGGAACTTTGCATATGTACAGCAATATCTATCTATATGCAGAGGGTGCCACGATAACAAAGACTTCACCGCGAAAAGAAATCCTGCTCCGTCTTGGCGATACACAGAAATCTGCAGGCGGATACGAGGGATACCGTAATATAACTATCGATGGCGGAATCTGGGATTCAAATTATGAATGTGTGGAAGACAAGGGAGGACCTGGAGGGTTTGTAGGTTTTAGGATCGGTCATGCTACGAATGTTACAGTGAAGAATGTTACATTTCTCAATAACCTTAAATCGCATTTTCTGGAACTTGCAGGAGTGAAGAATGCGGAAATTACAGGATGTACGTTCAGGGGCTACTGGAAAGAGTTTACAGGCGGCGGACAGGAATGTATCCAGCTTGATGCCTGTATGCCGAGAATTTTCCCAGGATATCTTCCATATGACGGAAGTGTCTGTGAGAACATTGTGATAAAGGATAATACCTTTGAAGATGTATTTGCCGGCATTGGAAGCCACAGCATGATGTTTGATAAACCGTATAAAAATATCACGATCAGTAACAACCGGTTTAATAATCTGAAAAAGAGAGCAATATGGTGCCTGAATTATCAGGATACGGTTGTGACGGGAAATACCATGACAAATGTGGGCGGTGGTGTTTATGTGCGTTCTGTTTATACCAGAAATGCACATACTGTCAGCGGTCAGGAAGTATCTCCGGAGGGAAATCAGTACGCAGAGAATATTCTGATCGCTGATAATCAGATCACAGTTCTGGAACCAACCGTAATAGATGGCAAACAATGGAATGGATATGGAATCTGGATCACAGGCGAGGTATCTCTGGGCTCAGCAGGAGAAACTATTCCTTCTGAAGATGATGATCCTGAGAATACAGCAAATCCGACGACCAATGGAATTCCGGTGGGAAGATATATTATTCGCGGAGTTACAGCCAGAAATAATACGATCAGCGGAAATTGCGACGGGATTAAATTTTCTCTTGCAGAAGACTGTTCATGCAGGGGGAACACAGTCAGACTTTCTGATAGTCATACCTACAACAATGTGGGGATCAGTGTTGCCAAGGGAAGCAATATCAGAGTTTCCTATAACAATCTTTCCGGCGGAAACGGATATGGGATTTATGCAGTCGGAACAGAGGCTTCACAGAAAATCTGCCGGATTTACGGAAATACAGTCTCCGGATTTATGAAAGATGGAATTCTGGCTTCA
>OIDR01000456.1_pt1 | contig 12381 bp, 10 predicted proteins | sample 1581641 | NCBI WGS metagenome assembly OIDR01 (sample SAMEA3882550, study PRJEB24775) | human gut metagenome | biome: human-associated habitat; feature: intestine environment; material: feces | place: Netherlands | collected 2009/2010
CCCCGCCGATAAATTACATAAGCTTTCGGTTAAGACGGTTAACGCCGCTGCTCAGGCAAATGCGGCAAAGCTTATAATGCCGCATTTGACCGACGACGAGCTGTCGGTTTTAAAGCGCGGCAGAAACGCTCACACCAACCACACACCTAAAAACCAATCCAAGGGTGATTATCACTATGCCACCGGACTTGAAAGCTTATTCGGATGGCTGTTTTTAAAGGGCGAAGAAAATCGTCTTGAAGAGCTGTTCCGTATGATATGCGAAGGCGGCGAAGAAAACGCGGACAGAGAAAATAACTTATAAAATCGCAAGAGAATTTACAGTCAGCATATTTTATTTTTTGGGCGGAGGCATTTTGTATGCCGTATCCGTAAACAGCTTTCTTGCGCCAAACGGCATAATAAACGGAGGCTTTACAGGGATAGCCACCATACTCAACAGGCTTTTTTCGTTGCCTATCGGCACAGCGGTATTCATTATGAACATACCGCTTTTCTTTTTGGCATACACATACTCCTTCCATGACTCATTTTTATCACTTTTTCACATTTTTATTTAGATACATATAGTGATCTGCTTTTTCAATAAATTTTGGAATATAATTTAATGACTCATCATATTTAGCATAACCAATACTCACACTAAAATCTGGTAAACCTTCATGAGATTGCTGAAATAATCTTTGTAAATCATTAAATACAGGCGTTATCTCTTCATTTTTATCTCTTTCACATACGATGATAAACTCATCTCCACCATAACGTGAAATAAAACAATTATGCAAATGTGCAATTTGTTTTAATATATCGGCTGTCTTCAAAATGATTTGATCTCCAACAACATGCCCAAGTTCATCGTTTATCTTTTTAAATTGATCAATATCTAATAAAAATAAATAAAGATCTTTTTTTTGATGATTTTCTTTCATTTTCGTTGTTAAATAAATATCCAATTGTTCTCGATTATTGATTTTGGTAAGTGGATCTAATGAAATAAGGTTTTGTTGAAAATAATTATAAACAATAAAAATTGAATATGTGAGTCCTAGATTAAAAATAAGTAAATGATCTACTGTAATTTGAATTAACACAGTAATAAAAGGAAGAAAAGAAAAACGAGCAATCACTTTATATTCCTTTTGATATAAGTAATTCTTTGCTTTTTTAGATAAATATCCTGCTTTTATTGAAAGATAAAGGATATAAGCAAATAAAATTAAAAAATAGAATGGTAACAATTTGCCACGATGATAGTTTCCTGCTTGATCAATAACAAATAATCCATGTGTCCAATAAGAAACCAAAGAAGATCCTATAAAAAAAATAAGTGGAATAAAAGTAAGCACTAAGCGTTTTTTATGCTCAAAAACAGTTGAATGAAATGTTTTTTGAGCATAAATATACCAAGAACAAACAAGCATTGCTAGTGAGCAAAAATAGAAGCTATTAAATATTCCACTTTGAATCTTATTAAAAGTAAGAAGATGTTTTACATTCATGATCCAAATTGCATCCATAAACAAATAAACACAAGCCCAAGCAATGGTATGATAAAAATAGTTCCAATGATCATTTTGTTCACGATTGATATGCATTTGATATAAAATTCGAATCAATAACAATAAACAAAAAACATCCATTTCTAAACTCATTATTTCGCTACTCATAATACACCTTCATTCATATCAATATAGCTTTATTATACACTATTTACTAATGCAAAAAAACACCGTTAAACGGTATTTATTCGCCAAATGTAATCCCCATTTTTTTAGCACTCGAAACAACTTCACACTCAGGATCAACAAATTTTAATTTACCTGCTGTTTCACTTAAAGGAATCGCTTTGATTTCATTTTTATCAAAAACAACAAGTTTTCCAAAATCTTTGTTTAAAAGAAGATTTGCCCCATATACCCCAAAGCGTGTTGCCATAAAACGATCGTAACTACAAGGATTGCCTCCTCTTTGAATATGTCCAGCTAACGCCACACGAACTTCATTAGGAATCAACTCTTGTAATTGTTCAGCGATTTCATAAGCAACCGAACGTCCTTGGCGACTTGCAACTTTTGCTTTGTATTTTTTCTTTGATAAAAGACTATCTTCTTCACTAATAGCTCCTTCTGCACAAGCAATGATTGTATATTCTTTTCCTGTTTTTTGATTTTCTTTAATTTTTTTTGCAACCACTTTAATATCATAAGGAATTTCTGGAAGTAAAATCGCATCCACTCCTGCTGCAATACCTGCCTGTAAGCAAATATGTCCTACTTTATGTCCCATGATTTCTACAACGAAAACGCGACTATGGCTTTTAGCGGTTGTTTCAATTTCATTTAAATAGTTTGTTGCAATATCCACCGCACTTTGAAAACCAAAAGTATAATCTGTACCCCATGTATCATTATCGATTGTTTTAGGGAGTCCTATCACATTTAAACCTTCTTGTGCTAACATGTTCGCCGATTTTAAAGAACCATTTCCCCCTAAAACCACAAGACAATCAAGTTTCAATTTCTTATATGTTTTTTTCATTGCTTCAACTTTGTCAAAACCATCTTCAATAACACGCATTTTTTTAAAAGGACAACGTGAAGAACCTAAAATCGTTCCACCAACATTTAAAATATCTTCAAAATCACTTAAAGACATCTTTTTATATTTTTCATACATCAATCCTTGATAACCTTTTAAAAAGCCAATAATTTCAATATCTTTTCTTTGTTGGTAAAGTGCTTTTACTAAACCACGCATTGTCGCATTAAGTGCTTGACAATCACCACCACTTGTAAGAATTCCAACTCTCATAAAACTCCTCCTATTTCACATCATTTTTAAAAAAGTATTCTTGACTATTCATTTCTCTATTTTTATTTTTTATACGTTTGTATTTACCATTATTTTCTAACGAACATGCTTTTACATTATCACGAAGCATACAATCAAACATTGTTAGTAACTTATGTTTTAATTTTTCATCTAATACAGGCGCTGCCACTTCAACACGTCTTTCAAGATTTCGTGTCATTAAATCAGCTGAAGAAATATAAACAGTTGGATTATTTTTACCAAAAATATAAATTCTAGAATGTTCTAAATATCTTCCAACAATTGATAGAACTCGAATATTTTCTGTTGCTCCTTCAACACCAGGAATAAGACAACAAATTCCCCTTACAACCATATCAATTTGAACCCCTGCTTGACTTGCTTCAATAAGCTTATCAATCATCTTTTTACTGGTTACCGAATTACATTTAAAGCCAATATAAGCTTCTTTTCCTTGTTTAGCAAGTTCGATTTGTTCATCGATATACTTAAAGATATGACTGATCATACAATGTGGTGCTACCATGAGTAAATCTGTATGATTTTCGGTTTCACCTAAACATAAATGATTAAAGACTCCATTAATTTCTTCTCCGATTTCATATTTAGAAGTCATTAATGATAATTTCCCGTACCAATTTGACTAATATATTGAATTCCTTTTTCATTTTTATACGTGATTAAACATAATTTAGAATGCACTTTTAAACCATCTAAACCATAAATCACACGACATCCGGCCTCTTCTAAACGTTTCGACCAACCAATATTATTTTCTTCATCAAAACGCGCTCTTAATTCAACTAAAACAACAACTTCTTTTCCATTTTCTGCTGCTTTAATTAAAGATTTTACGATTTTAGAATTCTTTGCTACACGATAAAGTGTCATTTTAATACTTACCACATTTTTATCATTACTTGCTTCATCTAAAAGTCTTAAAAATGGTGACATAGATTCAAACGGATAAGAAAGTAATAAATCTCTTTTTAAGATTTGTTTAATCATTGGTACTCTATTTTCAACGAATGCATTATTTCTTGCTTCTAAACGTTTATAGAACATACTTGGACAAATATATCTTAAACGCTCTCTTAATTCACCCACAAAACCAAAATCAAGAGGTGAATTATTAATGAAAACTTGATTTTTCTTTAAATTCAAGAAATTCATCAACATAAGTACTTCAAGTTCGTCCAATCCTGGTGTCATCTCTAAACGCATTGGCGAAAGTTTTCTTCTTTGTTTAATCAAGTTTTCCATCATTTCTCGATAATCTTCATGCCCTTCTAATGAATGATCATCTTCATCAATATCCGCACTTCTTGTTACACGAATAAGTGCTTTTTCTTTTACAGTATATTTAGAAAAAATACGTGAAACAAAATGTAAAATAATATCTTCTACTAAAATAAATTTTTGTTGTTGACTTGGAAGTGCAATCAGTCTTTCATCCATCGCATTAGCACAAGAAATAATTCCCATTTTCCTTTTACCTTTTTTCGATTCAAGACGTACAACGACATACATTTCACGATTATTGATAAATGGAAATGGTTGTCTTTTAGAAATAACTTGTGGTGAAATAAGTGGTAGTAATTCTCTTTCAAAATAATCAGCAAAATAACGGCGGTCTTCTTTGCTTTCAATATCTTTATATTTTATTACTGACCATCCTGATTGTCCAAGTTCCGACATCACATTTTCATAGATACGATCTTTCTTTTTATTAAGATAATGGACTTTTTTTAAACATGCTTTTAATTGTTCTAAACCCGTCATTCCTGTTTTATTGTCTTTGGAATCTGGATAAAATAACATTTGATCATAAAGTGATCCTATACGAACCATAAAAAACTCATCTAAATTTGTTTGATAAATTGAAATAAAGCTTAACTTTTCCGCAAGTGGTACTTGTAGATCTTTTGCTTGCATTAAAACACGATCGTTAAATTTAAGCCATGATAACTCTCTATTTTCTCGGCATACGTTCATTTTTATTCCCCCAATATATAATAATTTATACACTCTTTCTTATTTAATATAAAAACATTTTATACTTTCAACAATCTACCATCTATCAAGTTTATGTAAAATTCAAAAAAGAAGAATTATTTCTTCTTAATTTGTCGATTATAAAACTCATCTTCTGGCGCTGGTTTTCCAAAAAGATAACCTTGGATATAATCTGGATTTAATTTTTTGATTTCTTGAAGTTCTTCTTCCGTTTCAACACCTTCAATACATACATTCAATTTCAAAGAATGTGCCATTTCAATAATATAAATCAAAATACTTCTTTCATAATTTGAAGAAAGTGCTTTTTGGGTTAAAACACGATCTATTTTAATATAATGCGGTGTTAAATTGCTTAAACGATATGCATTTGAATAACCTGTTCCATAATCATCTAAAACAAGCGTAATTCCTTCTTCTTTTAATGATGACCAAAGTTTTTTATAATGATATGTATTTTCTAAATAACCTGATTCAGTAACCTCAATTCCTAACAAAGCAGGTTTTAAGTTATAATCTTTTAAAGCTTGTTTAATTTCATCTAAGATCCTACTTTTAATAATTTGTACATAGGACAAATTAACATTCACCTTAAATTCAGGAATAAATTCTTGCCACTTTTTACAACAAGCAACCGCTTGTCTTAAAATCCAACGACCAGTAGGAATAATTAAACCAGATTCTTCTAAAATAGGAATAAATTCTGCTGGTGAAACAAATTCAATTTGTTCATTTCTTTTCATTTTAAAACGCATTAAAGCTTCTGCACCTATAAGATTTCTTGTATGTATATCAATAATTGGTTGGTAATAAACATCAAAATTCTTAAAATTGTGATCAACTGCATTTTGTAATCCAACGCGAATTTCTTCGAATGAATTGTTTATATTTATCTTGTGTAAAGAAATAACAACTATTCTTTCCTTTTTTCTTAGCTTCGTTTAAAGCAAATTCTGAATATTTAATAAGTGTATCATAGTCTTGCATCTCTTTATCAATCTCAACAATCCCTACTGAAATCGTGTAAACCATGCGATAGGCATTCTCTTCTAAAGCAACCTCAATTGATTTTTTTAATTCATCATAAAGTTCTAAGATATCTTCTTTTGAGTGATTTACTAAGTCCATAATCATAAAACGACCATTTCCTAATTCATAAATCTTTTGATTTTCATTGATACACGATTGCATACACCTAGAAAACTGTTTTAAAATTTCATCTCCACACTTTAAACCAAAACGCCCATTGATTTCTTCAAAATCATCAATACCAATTTGCATAAAATAACCTGTAATATTATTTTTACTTTTAGAAGAAACATACTCCTCTAAACTTGGTTCTCTTAAAAGTCCACTAATATTATCTGCTTTTTGTCTTTTTCCAATTTCATTAACACAACCAATAAGGTATAAAGGTTTATTAAATTCATCTAAAATCACATCACCTCGACAATTGATCCAAACTGGATTATGTTGTCGATCTAACCAACGATAATGTAAACTATGCTCAGTAATTTCTCCCGATTTAATTTTATTGAACTCATCAAATAATAAAGGAAGATCGTCTTCATAAACAAAATAGTTATGGGCTTTTGTTGCATCACAAAAATGATAACTTGGCAAACAAAAACGATTTACGGCATGTTTTGAAATACTATAATAATCATTTTGAATATCAAAAAGATATAAATAATCATCCATACTTCGATTAAATAATTGAATAGCTTCTTCCAATTGTTCTCTTGAAAGATTTATTTTGTTTTTTTTCAAAATAGTTCCTCCTTATCCTTTTTTTCCTCTTTGTAAATGTTTTTCCTTTTTTCTTTCGTACATTAATGAATCCGCCAATCTAATGGTATGATTTAAATCAAAAGGACTATTATAGTCAAAGACACTTATTCCATAGGATAAACTGACATAATAAGGTAACTGGTATTTTTCATTAAAATATTGTGTTCTTTCTTGAATTAATGAATCAATATGAATAATAAAATCTTCATTTTTACAAGTAAACGCAATACCAAATTCATCGCCACCTAAGCGTCCAATAACAGCATGTGTTTGAAAAATATCATTTAGTATTTCACATACTATTTGAATTGCTTTATCTCCCTGGTCATGTCCAAATGTATCATTGATATATTTTAAATTATCTAAATCTCCTATAAAGAAATAAAGATTTTCAGAAACTTCTTTATATTCTTTATAAAGAAGTTTAATATTTTGAATCAGTCCTCGTCGATTATAAATATGAGTTAATTCATCTGTATTAGAAATACTATTTAGTTCTCTAACAATGGCATTGACATTTAAAGATATCCCAATTTGATTAGAAAGATATTCAAGTGTTTCTAAATCAAAATATGTACAATCCGTCACCAAAAAGCCATAAAAATTTTCATTAGAGTAAATGCTTGTAAGTATTTTATAAGGTTGCTTTGCAAGATTTAAAACATCTTTTAGTAACACATGTGTATTTTTAATAGGCTGTCTTTGGCCATTTTCTACATTTATAATTAATTCCATTGTTTTTGGCATAATAAATGGTCTAAATTCATAAGTCATAACAGGTGTTTCAAAAAGATAAAGCTGTGCATTATGAATACCTAGAGAAGGTATATTATCCGCAATAGCATAAATATCATCATTCAAAGATTCAAACAACATCCCTTTATTCACTTGTCCAATACTTCTCATTCTCCTTGTATAACGCTTTTCTTTTAACAAAAGAAGATAATTATAACTACTAATCATTTGTAAATAAATATATTGTTTAAAAGATTGGAGTTTTATTTTATCTTCCATGTTGAGGTAGTTTTCAGTATTTATTAAAAATGATAGACACAAAAAGAGTCTTTCTAAATCCAAATAACGAATATCATCTTCATTAAAAATCAAATTAATATAATCTCCTATTTGTTGATAAACGTAATGTTTCGTACAATCTTTTACCGAAAGATCCAATAAATAAGTAAAGAAACTCCATACAGTTTTTTGATAATTGGAACTATAAACCAATTTATTATCAAAAACATATTGTGTCATTCCTTGAGCTATATATTCATTACTTTCTTTTTCAGCTCTGCAAAAAAGAATAAATTCACCAATTTCAGTTTCTTCATGGTTTTCACAATCAACAGAAAGACGAGGAATAAAATGGGCATCTATGTATTGATTTTGTGTAGAACCATTTTTATAAAGATCATAGCCTTGTTTTATTCCTAAATAAGCAATAAAAGAAGCATCCGCATGACAAGAAGCAAGCGGTGGAACCATATGTGTTGATTCTGGTTTATCATCAAAACCAGCCACCATAATATCTTTACCTACACGTTTTCCTGTTTTTTCTAATTCACGATATAAATAATAAGCAATATCATCCGTCACGCACATAATTCCATCTAATTCAGGGTTTTCTTTAAGCCATTTATTCATTAAATTTCCCGAATCAATATTATAACCAGGTGTTGATAAAATATATTTTTCTTCAAAAGGCATATCATGACTTGATAAAGCTTCTTGATAACCTGCAAGTCTTTGTTAGGCAGTAACCCCGCTATCATAACCAGTAATAATTCCAATATGTTGACAATGATTTTTTTCAATCATATAACTTACAGCATCATAAACAGCTTTTTTGTTATTATAGACAACAAAAGGATAATCTTTTATTTGTGAATTTAAAGTAACTACTGGTATATGAAAATATTTTGGAAAAGCCTCTCTTGTTTTTTGATCCGTACGACAAATACTTGAAGCGGGAATAACTAAAAAATCTAAATCTAAATAATTTGCAAAAGCATAGACATTTGCTTTTTGATAATCAGAAGATTGTACAAACTTTACATTTGGATCAACTGAACCACCAAAAAAGATAACAAGTTCTATTCCCAGTTCTTTACACGCTTCATTTGCTCCTCGGCATATTTCCATATTATAATCAGAGGCACTTGTAATCATAAGTCCTGCTTTAATTGAGTGTTCCATTTTTTCACCTCTTTTCATCAATTATAACACAAACCTATAAAAAAGATAAAAAAAAGACCAAATGGCCTTCAAATAAATTCCTACAAGTCTTGTACAAATTTCAAAATGTTATTGTCAAAAAATTATTTAAGGAAGAAAAACCTGTTCATGATTTGTCTATGATGTTTATTATATTTTTTCTTAAATAAAAATCAATTTATTCTTATCAAAAACAAAAATAAAAGAAATTATATTGTTAAAAAACTTAATTAACCATCTGACACATTTTTTGATTTAACACCGTTATTATCACTTTAAACCGAGGAGTATAATCTATCACTTTTTTAAAATATTATATACTTGTCTTAAAGAGGTGGATACTATGGCTAAAAATCAAAAAAGGATTCTTTAATTCCTTTAACTAGAAAATATGCAAATTTCATAAGTCATGATAAATAAGATACCATTCATACAATAAGTTATACATAGGTATTCATCTTGCTTACCCCTTTATCATCATATATGATTACACTAAAAAAATATCAAAAAAAGATGTGATTTTTAAAATCACACCTTATTCATCCTCTAATAAAACTTCTCCATTAGATTCAATTATTTCTTTATAACGATAATAAGAATCTTTTAATTTTCTTTCTAGCGTACCATGTCCATCATTAAAACGATCTACATAAACAAAACCATAACGTTTTTTCATTTCACCAGTACCAGCTGATACAACATCAATTGGTCCCCAATATAAATAACCTCGACAATCAACACCATCTTCAATAGCATCATTAACATTCTTTAAGTGTTCTTCAATATAATGAACTCTGAAATCATCATGAATTTCACCTTTTTCATCAATATTTTCATCTAAACCAACACCATTTTCTACAATTAATAATGGTAAATGATAACGATCATATAAAACATTTAAAGTATAACGTAATCCTACCGGATCAACAGCCCATCCCCAAGGTTGAGGTGCTTTATCTTTAAGATATGGATTATCACGGCATGTAAGTCCACCTGTATCTACTTTTAAGTTCACATCACGATCAAATGTTGTTGAACGATAATAACTAAATGATAAGAAATCAACTGTATTTTCTTTAATCAATTTTAATTCTTCATCACTAAATTCTACATTTACTTGATCTTCTTTCCATACTTTCTTTAAATAAGTTGGTACAATACCTAAGCAGAATGGATCTGCCATAAAGAAAATATTCATACGTTGAGCATCTAAAGTTCCAACAACATTTAAAGGATCACAGTTATATGGGTAAGTAGCTACTGATGAAGCTGTCATCATACAGCCAATTTGGTAATCTTCACTAATTTCATGTCCTAATTGAACTGTTTTCGCATTTGCGACTAAGATATTATGATAAGCATCCCATTGATCTTGTTTTGTAGTTGAACCAATTGGATCACTAGGATCTTTAGGATTTTTAATTGTTAAAACCCCGCCAGCAACAAGCGGCATTCTAAATAACGCATTGACTTCATTAAATGTAAGCCAGAATTTAACTTTTCCTTTATAACGTGTAAAAACAGTTTTTACATAACGTAACCAAAAATCAATTAATTGAGGATTAGACCATCCACCATATTCAGTAATTAAATGTAATGGTGTTTCATAATGTGATAAAGTAATGACAGGTTCCATTCCTAATTCATTCATGCATGCAAACATATCATCATAATAAGCAAGACCTGCTTCATTTGGTTCAAGTTCATCCCCATTAGGGAAAATTCTTCCCCAAGCAATAGAAGTTCTAAAACTATTGAATCCCATACCTTTCATTAATTTTAAATCTTCACGGTAACGATGATACCCATCTACGGCATCATGTGATAAATAAACTTTATCAGAATTTAATTTCATTTCATATTTTTTCTTATCTTCATTCCATTGAATACCAGGATCTTTAGACATAATACCTACAAGTACATCTGTAACGTTTGGTTGTTTCCCATCTTCCAACCAAGCACCTTCATATTGGTTAGCAGCAATAGCGCCACCCCATAAAAAATCTTTTTTTAACATAGTTTTCTCCTCCACTATTTATATTTGATTTTATAAGTTAAAATAATTGAAGCAAAAACAAAAGTAATTGCATTTGCGCCAATCAAATTATAATCTCGTATGTTAATACCATGAATAATCCATAAAAATACTCCTAAAACAAAAGCAACATACATTCCAAGTGAAATGCTTGATGTATCTTTGGTTTTAATAACTTGATATGCTTGTGGTAAAAATGAAATTGTTGTTAAAATGGCAGCAATAGTACCAATCATTTTTGATTCCTCCTTTTCTACAAAACTAAAATAATTTATAAAAAAGAACTTATCAAGTGATAAAGCATACTAAGAAATAACATAACAAAATTATTTTTAAAAGATAAAAAAACAATGTTACATTGTAACATTGTCAACTTTCTTGATTAAAGATATGTCCATAAAGATTATCTAATTCTTTAGAATGTTTTAAATCATTTGATATGAGAATAGTATAAAACAAATCAAAAATATATTTTAAAGAAATATAGAAAATCATGTCTTTTAAACTTTCAAATTCTTCATGGATTATTCCATATAAAACATAAGGTGTTTTTAAAGATAGGTCTTTAGCCTGTTTAGAAGTAATCACAATAAAAGAAATCCTTCTTTCTTTTAAAATATCTGTCACTTTTAACAAATGTTTATTCGTTCCATATTTACTCACAAGTATAATTGTATGATCCTTTTCTACATTAAAACTTAGCCAAAGCTGTTTATCATGATTATGATAAACATTAACAATCTTATTAACACTTGATAATAAATGACTAGCATAATCTCCAATAGTAGAATTTGTATCATTGGCAATAATATCAATATATTTATTTTTAGAAATCATAGAAATTATGTGGTTAAATGTGTTAGGGTCAATATTATCTTTTGTTTGATGAATAATACCACATTCAATTTCTGTAAGTTTATTTTTTACAGAATAAAGGTTTTCATGAGATTGAATATGCATATTAGAAAGATAATACTGATTTAAAAAAGAATGGATATTAAAATCATTATAACTTTCAAAACCTAGCTTTTTAACAAAACGAATAATAGCTGTTGGACTTGTGAATGTTTCTTTAGCAAGTTGATGTGAAGAAAGTAAAGGGATTTCTTCACTATGTTCAAGTATGTATCTAGCAATAAACAAATCATTTTCATTTAATTTATAATCTTTTTCTAGTTGTTTTAAAATCATAAAATCACCTCATTTTTATTATAATATTAAAATTGATAAACATCTTCACCTAACAGATTTAAAGCATTTAAATTAATAATTTGATACGTACCACGTTTTATCTTCTTTATATATTTCTTATCTAAAAATAATTGAAGAACACGTTGGAGTTGACGATAACTACAACCAATCAATTCAGCAACGACTACAAAATTATCTTGAACCATATAATCTTTATGAGAAACAACAAAGTAAGCCGCTAATCTATTTTCAACTGGATAATTTAATGAAATAGACTGATTCTGAGTTGATTTAGAGAGCTT
>OIDR01000464.1_pt1 | contig 12247 bp, 11 predicted proteins | sample 1581641 | NCBI WGS metagenome assembly OIDR01 (sample SAMEA3882550, study PRJEB24775) | human gut metagenome | biome: human-associated habitat; feature: intestine environment; material: feces | place: Netherlands | collected 2009/2010
TCTTAACGCCGAAAGTAGTTGGTGGGAAACTGCCTGCGAGGATAGGAAGCTGCCGTGCGAGACAAGAGTCAGACGGAAGTCTGGCTCTTTTTGTTTTTTGTATTCTTGTTTCTTGCAATTTATCAGCTAATCTATACTCTCTATTTATCTGTTTGCTTCTAATCGCCTGTAATCAGCTCTCTTAACAGCTGTTAGTTGCTTATAGCTCAGCTACTTCAGCCGTTTTCTACAGGTCTGAAAGAAGGAGAAAGCCTGTCAAGATACTTGCCTACATTAAAAGCCTGTTTCCAGCTGGAAACAGGCTTCTTTGATTCATTAATTTAAGTAAGATAAGGCTTAAGCCACTTTTTCCTGCTTCCACTTCAGGCCGATGCCGGTAAAGCCGCTGAGGATAGAGAAGACAGGTGACAGTAGGCTGAACATGGTGAAGGGGAGGAAGTCCAGAACTGGTACGCCTAAGGTTGAAGCCACAAAGGAACCAGCCACCCCCCAAGGGATCAAGTAGTTGATGACGCTGCCCCCGTCTTCCAGGGCCCGGCTGAGAGCCAGGGGGGCAAGGCCGATCCGCTTGTAGGCAGGCTTAAAGGCGTTGGCCGGCAGGATAACAGACAGGTATTGTTCACCGACGAAGAGGTTGATCCCAATCCCGGCCATGATTGTCGTCAAGATCAGCCGGCCCGGCTTCTTAAGGCGTTTAACCAGAGGCTTCATGGCGCTGTCGATAATGCCCAGGTGCATCAAGATTCCGCCCAGGGCCAGGGTCATGATGATCAAGGAAACAGTCCCCATCATGCTGGAGATCCCTCCCCGGGTCAAGAGGGCGTCAATGGTCTTGTTGCCGGAATTTGAAACGTAGCCGGATTCAATCAGCGTTGCCAGCTTTTTCATCTTGAAGCCCGGATTTTGGACAAAAATCATGGCAACGGACAAGAAGATGTTGGCAAAAAGCGTTTGAATGGCTGGCACCTTTTTCCAGGCGCAGGCGAACATCAAGATGATTGGCAAGGCTGCCCAGAAGGAAACTGAGAAGTTTTGGCGGAGGCTGCTTTCTACGGCAGCGATGCCGGCTAAGGAAGTTGCCTTATTGCTCTGGCCCAGGAAGAAGAAAAAGAGCAAAGAGCCGATAAAGGCGGGAATGGTTGACCACATCATATTCTTGATATGGTCAAAGAGGTCAGTTTCAGCTACCGCGGAAGCCAGGTTGGTTGAGTCAGACAGAGGGGACATCTTGTCGCCGAAGACGGCGCCGGAGATAATCGCCCCAGCCGTCAAAGCCGGGTTGATGCCTAAAGTGCTCCCCATCCCAAAGAGGGCGATTCCGACGGTGGACACGGTCGTAAAGCCGGACCCGATGGCCAGGCCGACCAAAGAGCAGACCAGGAAGACCGAGGGAACGAAGAAGTGGCTGCTGATCATATGAAAGCCCAGGACCATCAAGGATGGAATAATCCCGGCCTGGATCCAGACAGCAATCAAGGTCCCAATTAAAAGGAAGATAAAGATCGGGACAATGGCCGTGGAAATCCCCTGGCTGATTCCCTTCATGACTTCTTCCCACTCAAAGCCGCGGATCTGCAGCCAGAAGATGAGTAAGGCGATGACGGTCAAGACCGGGATCTGCGGGGACAGGCCAAAGCCGATGACGCCCCAGCCCAGCATGACCAGCATCAAAATAAGAATAGTTACTGCTTCTTTAAAACTGATTTGTTTGTTCATGTGTTTGTTCCTTAGTTAAATCTGTATTTGCTTTTGCCAGTTTAAACCAAGGCTTGATATCGCTTCATATTTCTCCTTTCTGCAAACAAAAAGCTCCAGCCGAGTCGGTTGACTCAGGCTGGGGCGCTTATAGGCACGGTACCACCCAACTTTGCAGCATGCTGCACTTGCTTTAGCCGTAACGGGGCTAGACCGGCCGAACTGCTTGATCCCGTAATTCGCTGCTCCAGGCCTGTCCGGTTCGCATCAACCACCGGTTTTCTGAGTGCTGAGCCTGGCAGCTACTAAAAGATCACTCGAATTTTTATGTTTCCTACTATAACATTATGAGCTTTGTTAAGCAACGCTTTTGCTAATTATTTTTTAAGCAGGCGGGAAGAGCTACTAATTAGTAACAAGTAATATAGAACTATATAGAAAAATATAGAAAAATATAGCAGAATGTTCTTGTGAAAGAAAACGAATCTATTTCAATAGAATTTAAGTGTGTTGCACCTATGATTTTAATCAAAAGATGCAGCGCATTTTTTTGGTCCTTCTTCAAACGTATGTTCGGAAGAGAGCTGGGATACGTGCTAAAATATGCTTGTCGAAGAGAGGTGAAGACAAATGGCAACCAAAAGGACTCACGTATATCGTTTATATCCAGATGCTACTATGGCTCACGTTTTGGACCAGTGGTGTGACTATCGCCGTTATTGCTACAATAAGGCCCTAGAACTTTGGAATGCTACCTATTCGGAATATCGTATGCTAGTTAGTCCAGAAATTCTGGCGGAATTCAAGAAGCCAAAAGAAGAACGACAATTTTCTGAAGAGCAGAAGTTATTCATATCTAGATACTATCCAACCGCAGCATTGATTCAGAAAAAGCTTACAGCAAGCAAACAGTCATGGGAAAAGCAGATTTCTTCTCGTATCCTGCAGCAAGCGTGTGCTGACTTGGGCAAAGCGTTCAAGAAGTTTGCCAAAGATAAGGCACTCAAAGTTAAAAGAGGTGCCGGACGCCCCGTTTTTCAATCCAAGAAAGCCAAACGTCAAGGCTTTAAGTTGAATCAAGGCGTGGTGCTCGCAAAGGAAGGCAATCACGGGAAGCTGACCTTGCCTGTCCCAGCACCTTATAAGGGTGAGTGGCATAGCATAAGATTTTCTGAAATCCCCAAAAATGCCGAATTTGGAACGATAAGCTTTTACCGTGAACACGGCAATTACTACATGGCGGTTCCTTACAAGTATGAGACGCCACCATACATTCACAAGCATACGGGTAAGAAAACAGGGATCGATGTCAATGTCAGCCATTTCAATGATGCAGAGGGGGAACACTATTTTCTGCACAAGGGAAACAATGGCGCTGTCAGTCTGGCAAGAGTCTATGATAACATCAAGCACCAGCAGCGGATTCTGGCAAGAAAGTTGAAAGAAAATGGCCAGATTAGATTGCCGGGAAGTGCTCAAAAAGCTATCAAAAAGCGAGAATCAAGCTTCAGAAGCTTTACGAGCGTGCTCACCGCATGCAGGATGACGCGATGCACAAGTACACGACTCACCTTGTCAGAGAATATGATGCAATTTGCATTGAGGATCTGGACGTCAAGGGCATGCTTATGAGCCATGTCGCTTCAAAAGGCGTGCACCGTGCACTGTTTGGACGCTTTCGCAGCTATCTTGAATACAAGTGCAAGTCAGCCGGGGTTAAGCTGGTGATTGCCAACCGCTTTTATCCAAGCACCCAGCGCTGTGCAGTCTGTGGCAACATCAAGAAGGACGATGAAAAGATCACCCTTTCTGGCAATAAAAAGCATGGCACCAAGCACAATGAATATGTGTGCTACAACAAAAAATGCCCGAACTATGGCAAGGTTGTAGATCGGGACATGAACGCGATGATGAATCTTACTTTTTTGATTGATCATCCAAGATACAATAAAGCACTGTAAAAAAATAAGGGATCCGCAAGGATCCATGCGGGCAGGCTAATGGCCGGAATGCCATCTGTTACTTGAGCAGTTGCGTAAGTGGCTGTTTCGGTGCAGATGGTTCACCGGACGGGAAGCCGATAAGTTGTTTTGGCAGCGAATCGGTTTCTACGACCGCGCATGCAATTCCTCAAATGGAAGAACATGCGAGAAGCGAGTTCAGAACTCGTGAGACAGTTCGGTTGCTCATCTTCGGATAAAGGCATTGTCTGCGGCTTCGGCCGTACAGGTGATGTGAGCATACCGAGTGCAGAGATCGCCCACGCTGTCAATGCGAAAGCTTGGCAGTGAACGCTCGTGAGAGAAATGGAAGCCGGCAGAGTCCTATGTTATGTGCTGGGTATGTTCCAGCCAGGCATGTCGGTGCTGGAAGTAAAGATATCGATGATGCGATAGTCGCAAAGTTGAATATCTTGACCATAATGTGAACCAGCCGGTATCAAGCGCACATTCTTCCACATTTCTTATAGCACCAGTAAAAGGATAAAGGTTACGAGTGTCAGAAGCGAGATCATCCAGAAACTAGCATGCCAGGAAAAAGTCGTTGAGATAAAGGTCCCGATTGGCAGGCCGATGATGGAAGCAATCGAGAAGCCGGCAAAAATCCAGGAGAGAAGCGAGGCTCTTTTTTCCAAGGGAGCCACGAAGTTGGCGATAACCAGGATCAGGGAAATAATCGCTCCAGCTGTCGTGGCAGACAGGATTCTGGACAAAAGCAGGCTGACATAGCTGTGTGACAGGGCCGCCCAGGTATTGCCGATAAAGAAGATCCCCATCAAAAAGAAGAGGAGCTGGTGGCGCTTGAAATACTTGGTCAGGGAAGTGACCAGGGGAGTGGCGACAGCATAAACCAGGGCAAATACGGTAACCAGGTAGCCCAAGCTGCTGAGGGAGGCATTTATTTCCCGGGAAATATCCGGCAAAACGCTGACGATCATATATTCATTGCAGCCCAACATGAAGGCTACGAAAACGAAGAGAAAGGCTTGAATTTTGTAACGTGATATGAGAAAACTCCTATAAAATACACCGTTAATTAGTTTAACAGAAAAAATGTTAAAATGAAGATGATGTATAGTAAGTCTTGAGTAAAGAAAGCAGGTTTAACCATGCAGATTCAAGTTAAATTGGATAAGGGCTATTTGTCCGATGAATATGCCAAGTATGCCAGCGTTAAAGAAGCCGGCAACCCGGTAGTGTCTTTTCCTTTTACCCTGACGGACCTGCCGGAAGGGACCAAGTACCTGGCCTGGTCCTTGGTCGACTATGATTCCATTCCGGTCTGCGGCTTTGCCTGGATCCACTGGCTGGCTAGCGACGTGCCAGCAGTCAGCGAAATTCCAGCTGACTTCAGCCGGACGACGGATACGCCCCAGGGTTACAATAGTACTGTTTCCCGCTTTTTAACCGATCCAGAAGAAGTGCATACGGGCTATATCGGGCCGACTCCGCCGGACAAGGATCACGACTACCGCTTCCGGGTTTACGCTTTAAGCGAGAAACTGGACCTGGAGCAGCCTTATTACTACAATGAATTCTTGCGTGCCTTAAAGGGCAAGGTTTTGGCTGAAAGCCAGGTCGACCTGCCGGCCCGGGTTTAAGGGAAAAGATTTTTAGAAAAAGTTGCCGAAAACTGTTGACCAAAGCTGGGAAATTAGGTACTATATTATTTGTTGAGCGATCAGCTCACAAGTAAGATTGCGTTATAGCCAAGTGGTAAGGCAACGGTTTTTGGTACCGTCATGCGCTGGTTCGAATCCAGCTAACGCAATTGTTCTAAAGAACACCCAACCCGAAAGAAGAGCTTCTGACTGAATCAGGAGCTCTTTTTTTTGCCCAAGGTTTAGTAGCCAGCGACTTCATCTACGATGAAAACGGCAAGGACTACCGGACCAGTGCCGGCAAGCTGATTACCTACAATCTGAAGCAGGCCCAAAAGGAATGGGCTTTGGCTAAAAAGCAGCTGGGCAAGTCCAAGATCACCATCGAACTGTTAACCAGTGACATGGACGCTCCCAAGCGGGTAGGCGAATACCTGCAGAGCAACTTGATGAAGAACCTGCCGGGCTTGACCGTTAAGTTGCGGTCAATTCCGCTGAAGTCCCGTTTGGCGGACACGAGCAAGCACAACTTTGACATGGTTTACGGGACTTGGCAGCCAAGCTTCCAGGATCCGATCGACTACTTGACCATCGGTGGCCTCTTCAACCTGGAAAGTGACTACAAGAACAGCACTTTCTGGAAGGAAATAAACCAGGCAAAGAGCACTTACGCCACCCAGCCAGCCAAGCGGCAGGACAGCTTGATCGCCGCCGAAAAGCAATTGATCCAAAAGGATGCTTTCGCGGCACCGCTCTACCAAGCCGGGGTTTCCTACTTGCTTAAGTCCAAGGTGACCGGCTTCCGCCTGTCTCCTTACGGGACTGTTGCCTACTACTGGGACGTCAAGATTAAGTAAAACAAGTTTTAAACCGGTAAAAGCTGCCAGTTTCTTTCAATAAGGAAGAAACTGACGGCTTTTTTGCGAAAAAAGAAGCATTCTTCAACTATTTTGCCCGTATAGCGGGTACAATAGTATTTAGTTTTTTGACCAGGAGGCGTACATGAGCAAATACATCAAAGTTGGCAGCGGCGGCGGTGAAGTGACCTGGCACCGGGCCATGCTCGACATGGAGCCGGGGGACTATCTGCTGTTGGAGCCCGGCTATTACGTTTGGCCCCGGGGCCGGCTATTAGAAGACGTGACCATCAAGGGCCTGGGGGCCAGTCCGGAAGACACCCGGATCCGCAGCTTTTTCTCCATCGGTGAAAACAGCTCCCGGGTGGTTTTCGAAAACTTGACCCTGGAACCTTACGGGGACGTAAACACCCTGGATTTGCCGGAAGAGACCAACAGCTACCTGATCCTGCGCGGCTGTGTCTTGACCGGGACCGGCAGCAAGACGACCACGATTTCCGTCAACGGCCAGGACACGGTGGAGATGTACTCCTGCCGCCTGCTCAACGGGACCTTGTCCTTTTTTGAAAAAGCCAATTTCCGCCTGGAAATGGCGGACTGCCTGCTGGACTATGAATCAGAAAAATTCGGCACCATCTCTTTGGAAGGGACCGGGACGGCCATCATTAATAACTCTGAGATCCGGGGGACGGTCAACAGCTTTGACTCCAGCAACATCGAATTAAACATCAATAACTCCGCCATCGGCAACCTTAACTTAGGCGGCAAGAGCTGGGTTAATGTCTACGCTTGCCGTTTTCTTAACCGGGACTACAGCCTTTATGCCCGGGGCGAATGCTGGCTGAACATCCTGGAGAGTCAAATGCCCAGTCAATTGGCCATCGAAGACCACTGCCACTTGCTAATGCAGAACAGCCAGCTCTACAATTTCCAGGCCCGGGGGGAGAGCCAGAGCTTTTTGTCCAATGTGCAGATCGCGGCCGCGGCCAGCCTGGAAGGCAAAAGCTTTATGGACGGCAGCCTAGTGACTTTCTCCGGCAATGGCGACTACCCTTACTTCATCTTCCTGGTTGACCAGGCGGTATTGAAGGGGCGGAACCTGCAATTTGACCCGCAAAACTGGCCGGTTCTGGTCGACAATGATGCCCGCTTAGTGGCCAACGCCCTTTACTACCAGGGGGCGCCACTGGAAATCAAGTGCGAGCATCCAGAAAACATCTCTTTGATGGGAATCAAGTGGACTGAACGGAAGGAATAGAAAGGAGCCAGACCATGCGCTTAATCAAAGTAAGCCAGGACCCCCGGGACTTGTCCTGGGAGCAGGCTTTAGACCAGCTGGAAGACGATGACGTGCTCATGCTGGCTCCCGGCTTTTATGAAATTCCTTTTGGGCAAAAGCTGAAGAATATCGTGATCAAGGGGACGGGGACATCAGCGGATATGACGGTCCTGGTTGGCACGGTCATCCTGGATGGCCGCTATTTGACCTTGGAAAATCTGGCCGTCAAGACTACCGCAATTGCTGGAGCCCTGGTCAGAGTCTATGAAGGAGAAAATGCTCCTTACTTGACCCTGCGCGGCTGCCGGCTGGAAGCAGCAGAAGGGGAGAGGGGCACGGCCCTCTTGACTTTGGGGCCGGTCTGGCTGGAACTTTACTCTTGCCAGCTTAAAGGGGGAATCCGCCTGGTTGGCGATGAGGAGCAGCATGTCCAGATCTCTTCCAGTGAAATCGCGGCAACTCCAGTTGCTTTTACCGGCAATGGCTTTGGCCCATTAGCCATCAGCCAGTCCCAGATCAAGGGGAATTTTGTCCTGGAGGAAAGTTCGGCTTATGAAGGGCACTTTGACCAGACGGCTTTTGACCAGGTGACCAGCTTGAGCGAAGGAAATGACCTTTACTTCACTGAGTCTGCCCTGTCTTTAACTCTGAAAAATGGCCAGGCCGACCTTTTGAACTGCGACTTGCCGGGGACAACCCTTTTGGAAAAAGCTAATTCAGCCGCTTTCCAAAACTGCACTTTTAAGCAATTCAAGCAGGTCAGCGGAAGCAGCAATTTAACCAACTGCCACTTGGAGGCAGGGGAAATCATGGGCCAGGGCAAGGCTGTTTTTTGCCGGCCGCACTTTTCCTGCAGCGAAGGCACTTGGCTTAGTTTAAGGGATGCAAGCCAGGTCCGCCTGCAGAATACCCTCTTAAACGTGGCTGGCAGCCACTTGCGCCTGGCTGACAAAGCCGGGATCTTAGGCAATGTTTTGGAGAGCGACCAGGACCAGCTGCTGGTCAAGCAGACTGGCCAGGGCAAGGTAAAATTGACGGGAATAAAATGTAAACTTGTCTAAAGGCCGCCTTTTGCTATAGAATTTAATTAAGATCCAAGCTTGATGATTCTGTGGGGGGAAAGACCGATGCAAGAACCAATGTATATCAAAATTCACAATCAGCTGCGCCGGGACATTGAAAACCATGTCTACCAGGTGGGGGACCGGATTCCAGCTGAACGGCAGCTGGCTGAACAGTTCAAGGTGTCGCGGATGACCCTGCGCCAGGCCATTAAGACCCTGGAGGAAGAAGGGATTCTGGAAAGGCGGCTGGGTAGCGGGACCTACGTGGCCAGCCAGAAGGTCCAGGAGAAGATGTCCGGGATCATGTCCTTTACCGAAATCACCCGGGCCAACGGGCAGACCCCGTCCAGCAAGCTGGTTTCTTACAAGATCACCCAACCGTCCCTGTCGGAAAAAGAACGCCTGGGCCTGGAGGGCAGCGACAAGGTCCTGCGCATGGAGCGGATCCGTTATGCCGACCAGGTGCCGATCTGCCACGAAATCGTGACGGTGCCGGAAGATTTGATCGCGCCTTTTGCCAAAGATGACGTGTCAACCCACCTCTACCAGACCTTGGAGAAACAGGGGGGCTACCAGATCGGGGATGCAACTGAGTACATCTCAGCCGCTGTCGCCAATGAACAGGAGGCCCGCCTGCTCAACTGCCGCCGCGGGGAAGCCTTGATCACCCGCCGGCAGGTTACCAAGCTGGCCGATGGCCGGCCTTTTGAATACACGCGGGCTTCATACGTGGGCGAGCGCTTCGAATTTACTTTCAGCAAATAGCCAGCTGACTAGCTAAAGATGAAAATGACAAAGAGACAGGTTCAGTCCTGCCTCTTTTTGCTTCCTTTAAAAAAGTACAAAAGATGGAACTTGCTTTTGGCGGCAGGGGGCGAATTTGCTAAAATGGACTTGACACTATTAGCTAATGATTAACGAGGCACTATGAAAAGCATACTATTCCGCCTATATCTGGCAGTCATGAAATTTTTGGCCCGCTGGCAAAAAGAAGACCCCAACACATACGTGATCTTGAATGGGGCCGGCCGGTCGGGGTCCAATGGCTACCTCTTTTATAAATACCTGCGCCGCGAGCACCCGGAAGTCACGGCCTACTTGATCGAGCCCTGGCCTTCTTCCCACCTACCCTGGTCAGACTGGCAAAAAATCGGCCGGGCCAAGTACGTCTTGACCACCCACCAGCCCTTCAAGGTCCGGAAAAGCCAGGTCAACCTGGCCCTCTGGCACGGGATTCCCCTAAAGCGGATGGGGACCATGGCCAACAATACCCAGCGCCGAGACAACCAGAGAAACGAAAAGCTCTGGCACAAGACGGCCGACCTGGTCACCTCCAGTTCGGAACTCTATGAAAGCTTGATGAGCGCCTGCATGGGAATTGAAGGTCCCCGCTATGTCCAGCTGGGTTTCCCCAGAATTGATTCCTTGCTCAAGTCTCCTTATAAAAAGGCCCAGCTCCTGGCTGACTTTTTCTCCTGCCAGGACCCGGAAGCCCAAGTAGGGATCTATGTGCCAACCTTCCGCTATGAATTGGAAGAGCCGGAAGTGATGGAGCGGATTAAAGAAGGGAACTTTTTTGCCTTCAGCGACTTTGACCTGGCCGCTTTAGACCAGGCTCTGGCTGCTAGAAAGCAGTACCTCCTGGTCAAGCTTCACCCATGGGAAATGAAGCTCTTCAGCGACTTCCACTTGGAGGCCAAGCATGTGGCCTTTTTGAACAATTCCGACCTTTTGGCGAAAAAGCTGGACCTCTACGAAATCCTGGGAGCCACCGACTTCCTCATGACCGACTTCTCCTCGATCTACTTTGACTACCTCCACTTGGACAAGCCACTGATTTTCATTACCAACTACCTGGCCCAGTATGAAAAGACCCGGGGCTTTTTGCTGGGGCCTTATGAAAAAATCGTCCCTGGTCCCTGTGTGGCCAGCCAGGCTGACCTGGTCAAGCAGCTGGGTGAAAAAGACGGGTATGGCCTTGAGCGGAAAAAGTGGCTGGAACTGAGCGACCAGGCCGACCACGGCCAGGCCTGCCAGACAATTTTTGATTACTTAAGCGGGGTCTGATCCTTGAAAAGAACTTTTCTGAACATCTTCTATAACGCGGTCTACCAGGTCTTCCTGGTCCTGGTGCCCTTGATCACGGTTCCTTACCTGTCCAGAGTCCTGGGCCCGACGACCTACGGGATCTATTCCAGCGTCAACAACACGGTCCAGTTTCTGATGATCTTCTGCGTTCTGTCTTTATCCAATATCGGGGTCAGAAGCATCTCTAAAGCCCGGACCAAAAGCAAGAGCTGGGAACTGACCGAGGCCTTCTGGGGCCTGTGGTACTTCCAGTTTATCGGCGGCTTGGTAACCATCGCTTTTACTGTCTTGACCTGCCTGGTCCTCAAGGTCCGTTACTGGAACTACTTCCTGCTGATGCTGCCATACTTGATTGCCGCCCAGTTTGATATCTCCTGGTTCTTCCAGGGTCTGGCTGATTTTGGCCGGGTGGTCTTAAGAAACACTATCGTCAAGATCGTCAGCGTGGTCTTTATCTTGCTTTTGATCAAAAGTCCGGCTGACCTGTGGAAGTATTTCCTGATCATGTCCGTGTCTACCATGCTGGGTTCCTTTGTCTTCTGGTCCAGCATCGGCAAATATGTCGGCCGGCCAGTCAAGCATTTCTACCATTTCGCGGAAACCCGCCGGGCCATCATGACCTTGATGATTCCCCAGATCGCGACCCAGATTTACACTTCCTTGGACAAGCCCCTTTTGGGCCTCTTCCAAAATACGGCCCAGGTCTCTTACTATGACAACTCCCAGCGGATTTCCAACATGATCCTGGGGGTTATCACCAGTATTTCCCTGGTAATCATGCCGCAGATGGCGGTCCAGGGGAAGGAAACCCAGAAGAAGGTCTTGAAGAAGTCCCTGGAAGCCACGACCATGCTGGGAACCATGTTTGCCATGGTGGTCATGGCCAATACCAAGGAATTCGTGCCCTTTTTCTTCGGGAAAAAATATATCCCGATGACCCCCTTGATGTTCTTCTTTACCTTGACCATCATCTTGATTCCCATGGGCGGGGTCTTTGCCAACCAGTTTGCCCTGGCCAACAAGCGGGACAAGGACTATGCCATTCCAGTTACGATTGGGGCGGTCCTGGAGCTGGTCTTCAGCTACTTTTTAGACCGGCCTTTCGGGGCAGCAGGGGCCATGGTGGCGATTCTCTTGACCGAAGTCGTCGTTTTCTTTCTGCGCTGCTGGATCGTGCGGGACGGTTACGACTTCAAGGAAACTTTCAGCGACGTGCCCAAGTGCTTTTTGGCTATGGGGATCAGCCTGGCGGCAGGGATGCTGTGGCCTTGGCAGATTCCAAGTGCTTTTATCAACATGATGGTCAAGTCCCTGGTTATTATGGTCTTGTACCTGGCCATCCTCTGGCTCTTGAAGTTTGACTTGAACGAAGACTTGGTCACGATCGTCAAAAAGCGCTTAAAAAAATAGCTATTAATAAGGAAGAAATCAGCAAAAATTAAACAAAGAAAGCGTGTAAGCATGGTAAAAATCAACATTTTGGGCGTTGGCTTCGACAAGTACAGCCTGGCGGAATTTGAAGCCCGCTTTTTGGACCGCTTGCGGAAAAAAGAATCCACCCTGGTGGTCACGGCCAACCCGGAAATTGTCATGGCCGCTAAGGAAGACCCGGAATACCGGGAAATCATCAACAATGTGGCTGACTACGTGACGGCTGACGGGA
>OIDR01000466.1_pt1 | contig 12202 bp, 10 predicted proteins | sample 1581641 | NCBI WGS metagenome assembly OIDR01 (sample SAMEA3882550, study PRJEB24775) | human gut metagenome | biome: human-associated habitat; feature: intestine environment; material: feces | place: Netherlands | collected 2009/2010
ATGCTACAGACCTTCGTTCCAGAACACAGGGACGTGGTAACTACTCTATGTTCTTCGAGAAATATGAGCAGGTTCCGAAGTCTGTACAGGAGAAGATCCTTTCCAAAAAGGACTGATCTGATATAAAATAATAAAATGCTTGCAAATAACCTTGGTTTGCAATATAATCAAGGTTAGCAAGTTTAAATCTGAAAAAATGCTCTAATTTTGATAGAGCCAAGTTTTAAGGAGGACATTTTAAAATGGCAAAGGCTAAGTTTGAGAGAACAAAACCGCATTGTAACATTGGTACCATCGGACACGTTGACCATGGTAAAACAACATTAACAGCAGCTATCACTAAAGTTCTTGCAGAGAGAGTTCCAGGAAACGTAGTAGAGAACTTTGAGGATATCGATAAAGCTCCAGAGGAAAGAGAGCGTGGTATCACAATTTCTACAGCTCACGTTGAGTATCAGACAGAGCGTAGACATTACGCACACGTTGACTGCCCAGGACATGCTGACTACGTTAAGAACATGATCACAGGTGCAGCTCAGATGGATGGTGCTATCCTTGTTGTTGCTGCTACAGACGGTGTTATGGCTCAGACTAAAGAGCATATCCTTCTTTCCCGTCAGGTAGGTGTTCCTTACATCGTTGTATTCATGAACAAATGTGATATGGTAGACGATGAGGAGCTTCTTGAGCTCGTAGAGATGGAGATCCGTGATCTTCTTTCCGAGTATGACTTCCCAGGAGATGACATTCCGGTTATCCAGGGTTCTGCTCTTAAAGCTCTTGAGGATCCGGCTGGCCCATGGGGAGACAAGATCATGGAGCTTATGGATGCTGTTGATGAGTACATTCCGGACCCACAGCGTGACACAGATAAACCGTTCGTAATGCCTGTAGAGGACGTATTCTCCATCACAGGACGTGGTACAGTTGCAACTGGTAGAGTTGAGGCTGGTGTTCTTCACGTATCTGAGGAAGTTGAGATCGTTGGTATCAAAGAGGAGACTCGTAAAGTTGTTGTAACTGGTATCGAGATGTTCCGTAAACTTCTTGATGAGGCTCAGGCTGGTGATAACATCGGAGCACTTCTTCGTGGTGTTCAGAGAAACGAGATCGAGCGTGGACAGGTTCTTGCTAAACCAGGAACACTTACATGCCATACAAAATTCACAGCTCAGGTTTACGTTCTGACTAAAGACGAGGGTGGCCGTCATACACCATTCTTCAACAACTATCGTCCGCAGTTCTATTTCAGAACAACAGACGTAACAGGTGTTTGCAACCTTCCAGAGGGAACAGAGATGTGCATGCCTGGAGATAACATCGAGATGACAATCGAGCTGATTCATCCGATCGCTATGAGCCAGGGTCTTACATTTGCTATCCGTGAAGGTGGACGTACTGTAGGATCAGGACGTGTTGCTACAATCATCGAGTAATCACTGATTAATATATATTGAGTACCGCAAGGTACATTGTGTCCAAACGTAAGATACCCCGGAACCGCAAGGTTTCCGGGGTTTTTCTGTTGGGTGGAAAGTAAAATCATCTATGAATTTTCAATGCGGAGATTAAAGGAAATTTATCAATAAGACTAAGTAAAGATAAATTTAAAATTGAAAAATAAGACCAGCGGTGCCAAAACGGTGCCAAAAAAACTCCTGCGAATGTTTGCTATTCACAGGAGTAATTTTTTTACCAGCCTTTGATCTGTTTGATCTGTTCAGCACGTTCCGGATCACGATGATATTGCAGTTTCAGACGGATTGTTACCACAATATCCAGCTTTTAAAAGATGACAAGGAGCAGGCAGTTAAAGATAAAGAGGAAGCTGAGAAGTGTGCGGAAAAAGCCGAGAAAGATCTGCATAGCCTGGAAGAACGCAGAGAACGGTTACAGCCGGTAATGGATAATGTCAGCAAAGAAATAAAGGAATATGGAACAGTGAAAACTCTACTTCCAGAAGCTGGTGCATTGGAACGTGCAACAACCTACCGGGATAAGAAAATAAAACCACTGTTTACTCAGGTGAAAAATAAAATTGCTGCGATGGCTGCACAGGTTAAAGAACTTGCCGAAGAAGTAGAAAAATGGAAACACAAATATCAGAAAACAAAGCAAGCATATAACCAAATACAAAGAGAGTTAGATGCAGTGCGTGAAGAAAAAGAGCAGTTATTTGATGAAAAACAACAATTGCAGGATGTTTCTGATAGATATGACCGGGTAGTGCGTGTTCTTGGAGAAAATGCTGTAGATGATGCGGTACAACAGGATATACAGGAGCAGAAGGCATTAGAAGAAAAGCGACAAATGGAGCAAATGCCAACAGGAAGTATTCACGAAAGACTTGCCTGGGGAGCCAGAAAGAGCAGTCGGAAGGCTGCTCTTTGGCAATCTAAGAATAGAGTTTTGGGATAGAATATGATAAAATGTAAGAGATAAATCGGTATTTAACGAGGAGGTAATGATTATGAGTAGAAATATAAAAGGTGGTTTTTTAACATTAAGTGGTGTTGTTGGTATTGTAGGAATGATAATAGCGGCAATGCAAAATCCAGCAACTGCATGGGTAACGCCACCTGGAAGAATGATTATAAGTATTTTAGAAAATGGATTATTGATTCCTACGGTTTTATTCCTTGTTCTTTTTATTTATGGATTGTATATTCTCCTAACGGAGAAAAACGATTGAGCAATACCGGTTTGTCGAATTAAGAAAACCGGTATTTGTGGAGGAGGAATTCTGTAATGAGATTTTTTGAAAATACCCGTAAGCCACAAGGCTTCGGCGGAAAATTGATGACGAAGATGATGAACAGCGGTCACGCCAAATTATCGCAATGGGGATTCTCAAATATCTCCACGAAGTCTGATGCTGAAGTTCTTGACGTCGGCTGTGGCGGCGGAGCAAATATTGCGGTCTGGCTTGATAGATGTAGAAATGGCCACGTGACAGGAATGGATTATTCTGAGGTTAGTGTGGCAAAATCTCAAAAATTGAACGCCCTCGCCATTAAACAAGGGAAATGTAATGTAGTTCAAGGAGATGTATCTGCTATACCCTTTTCTGACGCGACTTTTGATTATGTTTCTGCCTTCGAAACAGTTTACTTTTGGCCAGGATTAGTAAAATGCTTTTCCGAGGTCAACCGTGTGCTGAAAAGCGAAGGCATATTCCTGATTTGTAACGAGAGTGACGGAACGAATGCCGCAGATGAAAAATGGACAAAGATGATCAATGGTATGAAGATTTACACATCTAAACAACTTGTTGCCGCTTTGAAAGAAGCGGGTTTTACAGAGATCAAAACGTATTCAAATGCAAAAAATCATTGGATAAGTATTGTTGCAACGAAATAGCCAAATTCCAGTTTGTATAATTGAAAAAATGAAAAACGCATAGACAACTGTGTCTATTAGTGAAAATACGACATTTCTCGCTTTGTGTCGTGTTATTTGCAGATAACAGATTCTATATTTGATGATGAAAGGAGGAGTTGAGGTGGACCAAGTAAAAATCGGGAATTTTTTAAAAAAACTTCGCAAAGAAAAAGGCATTACACAGGAGCAGTTGGCAGAAATATTAAATGTCTCTGGAAGGACCGTATCCAGATGGGAAACCGGAGTTTCCCATAGTTAAAGATACCACACCAAATATGATGAACCCACGCTTATACACTACCAGCTATAATAAGCCGTAAGGACAGCAATTTGACACTGCTGTCCTTTCTTTTATAAAATTGCAGTACACAGAAAAAAGCTGTAAAATGAAAAATATATTTGTCCTTGTAACAATTCTCGGACATTTGCCTGTTATACTATCTGCAAAAAGAAAAGGAAGTGACAATATGAAGCAGATTTTAATTGTCGAAGACGATAATCTTTTGAATAAAACGCTTACTTATAATTTGGAATTGGACGGTTACACAATAACTTCTGTTCTGAATGCAAGGACAGCCGCTGAATCATTAAAAACAAACATTTTTGATTTGGTATTGCTGGATATAAATTTACCAGACGGAAATGGTTATGACCTATGCCGTCTTATCAAGCCAGAGCATCCTGATACAGTAGTTATATTTCTAACTGCCAACGATCAGGAAAGCAATCAGATACGGGGATATGAAGCTGGTGCAGTGGATTATATCACGAAACCTTTTTCGATTAGTGCTTTGCAGCGAAAAATCAAAGCCATGTTCGCTATGTTGGAGCATCACAAACCAGCTAAGGATATTTACGAGGATGGTAGCTTGTTTCTGGATTTTTCGGAACAATTTGCAAGTTTGAACGGGAAACCATTAGCACTTTCTGCGATGGAATATAAAATGTTGAACCTATTTCTTAAAAATCCGAAGCAGGTACTTACTCGCCAACAATTTTTAGAAAAACTGTGGGATGTTGATGAAAAATATGTAGATGAACATACCCTTACTACTTCTATCAGCCGTATTCGCAGTAAGATTGAAGCGGATGGCGACACATATATCAAAACGGTTTATGGTATGGGGTATCAATGGACAGGAGGCGAAAAGAAATGAATCTGAATAACCTTTCTGCTAAGAAAATTTGTAGACTGGTTAGTGCTGGCATGGTTTTCTCTATGCTGGTAATTACCGGTATTTTCGGCGGTATAATGCAGGATATACGAATTTTTATAGTGGGTGGAACATTGACACTCTGTGCGTTTTTCTGGATTTGGCTATTGGTGCTGATTTTTGGAAAACGCCTTTCTCATTTTACTTCTAATTTGTGCCGGACGCTGGACAACATGATTGATGGAAACGAGGAATTACAAAAGTCAAATGATAGTGAAACTCTTTTTGCCCGTATCAACCACCGCTTAATTCGGTTGTATGAGATTATGCAGAAAAACCGGCACAAGGTAGACATGGAACGACAGGAGCTTCAAATGCTGATTTCTGATATTTCACATCAAGTTAAAACGCCTGTCAGCAATTTGCAAATGGTAACGGACACACTTTTAACAAAGCCTGTTTCAGAAGAAGAACGGATGGACTTTTTACAAGGCATACGTAGTCAGACTGATAAACTGGATTTTCTGTTCCAAGCACTGGTTAAAACGTCCCGGTTGGAAACCGGAGCAATACGATTAGAAAAGAAAGACAGCAGCTTATTCCATACGCTTGCACAAGCCATGAGCAGTATTGTATATGCCGCAGAGAAAAAAGAAATTGCTGTATCCGTGGATTGCCCGGAAAATTTGATAATCTCCCATGACAGCAAGTGGACAAGCGAAGCCCTTTTCAATCTGCTGGACAATGCAGTAAAATACACTCCGTCAGGTGGAAAGATTTCTGTATCAGTGGTTCAGTGGGAAATGTACGTAGAGGTCAAAGTGACCGACACCGGCAAGGGCATTTCAGAAAGCAATCAGGCTGCCATCTTCCGGCGCTTCTATCGTGAGGAAGAAGTACACGAACAGCAGGGCGTGGGCATTGGCCTGTATCTGGCCCGCGAAATCGTAACGTGGCAGGGCGGCTATATCAAGGTGATTTCGGAGCCGGGCAAAGGTTCGAAATTTTCTATTATGCTCCCTACAAAATGAAAGTAAATGAGCGAGGTGTTTCTATTATGAATGAACGAGAAAAAACGATCCGACTGTGGTTTGATATGTGGCTTTATCAGAAAGATATGGGTATTGATGATATTTTTACAGAAGATGTCCTCTATACAGAAAGCTGGTGTCCCCAGTATAGCAATCGTAAAACCGTAAAGCATTGGTTTCAGGAATGGAATACCCGTGGAAAAGTGGTAATTTGGGAAATCAGGCAATTCTTCCATAAAGACAATCAAACGATTGTAGAATGGTATTTCAAAAATGAAATGAATAATGGGGATATAGAGGAATTTGACGGCGTTTCTTTGGTCGAATGGACAGAGGACAATAAAATAAAAGCATTAAAAGAGTTTGGGTGTAACCGTAATACTTATAATCCCTATCAAGAAAGCGACATCCCTCAATTTAGAAATCAAAAGGCAAATTGGTTTTAGAAGTGTATGAAGTTCTACGCAATTCGGAGAGGCTTGTATTTTCTTAAAATACAAAAATAATGATGGTTGTCTTGTATTCGATTGAAAGCAAGACAACCATCATTATTATGTACTGAGATTGCACATATCTAAAATATAAGATTTTCTATCGTACGTTACGCTCGTAAATATGCAGCATGCCTTTGAAAATCAGATCAGGGTCGTAAATGTCGATCATGTCGGTATCGTCGGCGAACACGCGGCTTAATCCGCCCGTCGCAACCACGCGGAAATCCTCGTCGATTTCACGATGGAATTGCGTGATCGTACGTTCGATGCCGCCAAGGAAGTTGTAATACAGGCCGGCCTGCATGGCTGGCCTGGTGCTTTTCGCCAGAATCGACGAGGGGCGCGTGATCTCCACTTCCGGCAACTGGGCCGTGGCATCCCACAAGGCGGCCGCGCCTGTGCGAATGCCGGTGGTGATGAGCCCGCAAATCACCGACGCATCGGCGGTCACATAGTTGAATGTGGTGGCCGTGCCGAAATCCGCCACCAGAATCGGCCCGCCATACTCGTAGTAGGCTCCCGCACAGTCGGCAATGCAGTCCGCGCCCATATTCTGCGGATTGTCCATGCGAATATTGATGCCGGTTTTGACTCCCGGTCCAACAATCATCGGATCGATATTGAGGAATTTCACAATGCTGGCACGGAACGAATGCATGACCTTCGGCACCACCGACGTGATGATCACATCGTCCACATCGCCCGGCGCATAGCCGCTCAGCCGCAGGAATTGCGTGATCATCAGGCCATATTCATCCGACGTGTGGTTCGCCTTCGTGGTGATGCGATACGTGCCGGCGATATGCCCGTCATCGAGAAAGCCGATCACCACATTGGTGTTGCCGATGTCGACTGCGACCAGAAGCATGTCGAATTCTCCTTACGATTGCTGTATTGACGCTATTTCCTGTGACGTTGGTTGATAGTTACGATGCTTGCGATTCAGCGGATTCGGTATTGCGCAACGCTGCCAATTCGGTGAGGATGCGTTCCGCCAATTCCTGCTTGCTCATCTTGTTCCAATGCTCGATGATCGGTTCGTCGGTGGTTTCGCCGGGTTTCAGCACGGTCACCACATTCGTATCCACCGCGAATCCGGCGCCGGGAGTGTTGAGATTGTTGGCCACCAGCATGGAACAATGCTTGGATGTGAGTTTTTTCGCTGCGTTCGATTCAAGATCCTGCGTTTCCATGGCGAAACCGCACAAGGTCTGGTCGGCGGTTTTATGTGCGCCTGCCCATGCGAGAATATCGGGATTCGAAGTGAGCCGCAGATCGATATTGACGCGCCCGTTCTTCTTGATTTTCTCCGAAGACTGCTCAATCGGGCGGAAATCGCCGACGGCAGCGGCCATAATCGTCAAATCGGCCTGCGTGAAATGCTCTTGCACCGCGTTGAACATTTGCTGCGCGGTGGTGACGTGAACCGTATCAATGCCGCGGGGAGCGCTCAATGTGACAGGGCCGGATACCAGCGTCACATCCGCGCCCATATCGCGTGCCTGCTCGGCGATCGCATAGCCCATTTTTCCAGTGGAATGATTGGTGAGGTAGCGCACGGGATCAAGCGGCTCCTGTGTGGGACCGGCGGTGACGAGCACATGCAATCCGTGCAATGGCAACGTTTCTGCGGGCTGGTTCGCACGCAGCAGATCAGCTACGGCAGCTTCGATCGCAGCAGGCTCCTCCATGCGCCCCTTGCCAACATCCTGGCAGGCAAGCATACCGGATCCCGGCTCCACAATGGTCCATCCGAGTTCACGGCAGGCATTGAGATTGCGTTGCGTCACGGCATTCTCATACATGTGCACGTTCATGGCAGGGCATAGGATTTTCGGTCCCTCGCTATAGGCAAGCACGGTACTTGTCAGCTGGTCGTCGGCAATGCCGCATGCGATTTTCGCAATGATATCGGCGCTCGCAGGAGCGATGACGAGCATGTCCGCCCATTTCGCATCATCCACGTGATTGATATGCAGCGGATCGGATGGCGTATGCGCAACATCGCCGTCATTGCGCTGTGCTGCGAACATGGACGTGCGCGTCTGCGTATGCGTGAGCGAGCTGAACGTCAACGGGGTGACGAACTCCTGCGCGGCCGCGGTCATGGCCACGCGAACCTCATGTCCCTGCTTGCTCCAGTCGGAGGCGAGATGGCAGGCCTTGAATGCGGCGATGCTGCCGGTCACGCCGAGAAGAATATGCGCCATAGCCGATATTGTCCTTCCATTGACGTTGGCAAGACTTACGAAAACTGCGTCAAGTATATATCGAACCGGCTGAAGCATGCGGCATTGCGGCATTGCCGTCAGATGAATCCTGCGGGCATGGCGGATTGTAGAATCAGACTTTGGTGATCGACCCGTACAGGCGGTCAACCAGAACAAACACATAATCAAACAGGAGCAATCATGTCGCAATCTTCAGGTGCGTACGGCGAAGCCGACGCAACCGAACAGAAGAACGAACAACACAACAATCAGCCCGCAGGCTCGGCAAGCACCGACGCAACTTTGAACGCGCGTGCCAAATCACCGAAATCCAAGGGGCCCAACAAGTGGATCATCGCCATCATTGCAGTGATCGCAGTGGTCGCCATCATTGTGGGCGTCGTCGTATTCCGCAACAACAGCGCATCCAGCGATACCGCGGAAAATGGCACCTCCAACACCGTGACCATTGGACTGAAACTCGCCCCCGTAAGTCTCGACATTCGCCACCAGTCCGGATCGGCGATCGAACAGGTGCTGATCGGCAATGTGTACGAAGGACTGCTGTCGCGCGATTCCGACAACAAAGTGCAGCCGGGACTGGCGAAAAGCTGGGATATTTCCAACGACGGCACAACGTATACGTTCCATCTCAACGAGAACATGAACTTCTCCAACGGAGACACGTTGGACGCCGAAGATGTGGCCTGGTCCATTAACCAGCTCAAAGAACAGCAGTATTACAACGCCAATCAGGTCGAAAGCCTCGAAAAAGCCGAAGCGGTCGATAGCGACACCGTGAAGCTCACGCTCAGCGCCCCCGATTCCAACCTGCTGTGGTACCTGACCGGACGCCCCGGCCTGGTGTTCGATAAGGACGCCGAATACAACGCGAAAACCGAAGCCGTCGGATCGGGCCCGTACACGGTGGAATCCTTCGATTCCGCCAGCAAAATGGTGCTCAAAGCCAACCCGAAGTATTGGGGAAGCGCACGCAAGGCCGCAACCGAAAACGTGATCATCAAATTCCTCACCGACGATAACGCAGCCGTCAACGCGCTGAAAAGCGGCGAAGTCGACGTGCTTTCCCCGGTGAACGCCACGCTCGCCAAATCGCTTGACACCAACACGTATCAGGTGTCCGCGGCGGACGGCAGCGACAAATACGTGCTCGCCTTCAACTGCGCGAACAGCAAGCTTGCCGACAAGCGCGTGCGTCAGGCAATCCGTTACGGCATCAACCATGAGGAAATCATCGCTTCGCGCGGTAACGTCGACTATGCGCTCGGCGGGCCGATCCCATCCGTGGACCCGGGCTATGAGGACTTGACCGACCTGTACCCGTACGATGTGAACAAAGCCAAGGAACTCATGGCTGAAGCCGGCTATTCCACCGATAATCCGCTGAAACTCACCCTCACCTACGCCAACACGTACGGCACGGAACTCGGCGACCAACTGCGTAGCCAGCTCGCCAAAATCGGCATTGATCTCAGCATCAACTACGTGGAATTCTCCACATGGCTGCAAGACGTGCATGCCAACGGCGACTATGAACTTTCGTTGGTGGACCACGCCGAAAGCCACGACTTCTACAAGTGGACCACGCCCGACTACTACTTCCACTACGACGGCAAGCAAGCCCAAGAACTGTATGCCAAGGCGCTCGCCGCCACCGATGAGGAATCCAGTGCAAACTACCTGAAGCAGGCTGCGAAAGCAGTAAGCGAGGATGCCCCCGCCGACTGGCTGTTCGGCTATCGTGTGACGGTGGCATACCACAAGAACGTGCAGGGATTCCCCAGCAAGCTGAGCCAGACGGTGCTGCCATTGTGGCAGATCACCAAGGCGCGGTGAATCGACGAAAAACGATGGAAAATCGGCGGAAAACAAGTGATGAAAACTGATGTGTGGCGGTGTTTGCAGCGGCATCGTTGCGGCACCGCCACACGTTGGCGCGATATTGTTGGATAGAGTAATGACGGTGAATAGGTGCGTATCGCTGCAAACGCACGGATCGAGCGATAGACCAATGGTGGTTCAACTATGAGATTTGTAGTCAAACGGCTGGGACTGTTCGTCGTGGCCCTGTTCGGTCTGTCGCTTCTGGTGTTCGTGCTGTTGCGCATGCTGCCGGGCGATGTGGCTGCGGTGATCGCAGGAACGAACGCAGCCCCTGAACGTATCGCGTCGCTTCGTACCGAACTTGGCTTGGACAAATCGTACGTGTCGCAATACGGCGATTGGATGCTGGGGTTGCTGCACGGCGATCTTGGTGTTTCCGCCATTGGCGGCAAGTCGGTGTCGGCGCAGGTAGCGTCTCGCGCTTCGGTAACGTTTCCGCTGATCATCGTGAGTTTGCTGATCGCATTGGCGATTGGCCTGCCGCTTGGTTGCGCTGCTGTGCTGACCCGTAATGCCCGCTTGCGTGGGCTTTGTCATGGTATTGCGATTGTTGCCGGCGCCATTCCCGCATTATGGGGCGGATTGCTGTTGATTCTGCTGTTCTCACGCGGTTCAGGACTGTTGGGATTGCTGCCGGCGCAAGGTTTTCCCGATAATGGCTGGGGTGCGCCCTTGCGGGCATTGGCTTCTTTGATACTTCCGGCGCTCGCCACCGGCGTTACCGCAGGCGCGTCCATTATGCGTTACACGCGTGCCGCCGTGGGGGACAAGGCCTCGTCTCAGGCGGTTGACATGGCCATGGCATGCGGCATGACCCGCAAACAGGCGGTATTGCGCGTCGCTTTGCGTCTTGCCACACCGCAATTGGTGTCGGTGATCGGTTTGACGTTCGCCCAGATGGTCACCGGTGTAATGGTGGTTGAGAATCTGTTCGCGCTTCCGGGGCTTGGCACCATGCTGGTCACCGATGTTGGCAATCGAGATCTGATTGCAGTGCAGAGCGAATTGTTCCTGTTGGCTACGTTCTTCCTCTTGCTTGGATTAGTGGTTGATGTGGTGCATCGTGCGCTTGATCCGCGTCTGAAAGATGCTGGATTGGTGTCGGGGGAGGTGCTTGCATGATGAAACAGTCTGCTGAGAAAACTACTTCGAAAAACGCTGTGAAAACCGTGATTTCCTCCATCTGGCGTACCGCTGGCGGCAAGTATTCGCTGATCATGCTTGCGATATGGCTGGTTGTGTCGGCTATTTCGCTGGTGTGGACGCCATATTCGCTGCTTGATACTGACGGATTCAACACGTGGGCTTCGCCGTCCGGCGCTCACATGTTGGGTACTGATGGTGTTGGCGCTGATGTGTTGAGCTGGTTGATGGCCGGTTCCCGTACGAATCTTGCGATCGCGCTGCTTACCGTGGTGGTTGCCGCGGCCATCGGCCTGCTGTTGGTGGCGGCCATGGTGTCTCGCCATAGTGCATTGGCTTCCACGTCGGTGGTTGTGGCGGATGCGTTGATTTCCATTCCAACAGTGCTGATCGCCTTGATGCTTTCCGTGCCGTTCGGCGCGTCGGCAGCGGTGATCATCGCCGCATGCGGACTTGCATACGGGCTGAATTTGGCGCGTATTCTACGCCCCGCGGCCATGCTCGCCGCACGTTCTGACTATGTGGAATCGGCTTTGTGGTCGGGTGCGAGTTCGTTACGCGTGTTTTTCACGCATATTGTGCCGAATACGGTTCCGGTGTTATGCGTTCAGCTGTCGATGAGTGCGGGCACGTCGCTCTTGGCGGAGGCTGGATTGACGTATCTGGGTGTTGGCGTCGGTGCGGGAGTGCCCAGTTGGGGGCATTCGCTTGCCACGTCCGTGAAATTCATCAGCATTTATCCGATGGCTGTGGTGTGGCCGGGATTGGTGGTCACCTTGATGGTGATAGCGCTGAATCTGTTTGGCGATGCGTTGCGTGACGCCATCGATCCGCTGACGAATCCGGCATTGCGGCAAGGTGAAGCCACCCATGTTGAATCGGAG
>OIDR01000503.1_pt1 | contig 11623 bp, 10 predicted proteins | sample 1581641 | NCBI WGS metagenome assembly OIDR01 (sample SAMEA3882550, study PRJEB24775) | human gut metagenome | biome: human-associated habitat; feature: intestine environment; material: feces | place: Netherlands | collected 2009/2010
CGGGCTGTCTTTGGCTGGATTTTGTTTGAATTAAATAGTGGTTGTGGGGATTTGGGGGAGAGGGCAGAAGTTTTCTGCTTGCTCTGAAATTATTGTGAATAGATATTTTGTATTTAAATGGAAGTTATAAAGGTTAAAAAGGGAAATTAAATTTAATGGGGTTATAATCAGATACAGTTAATTTTTCCGTAGTAGGATTGCCATAGCTGTCCATTTTCCACACGCCTTCTTCACATGCCTCATATCGAATCTCATTAATTCGTTTTAATGCATTTTGTGCATCTGTTATGTACTCTCTTGTTTTTTTACTCCTATTTTACACCGTTTTCTCAAATATCTGCTAGAGAAATGTCTGCAGGTGGCGTATACTAAAACTGTATGTGTGATTAGCACATTTCGTATGAATTCTACATAATTTGCATTTACATTATAAAAATACTATATACATAAAAAGAGCTAAGAAACATTTCTGCAAATTATTTTGGAATATCTGCCATATTTTTTTAAGAAGAAAGAGGGAATGAACGTAAGTGAAAAAGAAGAAGGTTAAACCAGTAAAACAGATGGGGTCTACGGGTACGAAGTTACAAAAAGAAGTAGCTGCTATGGAAGAGGCTATGAAGCAGCATCATATAGAGGAACAATGCCAACTGCTTATTGATGAGATGATGCCGCAGATTAAAAGGCTTGAACGCTCGCTTTCCGGCACTTATCATCCAAATATTATTGAATATACGACAAGCCGGATTAAAAGCCCGGAAAGTATTGTGGAAAAATTACACCGCAAGAACAGAGAGGTTTCTCTTGATAAAGCTGTAGCGACTCTGCGTGATCTTGCCGGTATTCGTGTAATCTGCTCTTTTCAGGATGATGTATACCGTGTGGCTGGAGCAATTAAAAATCTTCCCGGTTATGAGCTTGTAAAAGAAAAAAATTATATTAACAAACCAAAAGCCAGCGGTTACCGCAGTATTCATCTTATTTTAAGACCAGCAAATACCGCATATGACATTAACTATATTGAGATTCAGGTTCGTTCTGCTGCCATGAACTACTGGGCGATTCTTGAATATCAGCTTTGCTATAAAAATGAGAAAAAAGGTGCTGAACGAATTCGAAAAGAATTAAAGGAATGTGCAATTGACATTGCAAAGATTGATAAAAAAATGCTGAAGTTGCGAAAAGAGATTGAAAAAATTTAAAGCGTGCTTGAAAAATACTTTCTGTAAGAGAGTAAAAGAGAAAAGATATCTGCACCAGTATAAAAAATCATTATAAAAAGATATCCTTTCAGTGCAAAGGTTTCCATTTATCTCTCCCATATTCTGCGATACAATATTTGCAGAATGTGGGATTTTTTGAACCTCACTTATTACAGAGCGTTATCATTTTATTATTATAGAGAAAGGCACTTATTTTATGAGTCACGCAGAATTTACCCCCACAACAAATGAATTTATCGGAACGGCCGCAGGGCACACCATTGGCATGGTTATCCCTAATATTGACCCAGAAGTGCGGACTCTTTTAAAGATTCCAGAGCAATATTCTTCCCTGGGAATTCTTACTTCAAGAACCGGGGCTGCCGCACAGGCATTTTCTGTAGATGAAGCTGCAAAAGCCTGTAATGTAGAACTTCTTATCTTTGAATTGCCAAGAGATACGGAAGGCTACTCTGGTCACGGGAACTTAATCGTACTTGGAGCTTATGATGTGAGCGATGCCCGACGTGCCGTAGAAGTTGCTCTTACACTAATTGATGAAAAAGCGGAACGAATTTACATCAATGAAGTTGGTCACATGGAAATGCATGTAACTGCCAATGCCGGCCCAGTACTTCACCAGATTTTTGATGCACCACTTGGCAAAGCTTTCGGTTTCATCTGTGCCGGTCCCGCCGGAATTGCTATCGTTGCTGCAGACACTGCTGTAAAGTCTTCGCCAGTCGATATCGTGTGGTACGGAACACCTTCCATTAATCTGTCTCATACTAACGAAGTAATCATTGGAGTGAGCGGAGATTATGGTGCTGTGAAAAAGGCTGTTGATATTGCTTATGAAAAGGCCAGCGCACTTATTGAGATATTTGGGCAAAAACCGGCTTCTATTCTGCATTTTACACAAAATCCTGATTTGTAGAGCGAAACAGACCAACTCCCCGTAAGGTCACAACTGTCTGAAGCCTCCCTCAAATCTTTCTCAAAATAAATCCTGAATTTGCATGGGCAGCCAACAAACAGCTTCCAAAGAGAGCCGATACCCTATATTTGTGGCCTCGGAGCAAAGGTTGGATGCAAGCGGTTAAGCGAACATTCAACCTGCAGCGACTAAAGTCACAAATATAGGGGATCGGCTCTCTTTGGAAGCGTTTATTTTGCCTGCGGCAAATCAGGAGTTAAACTATTCTTCTTCTTCCCAGTTATGGTATACTGCCTGTACATCATCATCTTCATCGAGTAAGTCTAATGTACGGTTTAAGTTCTTAATATCTTCTGGGTCTGTTAATGTTACATAGTTGTCTGGAATCATTGTTACTTCTGCAGATGCCATTGGTACGCCTTCTTTTTCAAGGGCTTCTCTTACTTCACCAAATGCGTCTGGATCTGTAGTGATTTCGTAGCTGTCATCTTCTTCCACGAAGTCTTCTGCTCCGGCATCTAATGCAATCATCATAAATTCATCTGGATCTGTTTCGTATTCTTCTTTAGATACAATAATCTGTCCTTTTTTCTGGAACATGAAAGATACACAGCCGGATGTACCGATATTTCCACGTCCTTTGGAGAATGCGGAACGTACGTTAGCTGCTGTACGGTTCTTATTATCTGTTAATGTTTCTACGATAATAGCGATTCCGTTAGGGCCGTATCCTTCGTATGTATTCTGTACATAATTTACGGAGTTGGCATCTCCGGCAGCTTTTTTGATACCTCTTTCGATAGTATCGTTAGGCATGTTGTTAGATTTTGCTTTAGCGATTACATCACGAAGCTTACTGTTATTCGCTGGATCTGGACCGCCTTCTTTTACTGCTACTGCAATTTCACGACCGATTACAGTAAAGATTTTACCTTTTGCAGCATCATTTTTTTCTTTTTTGTGTTTAATGTTCGCAAACTTGGAATGTCCTGACATTTTATCTTCTCCTCACTTCTCTATGATATTTAAATACTCTTATAGGCATAACTTTTTTAAGTTTATCACCGTTTTATTATGTAGTCAAGTATTCTGGCTTTATCTTTCTGATTTACCTTTCCACAAAAATTTTCGATTTACACCCATTTTTTTATTTTTTATATTTTCATAAAAAGGCTACTGTGCTGGCATATTGACAAACATGCTATTTTATAATCTGTACAATATTCTCCAAAATCAGCTACTGTACCAGAGCGTGTTAATGAATATACCGAAATCTTTTTTCAATTATTTTAATATTCCAGACTCTTTTATGCTCGCAATTGCTTTCTTAATCTCTTCTGGCGGAAGTACGAGAGCAAAACGGACATAACCTTCACCAAGGCTTCCAAAACTGCTTCCTGGTGTACAGATCACGCCAGTTTTCTCCATAAGTTCCATAACAAATTCATTGGAATTCGTATAGCCGTCCGGCAGTGGCCCCCATGCAAACATAGTTCCCTCGCTGTCTGGAATGTTCCACCCAATCTCTCGAAGTCCTCCGCACAGTGCATCTCTTCTTTCCTGATATTTTTTGCACTGTTCCTGTACGGCAGCATCATCGGATTTTAATGCCGCTACTGCACCTGCCTGTACAGGAAGAAATATACCATAGTCAATCTGGGAACGGAAACGTTTGAACACTTCAATGACCTGTGCATTTCCAATGACAAAGGACATACGCGCACCTGTATAATTATAGCTCTTTGACAGGGAATAAAATTCTACGCCGACTTCCTTTGCTCCCTTGAAAGAAAGGAAAGACTTGCCTTCTCTTCCGTCATAAATAATATCTGAGTATGCATTATCATGAATGATTAAAATATTATTTTCCCTGGCAAATGTAATTAACTTTTCGTAGAATTCGTCTGGTGCTGTCTTACAGATTGGATTGGCTGGATAGGATACTACCATCACTTTTGCTGCCTTTTTTACATCCGCAGGAATGGCATCAAAGTCTGGAAGATAGTTATTCTCCTCTGTCAGCGGATAAAACCACTGATTACTCTGTGCGATAAATGCGCCTGTTGAAAAGATTGGATATCCTGGGTTTGGTAAAAGCACGATATCTCCCGGATTAATGAGTGGCAGGAAAATGTGTGCCATTCCTTCCTGAGAGCCGTATACAGACATAATCTCATTCTTCGCAATGTCCGTATTATATCTATTTTTGTAACGTGCTGCTAACGCATCTAAAAGCTCATCGGTCTCGCCTAAAGAATAATGATAATTCTCCGGGTGAAGGCAGGCTTCGGATACCGCTTTCATCACACATTCCGGTGTTTCAAAATCTGGTGTTCCTACAGAAAAGTTGTAAATCTTCTTTCCCTGTTTTTGCAATTCTTTCTTTTTCTCATCTAAAATCTGAAAAATTCCTGCTTCAAAATTCTTCATTTTCTCTGCTGGTTCAAAATTCATATTTTTATTACTCCTTTGTGTTGTCCTTTATGTAATCAGCTCCAGACTGATTTTTAAGGCATAGTTTACTCTCTTTAAGGTGTTTGTGTCAAGATGGCATACCCGTTCTTTTAGACGCTGTTTGTCAATTGTACGAATCTGTTCTAATAGTACAACCGAATCCTTTGTAATATCACACTCCGTCGTAGACAGTTCCACATGAGTCGGCAGTTTTGCTTTATTCATCCGGCTTGTGATCGCCGCACAGATTACGGTAGGGCTGTGACGGTTGCCTGCATCATTTTGAATAATAAGCACCGGACGGACACCTCCCTGCTCGGAACCTACGACCGGGCGAAGGTCTGCATAATAAATATCTCCACGTTTTATCATCATTTTCACTCACTCCATTTTACTTTTCTTTCTAAATGAAGTATTTCCAGCAAACGTCATGAGTATTCTGATGATTTCCTTTGTTTTTTATATTTCTTCTGGAAAATGTTTCCGCTTCAAAATAGTTTCGAGATAATTCGGTAAATCTCCGGCAAGAACACTATAATATCCCTTTTCTTTTGCGGCAGCATCTCCGGCAAGACCGTGACAGTACACACCAAGTCGTGCCGCTGTCAAAATGTCAAGTCCTCCGGCAAGAAAACCGCAGATAATTCCTGTTAATACATCGCCGCTTCCACCAGTTGCCATTCCATTGTTTCCGCTCATATTAATGTATGAAGGTACGCTTCCATCGGACACAATGGTTCTTGCATCTTTTAGCACGATAACATGTCCCTTATCTGCAGTACTTGCAGCCGCTTTTGGCAGATTGCTGCGAATTTCTGCAATTTCTTCTCCGGTTAATCTGGACATTTCTTTCAAATGCGGGGTAAGAATCATCCCGCCTTCATATTCATGAAATAGCTGCCTTAATTCTGTATCTTCTTGTAATAAAGCCGCCAGATTATTAAGCCCATCTGCGTCAATAACAAGCGGTACCTTTCCTAATGTAAGAACCTGTTTTACTAACTTCCTTGCAAATGCACTCTGTCCAATTCCCGGTCCGATTCCGATAACAGATGCCCACAAAAGAGATTCTGGTAATAGTTCCCATGCCTTTTCTTCCGAATCATAAGTCGTAAGAATCGCCTCTGGAAGCTTTTCCTGCAAAATCACACGATTCTCCTCACAGGAAAAAATGCGTACCAGACCGCTTCCGCTCTTATAGGCCGCTGTTCCACTCAAAAGGGCGGCTCCTGCCATATTTTTGGAGCCGGCAATCAGAAGAACCTTCCCGTAACTTCCTTTATTCGTCCATGCCTTTCTTTCCGGCAAAAGTTCCAGGTCATCTGTTGTGAAAGAAACCATCTGCGGTGCGATTTCTTCAATCGCCTTATTCGGAAAACCGATTTCCTTTACAATGACTTCGCCGCTGACATCTGCCCCTGGATAAAGAAGCAGTCCCACCTTAGGAAGCCCAAAAGTGACCGTTATATCCGCCTCAAATGCAATACCAAGAATCTGTCCGGCAGAGGCATCGACTCCAGACGGAACATCTACCGCAACCTTCAGTGCTTCCATCTGATTCAGGCGCTCAATAACCTCCCTGTGCCGTCCTGCCACTTCTCGCTTTAATCCAACGCCAAAAATGGCATCTACGATAACATCATACTCCTCATCGGGAAACTTCATCAAAAAATCTGCTTCCATCTGCTCTAAAATGTGTTTCTGAATCTGATGGGAATCTGAATCATGTGGAATGACTCCGATTTCATAAAAATCTACGGTATAGCCTTCTTCTAACAGAAGTCTTCCCAGTGCCAGTCCATCCCCTCCATTATTCCCTTTTTCTGTAACAATCAGCACCCTGCTATCTGTCGGTATTCTCTCCAAAAAGACTTCCTCTAATGCAAGTGCTGCCTTTTCCATCAAAACGATACCTGGAATCCCTACGTTATTTATACTATACGCATCAATATTTTGCATTTCTTCCCTTGAAGCAACGTAACGCATTATTTAACCTCCTACTTTCTAACAACTATCCCTTTCTTATTCTAAGATACAGAATGCAGCATATTGTTAAACTGCATCGTTCCAGAACATGTTTGAAAAATACTTTCAGCAAGCTTTGCATCACCATCTGTATGCAAACACCCTTTAGCAAAAAGAGATGAAAATCTGTTTCTTACAACACAGCTTCTCATCTCTTCGTTCTCTTCTGCAATATAAACTTTATACTTACTGATTGTGACTGTGGATTCGATAAGACAATGTCATAATACTCTCTGCAAGATGTACATTCTCTACCAGAATCTCTTCTGGAAAATGCAAATCTACCGGCGCAAAGTTCCATAATGCCTTGATTCCCAAATCAACTAACTGTTCTGCAACTTTCGTTGCCTTCGACTTCGGCAATGTCAATGCGGCAATCATTACCTCATGTTCTTTTAAGAATGTTTCCAGCATGTCGATATCATATACTTCCACGCCCCGCACTGTCATACCAATTAATCTTGGATTCACATCGAAAAGCCCGATAATCTTAAATCCATTACTGTCAAAATCCTGATTGTTCGCCAACGCCTGTCCAAGATTACCTGCACCTACGATAATAATATTATTCGTCTTATCCAGTCCAAGAATCTTGCCCATCTCATTATAAAGATACTCTACATTATAACCATATCCCTGTTGACCAAACCCGCCAAAATTATTTAAATCCTGACGAATCTGGGAAGCAGTGACGTTCATTCTCTGACTCAGTTCCTTAGAGGAAATACGAACAACATTATTCTTTAGTAAATCTCCAAGGTACCGATAGTACCGGGGCAATCTTTTTATCACTGCCGGAGAAATAGACTTTTCACTTCCTGATTTTACAACTGTTTTACTATCTGGCATAAGTTCCTCCCTTTGATAAAAAATTCCCATTCTTAAGCTCTAATGAATCAATTATATACAAAAATTCTTTTAATGTCAAATAAGATTGTTAAAAATTATAACACTTATTTACTTATTTTTTCTTTCATGATAAAATACATCAGAAATATTTCTACTTTATAATAATGCAACAACAATATAACTAATTTGGAGGTTATTATGATTTTAGCCTGTCAGAAAATCGAAAAAGCATTCGGCGGCAAATCCGTATTAAATAATGTTAATTTTTTAATTAATGAAGGGGAAAAAGCAGCAGTTATCGGTATTAACGGTGCCGGAAAAACTACCCTTTTTAAAATCATTACTGGAGAATATGAGGCAGACAACGGAGAAGTTATTTTTCAGAAAGGCTCTACCTACGGTTATTTATCTCAGGTTATTGATGTAAGCTCTCATCGCAGTATTTATGAAGAGATGCTCGATGCCAAAAAAGAGATTATCGAAATGGAAAAAAAGATTCGCCAGCTTGAAAAGGACATCAGCACCTTATCCGGTGAAGCATTAGAAAGTGCAATGGAAAGCTACTCCCGCCTGACAGACCGTTTTGAAAAAGCAAACGGCTATGCCTGGAAAAGTGAAATCACTGGCGTATTAAAGGGACTTGGATTTGATGAAAGCCAGTTTACCACACCAATCCATACCCTTTCCGGTGGTCAGAAAACCCGTGTCGCATTAAGCCGTATTCTCTTAATGCACCCGGATCTGATTTTACTCGATGAGCCGACCAACCACCTTGATATGGAATCCATTCGCTGGTTAGAGACTTTCCTTTCTAACTACCGTGGTGCCGTTTTAATCGTTTCCCACGACCGTTATTTTCTTGATAAAGTTGTGGATAAGGTTATCGAAATTGAGCGCGGAACCAGTCAGATATTTAACGGCAATTACAGTGCCTACGCCGAAAAGAAAAAGGCACAGCGTGATGCACAGATGAAGCTTTACATGAACCAGCAGCAGGAAATCCACCATCAGGAAGAAGTAATCACAAAACTCCGCTCCTTTAACCGTGAGAAATCCATCAAACGTGCGGAAAGCCGTGAGAAAATGCTCAGTAAACTTGAACTCGTGGACAAACCCGTTGTCTTAAACAGCAAGATGCGTATTACTTTAGAACCAGAAGTCCTCAGCGGTAATGATGTACTTACAATCGAAGGACTTTCCAAATCTTTTGGTGACAAAGCCTTATTCCGCAATTTAAATGTGCAGATTAAACGAGGGGAAGTTGTCGGCCTCCTCGGAGCAAACGGTACGGGAAAGACCACCCTCTTAAAAATCATCAACCGCCAGCTTCGCGCCGACTCTGGTAAAATCCGATATGGCTCTAAAGTTTCCATCGGCTACTACGATCAGGAACAGCACGTACTAGACGATAGCAAAACGATTTTTGATGAGATTTCCGATGCGTATCCAAAGCTCACAAACACCCGCATCCGTAACGTACTCGCCGCCTTCCTTTTTACTGGCGAAGACGTATTCCAGGTGATCGGAACCTTAAGTGGTGGAGAAAAAGGACGTGTTTCCCTTGCAAAGCTGATGCTTTCTAATGCCAACTTCATTATTCTTGATGAGCCGACCAACCACTTAGACATCCAGTCCCGTGAGATTTTGGAAGAAGCCATCAACAATTACGAAGGAACCGTATTCTACGTTTCCCACGACCGTTACTTCATCAACCAGACTGCCACCAGAATTCTGGATTTATCCCCAGAAGGCATCGTAAACTATAAAGGCAACTATAACTATTACTTAGAACAAAAAGAGGCTGGAAACATCTCAGCGGACAGCGATAACATCACGCTTACTTCCGCCACAGATGCCGCTCCGGCTCCTTCTCCAGAAAAAGCGAAAGAAGACTGGAAGCGTTCCCGCGAGGAAGCTGCCAGACAGCGTAAACGTGCTAACGACTTAAAGAAAACAGAAAAGGAAATCAGCCGTTTAGAAGAAGAAAACGACCAGTTAAAAGAAGAAATGGCACTTCCGGAGAATGCTACTAATGTGGCGAAGCTTATGGAGCTGAATACGAAGTTTGAGGAAAATGAGGCTGCACTCCTGGAACTCTACGACAAATGGGAAGAGCTTTCTGAATAAATTCTGGGCTGTAAAGTAAAACAGATACCTCCCTGAAGAAATCTGCAGACAGCTTATCACAGATAACTGCAAAAAGAAGGGGAGATTATAAGCTTGATTTTGTTCTGTTGCGCTAAACGTTCCGTTCTGCCTGATAAAATATGATAAAATATAAAAAAGCCCGGCTACAAATGTAGCCGGGAAATAAGCCCTATTATCTTTATGTAGTTACTTTTAAATTCTATGCTGGTCCAAGATCAATCCAGTTTTTGTCAACCCATTTACCTTGTGTCTGATTCCAACGACGCTTTTGTCTTCGCCCATTATGAATACGATACACTATTCTGATCTGATCTGCACAGGTACTAATGCTATCATCATCCACGATTTCTACAATTCCTGGTCCAAAGTCAACTTCCTCTGCCTGAATATCTGCTGCTGGAAATACCATTCCAAGACTCATAAGAATCGCACCTGTCGCTACTACTCTTTTCCATTTTGCTTTTCTCATCATTATCTCTCCTTCTATTTATAACCTTTATAATAGGGGTTACTTCTATAAACTTGTATTACTTCAATAGATTTCTATTGAACTTATCGTAATGTATATTTATATTCATAACCGGAGAGAAATGCAAAAACGTATGTGCAGTATTGCCTATCCGTCTTTTCGAATCTGGCTTCTTCTGGAATCTACCATATCTGCAAGTTCTTTTAATAAGTCGTCATCTTCCTCATCCTTTAACAGTGCATTAAATAGTCTGGATAATGTACGGCTCGTATTTCTCTGCTCCTGACGGAGCTGATTAATTGAATATTCTTCTCTTGTCATTGTTGGCTGGAAAGTTCTGGCATAATTCTTCGTTGTCTTCTTAAAGCCGGCAACTTCTACCAAGTCCTTATTTAAAAGGGAATTCAGTAATAAGTGGACAGAACTTGCCTTCCATGTTCTATCATCAGAAACTCCTACAATCTCTGAAGATGTAAGAGGCTTCTCCTCATCCCATAATACTTCTAATATCTGTTTCTCACTATTGGTAATCTTTGGAATTTTTCTTTTCATGATATACCCCTTTTCTTCATTGTTTAATACTAAGTATATCATATAATAAAATACAAAAAAATTCAACAATTACCCTCTGAATTTATCATCCATATGTAGTTATATTATCTAACCCTTTTATTTTTTATTATATTTAATAATCGGATAGTCCTCATACATTCCACTTTCTACATCCTCTTTTGAAACGGTATCTGTAAATCCTGCATAGTGAAAGATATAGCTTCCATTTTCTTGTTCTTCTAAATAAGAATTTTCCTCATCTGCAACAAATGGCGTATTCCCCTCATGAACATCTACCTGCGGCATAGTATATTTAGGCTGTAAGATAAAATAATAAGATGCAACAAACCAAATAACACTCACACCCAAGATAAACAAATTCATCTTTCTCTGTGTCCTCTTATCATCCTTCTTAAACATCACATAATGAAATCTTTGCTTTAATGGTCTTACTTCAAGCTTCTTTACAAATCCTAATGTATCCGAAGAAACTTTATCAAAGTTCGCTCTTCTGCCACCTGCCATATAAGTCAGGGTATCCAGATAATACAGGGTATCCATCTCACTGTATTTCTTCGACATCGCATTATCACAGTTTAATTCTATAATCTGGTCTAAATCTTTGCAAAGTAAATATGCCAATGGATTCCACCAGAATATCATTCCTATGATATTAATTATAAACTTCTTCCACAAATCTTTTCTCTTCCAATGAAGATATTCATGCATGAGAATAAATTCCAATTCTTTCTCGTTACATTCCTTCTCAGGAAGATAGATAACTGGATGTCGCAGTCCCTTAATAAATGGTTCTGCAATTGCCAGATTATACTCAATCTTAATCGGACATTCTGAATCAATTTCTCTTAAAATTTTCTCTGCTACTCCATCTCCTTTGGAAGTCCCTTTTATAAGATATCCCTTTACCTTATTTGGTGTGCATCCCGTCAAGTAGACAATTAAAAAAATATAAAATTTTTGTGTTGC
>OIDR01000506.1_pt1 | contig 11603 bp, 10 predicted proteins | sample 1581641 | NCBI WGS metagenome assembly OIDR01 (sample SAMEA3882550, study PRJEB24775) | human gut metagenome | biome: human-associated habitat; feature: intestine environment; material: feces | place: Netherlands | collected 2009/2010
CCGCGCTGTCCGTGTTCTACGACCGCGCCGGCTACGACGGCGTCACCGACCTCGCCTACTACATCGCCCCCGAATGGCAGGGCAGGGGAGCGGGCACCTTCACACTGGCCAGACTGCTTGACGAATGCCGAAACCGCCACATGCGCAAAGCCTGCGGCATCATCTTCGCCGACAACCGCGGATCCATCGCACTGATGAAACATTTCGGATTCACCCAATTCGGACTCATGCCCCAAGCCGCCACCGACTCCACCGGAACCATGCGCGACATGAGCTACTGGCATCTCGACCTGTAAGCACCTGACAGTAGAATCTGTGCGGTTAAACAAGACGAGAGCACGCAAGAACACAGAGGAATGGACGATTATTATGGCATCTGATTTCTGGCTGATCGCAGGACTGGGCAACCCCGGCTCCAAATATGAGGGCACCCGCCACAACATGGGCTTCATGACCGCCGACGTGCTGGCCGAACGCTGGTCCGTCAACTTCTCCGACCACAAGGGACTCGCCATGCTCGGCAAAGGCGTGATGAACCTATCCGGCCGCAACGTCAAATTCTTCCTCGCCAAGCCACTCACCTACATGAACGAATCCGGCAACGCGGTCGCCTCCATCAGCGCCTACTACCAGATCGAACCGGACCATATCGTGGTTATCCACGACGACATGGACCTCGACTTCGGCAGAATCAAAGTCAAAGCCGGCGGCTCCGCAGGCGGGCACAACGGCATCAAATCCATCGACCGTTCGCTCGGCACCCCGAAATACGCGCGCGTGCGCATGGGCGTCGGCCACGCCCAACGCGGAGCCCACGCGCACGACAACACCGTGAACTGGGTGCTGGGCGGCTTCGGACCGGACCAACGCAAGCAGCTCCCCGAATTCCTCGCCGACGGTGCCGACGCGGCCGAAACCATCATCTTCGACGGTCTCGCCAAAGCCCAGGAGCGATTCAATGGCCGCTGAACCGACGTCTCCGGCGCAACCACCGCAACTGCCGACCGCAGGCTCGCTTGCCGGCATCCTCGACGTGCTGGAAACCGATGACGATTTCCGCGCGCTCATCGCCGGGGAAATCGAGGAACCGGAATCAGACATCGACCCCAGCATCACCGTCGGTGTGCCGGACGGCCTACGCCCGGCGCTCGCAGCCGGCGCTGCGGGCAAACAGCCGGTCGTGCTCGTCGTCGCCTCCAGCCGCGAAGCGGAGGAAGCCGTGGAGTCCATCCGTTCCTGGTATGACGGAGACCCAAACGATGTGGCGCAGCTTGAAGCATGGGAGACCCTTCCCCATGAACGGCTTTCACCACGCGCGGACACTGTGGCAAGCCGCATGGCGGTGTTCCGCAGGCTGAAGCATCCCGAAGAGGGCAGCACGCTGTTCGGCCCCATCCGCATTCTGGTCATGCCGGTGCGCTCCCTCATCCAACCGGTGGTCGCAGGCTTGGGGGACGTCGAACCACTCGTGTTCTCCCAAGGCGAGGAACTGCCTCTTGACGAAGCATCCCGCAAACTGGTGGAAAACGCGTACACGCGCGTCGACTTGGTGATGGACCGTGGCGAATTCGCCGTCCGCGGTGGCATCATCGACGTTTTTCCGCCCACTCTGCCGCATCCGGTGCGTATCGAATTCTTCGGCGACGAGATCGACACCATACGTGAATTCCACGCATCCGACCAGCGCACCTACGGTAAGGATATTTCCACCGTATGGGCCACGCCATGCCGTGAACTGCAGTTGACCGACCAGATTCGCCAACGTGCGAAATCGCTGATCGGCTCCATTCCCAACGCCGAGGACATGCTCGAATCCATCGCCAACGCCATCCCGGTGGAAGGCATGGAATCGCTGCTGCCCGCGCTGGTCGACGATATGGAACCGGTGCAGGGCATGCTGCCCAAGCATGCGCTGGTCATGCTGTCCGACCCGGAAAAACTTCGTCGCGCCGCCGACGATCTGGCGAAAACCGCCAACGAATTCCTTGCCGCAAGCTGGCATGTCGCCGCATCCGGACATGGCGCCGGAGCGCCGATCACCTTCGACCAGGCGAATTTCTACGATTTCGAGGAAACCATCTCCGCACTCGTCTTCTCCAAACATGACGTGTGGAAACTCACCAGCTTCGGCGTCGACGTCACCCGGGAAGGCCACATCCAACTTGATGCCACCAAACCCGGTAAATACCGCGGTGACGAAAACAAAGCGGCCTCCGGCATCGAAGGACTGCTCGACGCCGGCTATGCGGTGACGATCACGGCCGCGGCCCAAGGCACACTCACCCGACTGAAGCGTGCGATCAACGAAACCGGCATCGCGAATTTCGATTGCGTCCGATCGCGCGCCATCGACGGTTTCGTGGACGACGCCGCGAAAATCGCCCTGCTCACCGAACGCGACCTGACCGGCCGCACATCCGCCGCAGGACAGGCGAAAACGCCGAAACGCCGCCGCAAGGCCATCGACCTGATGGAACTCAAAACGGGCGATTACGTCGTGCACGAACAGCATGGCATCGGCCGGTTCGTCGAGATGCGCCAACGTACCATCGGCAAAGGCGAGAACCAGACCACCCGAGAATACCTGGTCATCGAATACGCTCCCAGCAAACGAGGCGCGCCGGCGGACAAACTGTTCATCCCCACCGACCAGCTCGACCAGGTCAGCAAATACATCGGCGCCGAAACGCCGAAACTCAACAAGCTGGGCGGTTCCGACTGGGCCGCCACCAAAGCCAAGGCGCGCAAGCATGTGCATGAGATCGCCGAGGATCTGGTCAAGCTCTACTCGGCACGCCAGCGTACGAAAGGCTATGCCTTCAGCAAGGACACGCCGTGGCAGAAGGAGCTGGAGGACGCTTTCCCCTATCAGGAGACGGCCGACCAGCTCACCACCATCGACGAGGTCAAGTCGGATATGGAGAAACCCATTCCGATGGACCGTCTGATCTGCGGCGATGTGGGCTTTGGCAAAACCGAAATCGCGGTGCGCGCCGCGTTCAAGGCGGTGCAGGATTCCAAGCAGGTGGCCGTGCTCGTGCCGACCACACTGCTCGTGCAACAGCATTTCGAGACTTTCACCGAACGTTTCGAAGGCTTCCCCGTGAACGTGGCTGCCATGAGCCGATTCCAGACCACCAAGGAGATCAACGAGACCATCAAGGGGCTTGAAGACGGTTCCGTGGATGTGGTCATCGGCACGCACAAGCTGCTCAATCCGAAGATCAAGTTCAAGGATCTGGGACTCGTCATCATCGACGAGGAACAGCGTTTCGGCGTCGAGCACAAGGAGACGCTCAAGGCGTTGCGCACCAATGTGGACGTGCTGAGCCTGTCGGCAACGCCTATCCCGCGCACGTTGGAAATGGCTGTCACCGGTATCCGCGAAATGTCCACGCTGGCCACGCCGCCGGAGGATCGTCTGCCGGTGCTCACCTACGTCGGCGCTTACGAGGACGCGCAGGTCACCGCCGCCATCCGGCGCGAGCTGTTGCGTGGTGGGCAGGTGTTCTACGTGCACAATCGCGTGCAGGACATCTCCTCCGTCGCGGCGAAAATCCACGAGCTCGTACCCGAATCGCATGTCGGCATAGCCCACGGCAAGATGGGGGAGAAACAGCTTGACGGTGTGATCCGCGACTTCTGGCATCGCGACATCGACGTGTTGGTATGCACCACCATCATCGAAACCGGTCTTGATATTTCCAATGCGAATACGTTGATCGTCGATCATGCCGACCGTTTCGGCCTAAGCCAGCTTCATCAGTTGCGTGGTCGTGTCGGGCGAGGCCGTGAGCGTGCCTACGCGTACTTCCTATATGATCCAACCAAGCCGATGACCCAGCAGTCGCATGACCGACTGGCCACCATCGCGCAGAACACTGCGCTCGGTTCAGGTTTTGACGTGGCGATGAAGGATCTTGAGCTGCGTGGCACCGGCAATCTGCTGGGCGACGAGCAGAGCGGACATATCGAGGGTGTTGGTTTTGATCTGTATGTGCGCATGGTGTCCGAGGCCGTCGAGCAGTACAAGGAACCGGAACGTACGGAATCGGTTGCTGTCACCATCGATCTGCCGATCGAAGCGTCCATTCCCGTCAGCTACATCGATTCCGACAAATTGCGATTGGAAGCCTACCGCAAGTTGGCGGGTGCTCGTACGGAAGCTGATCTTGACGAGTTGCGTGATGAACTTACAGATCGTTACGGCAAGCCTCCGGTCGATTTCGAGGCGCTGTTCGATGTGGCGAGACTTCGGTTCAAGGCAAGGAAGTTGGGCATTACCGAAATCATCGGGCAAGGCCGTAACATTCGTGTCGCCAAATTCGAGCCGCGAGAATCCGTGCAAATGCGCATGGCCAGAATCTACAAGGGCATTCAATACCGTCCGATGACTAAAACATACCTGATTCCCGCGCCGTTCGCAGGTTCGCTGGGATCTGGTCCAATGAGCTCTGATGAAATCGTTGGTTGGACGAACCAATTGCTGGATGACCTTGACTGGAAGCCAACGCCAAAGAAATAGCAGGTGAAGTTCCAGACGCATCCGACACGATTTGTGTGAGCGTTCACACAAATCGTGTCGGATAAGTTTGTCATACGTCCACAAAACGCACTATTCTAGGCAATGTCATCACAACCTAACGTTTATAAGGAGTAGTTGTGGCAGTAATTGAAAGCGTTTACGCGCGTCAGATTCTCGATTCCCGCGGCAACCCGACCGTCGAGGTCGTTCTTGACACCGATGACGGTGCTCAGGGCCTGGGCCTCGTTCCGTCCGGTGCTTCCACCGGCGAAGCCGAGGCTTGGGAGCGTCGCGATGGCGACAAGTCCGTTTACCAGGGCAAGGGTGTGCTCAACGCCGTCAAGGCCGTGAACGAGGAGATCGCTCCGAAGGTCATCGGCATGGACGCTTCCGATCAGCGCGCTCTCGATGAGACCATGATCGAGCTCGACGGCACCCCGAACAAGGGTCGTCTGGGCGCCAACGCCATCCTCGGCGTGTCCCTGGCTGCTCTGTACGCCTCCGCTGAGTCCGCGGGCCAGCCGCTGTACCGCTACATCGGCGGCACCAACGGCCACATCCTGCCGGTTCCGAACATGAACATCATGAACGGTGGCGCTCACGCTGACTTCGCCACCGACATTCAGGAGTACATGATCTCCCCGTACGGCTTCGACACCTACAGCGAGGCTCTGCGTGCAGGCGTTGAGGTCTACCACACCCTGAAGAACGTCCTGAAGAAGGAAGGCCTGGCCACTGGCCTCGGCGACGAGGGTGGCTTCGCTCCGAAGATGAAGTCCAACAAGGACTCCCTGAACTACATCATGGACGCCATCTCCGCCGCCGGCTACGAGCCGGGCAAGCAGATCGGCATCTCCCTCGACGTGGCTTCCTCCGAGTTCTACAACAAGGAGACCGGCAAGTACCACTTCGAAGGCGACGACCGTGAGGCCGGCTACATGCTCGACTTCTACGAGAACCTCATCAACGAGTACCCGATCGTCTCCATCGAGGATCCGTTCCAGGAAGAAGGCTGGGACGACTGGGCGGCCATCACCGCCAAGCTCGGCGATCGCCTGCAGTTCGTCGGCGACGACCTGCTGGTCACCAACCCGGCACGTCTGGCCAAGGGCATCAAGCTCGGCGCCGCCAACTCCCTGCTGGTCAAGCTCAACCAGATCGGCACCGTCACCGAGACCCTCGACGCCATCGAGCTGGCCACCAAGAACGGCTTCACCTCCATGGTTTCCCACCGTTCCGGCGAGACCCCGGACACCACCATCTCCGACCTGGCTGTGGCAAAGAACACCGGCCAGATCAAGACCGGTGCTCCGGCTCGTGGCGAGCGTATCGCCAAGTACAACCGCCTGCTCGAGATCGAGGAGGAGCTCGGCTCCACCGCTCAGTACGCCGGCTACAGCGCTTTCAAGGCCTGCAAGAAGTACATCGCCGAGTGAGCGTAGCCAGCGCATCATGAATGCGTTGACATAGAAATACCCGTCGTGTTCCAAGTCGAACGCGACGGGTATTTTCGTTGCTATGAGTTCGAAGGCACGAAAAAAACCATCACAACGCGGCGGCGCCGGCCCGGTCGCGTTCTTCGTGGCATTGTTCATCGTGGCTTTGGGAACCATCCAGTTGGCATCGACATTCCATACCTATGCGTTGAATCTGGCAGAGCTTAACGGACTGAAAAAACAGGAAGCGGCGTTGGTCGCGCAGAAACGCGAGCTGGAGAACGATATCGCAAGATGGGATGACAAGGCATATGTCACCGCCCAGGCCAGGGATCGTTTGGGATTCGTCTTCCCCGGCGAACAGGCGATTCGTGTCGAGCATCCCGAAGCGGTGACCGGCAAGAGCGAGCCGAAAAAAGGGACGACATACGACGAATCACCGAAAACCGCCCTGCCGTGGTATAAGGAACTTGCATATTCCTTCAAGCAGGCGGATCGGTCGGATCCCGTGAAGGCCGACTCGACGAAACAGTCGCAGCATGCCGGCGAAGAAGACAAACAGGACAGTCAACAACAGACTGGCCAATCGCAACAGGACGGTCAGCAGCCGTCGGAAGACGGACAGGAGTGACATGGACATGACGATTATCGAACAGGCCAAGGGTTTGGCGGACAAAGTGCTTGCCCAACCCGCCACCGAACATGATATCGCCGTGGTGGAGCGTCAGCTTGGACGTTACCCGCGCGGCATGGTCGCCGTCGGAGCCCGTTGCGTATGCGGCCGGCCTTTGGCTGTGGTCACCCGGCCGTTGCTTCCAGGCGGTGTCCCGTTCCCGACGACCTGCTATCTGACCGGGCCCGAAGCGGTGAAGGCCATCTCCCACATCGAAGCCGAAGGCAAGATGAAGGAATACAACGATATGCTGGCCGAAAACGAGGATCTGCGTGCCGGATACGAACGTGCCCACGAACTGTACCTCGCGTTCCGCCATGAAATCGCTTTGGCCTTGGAAGACAGCGAGGAACACATCGAAGGCACCAGTGCCGGCGGCATGCCGGTGCGTGTCAAATGCCTGCATGCGTTGTTGGCCCAGACGCTGGTGATGGGTGAGGGCGCCAACCCCATCGGTGATATGGCCCTGTCCGCCATCAAACATGAGTTCGATCCGGCCGTATGCCGTTGCGCAGTGGAAAACGAAGAGTAAAAGGTGGGAGTAATGAAGTCGGTAACCGTTGCCGGTATTGATTGCGGCACGAATTCGATTCGTCTGAAAGTCTCGCGTGTGAGCGAGGACGGTGTGGAAGACATCGTTCCGCGCATCCTGCGGGTGATTCGTCTCGGTCAGGACGTGGACAAAACCCATCGCTTCGCCGACGAGGCGTTGGCGCGCGCCTATGAGGCCGCCCGAGAATTCGCCGGCGTGCTTGCCGAACATCCCGTGGACGGCATCCGCTTCGTGGCCACATCGGCCACCCGTGATGCCGAGAACCGTGAGGAATTCGAAGACAACATCGAGAAGATCTTGGGCGTGCGTCCCGAAGTCATTCCAGGCACGGAGGAAGCGGATTTAAGCTTCCTCGGTGCCACCAGCATCGTCCATCGCGAGGTCGAGGCCCCCTATCTGGTGGTCGATTTGGGCGGAGGTTCCACCGAACTGGTGCTGGGAGGCGACGGCGTCACCCATCCGAGCACGCAGGTGCAGGCCGCGTTCTCCATGAATATCGGGTCTGTCCGTATGACGGAGCGTCATCTGAAAAACGACCCGCCGACCGAGGGGCAGATCGCCGAGGCGGTCGCGGATATCGACGCGCATATCGACGAGGCGTTCAAGACCGTTCCCGCCGGCAAGACCCACACCATCATCGGCGTGTCCGGAACGGTCACCACCATGACCGCATTGGCTATGGGATTGACGGAATACGACCACACCGCCGTGGACGGCGCACGCTGCACGCTGGAAGATGCCTATGCCGTTGACAACCGGTTCCTGCACATGCCTCGTGAGGAGCGTCTGACCTACAAGACCATTCATCCCGGACGCGTCGATGTGGTCGGCGGCGGCGCATTGGTGTGGAACCGTGTGCTTGCCAAGGTGTCTGAAGCCGCATATGAGGATCATGGCCAGCGCATCGACTCCTTCATGGCCAGCGAGCATGGTCTGTTGGACGGCATCGTGCTGGATTACGGCAAGAGATTGCTTGCTGCGCGCTGACGTGGCATAATAGCTTGGCGTCGGCTTTTTCTTCTGGCCGGCGCAAAGCCTCCATGGCGAAATCGGTATACGCAGTCGACTTAAAATCGACCTCTTCGGATTGCGGGTTCGAGTCCCGCTGGAGGCACTTTTGGAAACCGCCAGAGATGGCGGTTTTCCTTTATTCTCCAACGGTTTTGGCATCATCGCGATTCACTGCGATTCAACCCTTTTCCACGGTGGGTTATGGAAAAATGTGGGCAATGTGTAGGCAAAATGTGGCATATCGTTCCCGAAACATTCCGTAGGTACACTGTCGGACATTACAAACCGTATGACACCGACTGAAACGGATGACGCATGACTTCGAAAGACATCAAGCCTGTAATCGAACAGCCCGCCACTGAAATCCCCCTGATGCTTGCGCAGGCGATTATCGTTGCCGGCGTGCTCGCTATCGGCGAAATCGCATGTTCTCCGCTGTACTTTACCTTGATGGACCATTCGTTGGCACTCGTTCCGTGGGCATTGGAAGCCGCATTCCTTGCCGTGGCGTTCACCTTCGTTGTGGGCTTCGCATTGTTGTGGTGCGCCGAATCGTTCACTTTCAAACTCAAGGAACGATTCCGCCCGTTCGGCTATGCGGCGGTAGGATTGATTGGATACGGCGTATGGAGCCTGCTGGTGTTCACCGCCACCATCAATTCGATACTCGCCAAAGTCGGGGAAAGCGTTCTTACCAACGGCCAGGTCGGCGCGATCGCGCTGAACGGAGCAGCCTTGGGCTTCGTCGCTTTCCTTTTCGCAAAACTGCTCGACGTCAAACTCGGCAATCGCAAAACCGTTGCGATAATTCTGCTTATCGCGGAAATCGTCATTGCCATCATCGGCCTACTCATCATGATTCGCATGTTCAGCGTGCTTTACGCGGCGTGACGGCGAAGACGCGGAAAAGAGAGCGCAATATACATGTTCAGCATTCTGGAGATGTTCACCATCGGCGTCGGCCCCAGCTCGTCGCACACCGTAGGACCGATGGTCGCGGCCAGCAGATTCGCTGCCTCCCTTGAACGTGACGGCATACTGAACCGGGTCGGCCGCGTGCGAACGGTACTGTATGGTTCGCTCGCCCTGACCGGTCTTGGGCACGGTACCGATCGCGCCACGGTGGCGGGCTTGGAAGGCAACGTACCGAAAACCGTCGATACCGATCACATGAGCAATATCCGTATGGAATGCGAGGCAGGCGGCGAGCTGATGCTCAACGGCACGCATCGCATCGATTTCGATTACGGACGCGATGTGGTGATGGATGTATGGCACCGCATGGCGGCCCATCCCAACGGCATGCGATTCCAAGCCTTCGACCGGCAGAACAATCTCATCGACGAACAGGTCTGGTATTCCATTGGCGGTGGATTCGTCAGACAAGGCGACGCCGACGACCTGATGATCGGCATCCATGAGAAACCCCCTGCGGGAACGGCCTTCGCCGATCAGACCGACGATTCCTCAACCGATATCGATATGGACATGCCCTATCCGTTCACCACATGCGACGAACTGATCTCGCTGTGCGATGAACATCACATGAGTGTGGCCGATGTGGTGTGGGCCAATGAGACGGCCATGCGGTCCGCCGTGCAGGTGCGCAGCGATTTGGACACTGTATGGCATGTGATGCGCCGCTGCGTGCAGCACGGTTGCAATACCAGCCAAACCGTTCTGCCTGGCGGCCTTGACGTGCCCCGCAGGGCGCCAAAAATGTATGCAAGGCTCGCGTCCAACAGCGACGTGCTCAAACGGGACGGCAGGCGCTCCGACGTTGTACTCGAATCATCGGACGCCGCATGGGTCGACCTGTTCGCATTGGCGGTTTCCGAGGAGAACGCGGCAGGCGGACGCATCGTCACCGCGCCTACCAACGGTGCGGCTGGCGTCATTCCGGCGGTGCTCCACTATTATTGGCATTTCGTGGATCATGCGGATGAGGATGGTGTGGTGACGTTCCTGCTGACCGCAGGGGCGATTGGATACTTGTTCAAACGCAACGCGTCCATTTCCGGTGCTGAAGTCGGATGTCAAGGCGAGGTCGGCACAGCCTGTTCCATGGCCGCGGCGGGGCTGTGCGCCGTGATGGGCGGCACGCCTCACCAAGTGGAGAATGCCGCGGAAATCGGTATCGAGCACAATCTGGGACTGACCTGCGATCCGGTCGGTGGTCTGGTGCAGATTCCCTGCATCGAACGCAACGCCATGGCGGCCAATACCGCCATCAACGCGGTCCGTATGGCCATGCTGGGCGACGGCACGCATATCGTGAGTCTTGACCAAGCCATCAAAACCATGAAGGACACCGGCGAGGACATGATGGCCAAGTACAAGGAGACGTCGAAAGGCGGTCTTGCGGTCAATGTTGTTGAATGCTAGCGATGGATGGTGCTAATCTTGGTGACACTGTGTTTTTTCAAGGAGGTTCACCATGGCATCTGAAATGCCTGTTGTCAATGCCGAATTCGGCGATCGGCCGACCATCGAATTCCCGACTGAGATCGCTCCCGCCGGCCTGAAGGTCGTGGAGCTCTTTGAAGGCAATGGCCCGATGGTCCGCCGTGGAGACACCGTCACCGTCAACTACCATGGTGTGGTCTGGGGCAAGGACACCCCGTTCGACTCCAGCTTCGACCGTCACCAGCCGGCCACGTTCGGCATCGGTGTGGGACAGGTCATCAAGGGCTGGGATCAGACCGTTCCGGGACACAACGTCGGTTCCCGCCTGGTGGTGTCCATTCCGCCGGAGTACGGTTATGGCTCCCGTGGCGTTCCGCAGGCCGGCATCGGCGGCGAAGACACCCTGGTGTTCGTGATCGACATCATCTCCACCCGCTGAAACTAAGCGGCATAGAGTAATTTCCAAGGTCAAGGAGGCAACATGGCCGAAGAAAAAACGCTTCTGCTGACGCAGGAAGCTTATGACAAGATGAAGGAAGAGCTCGCTTGGCGCGAAGGCGAGTATCGCGACGAAATCCTTTCCAAGGTTTCCGCGGCACGCGCCGAGGGCGATTTGAGCGAAAACGGCGGCTATCAGGCCGCTCGTGAGGCTCAGCGAGTAAATCAGGGCCGCATCGAGGAACTGACCGTCAAGCTGCGCAACGCGAAGATTCTGACCGCGCCCAAGGCCGGCGAAGTCGGCGACGGTTCTTTGGTGACGCTGGATGTCAACGGACGTGAAATGGTCTACGTGCTTGGCACGCGAGACCTGTCCATCGCCACGGACTACAGCATCATCAGCCCGGAATCCCCGATCGGCGCAGCCATCAACGGCGCTCACGAGGGAGACACGGTGTCGTATACGGCTCCGAACGGACGTGAGATTTCCGTGACCATCAAGGAAGCCAAGCCGCTCGCCTGAGTGATGTTCGTCATAAGCTGAATCTGATATTCCAGCGA
>OIDR01000510.1_pt1 | contig 11569 bp, 7 predicted proteins | sample 1581641 | NCBI WGS metagenome assembly OIDR01 (sample SAMEA3882550, study PRJEB24775) | human gut metagenome | biome: human-associated habitat; feature: intestine environment; material: feces | place: Netherlands | collected 2009/2010
ATTCTTCGACCATGCCATGGGTCTTGTCACTGTGCTCGTTGTCCACGACGATGATGCGCCACGGGGCGACGGTAAGCTTCTCGATGGATTCGAACAGGGTGGCGAGCAGCTGCTGGCGCTTGTAGGTCACCACGACGATAGCCAGCTTTTCGATGGTCTTCTTCGCAACTTGCTTTTCAGTCATACGTTCCATTCTTGCACCGGCCCTCAACCACACATCGGCCATGTTCGATATGGAGCCGAGCACGGGCATAATCCGCGACAAATACGGACAGAACCTTGCACGGCACGAACTTGTTTGCCATAATGAACCGCGTATGCAGGGGAATCCGTATGACGGATTGAGATGGGCGTGGACGTCCGAACCCTTTGAACCTGATGGTTGACACCAGCGTAGGGAGGCATGGCCATATGGCTGATGTGATTTCCGTAACCAATTCCGATTCCGCGTTCGACGCTTCGAAGGGCGTCACGCGAACCAATCTTCCCCCATTCGCGCAGCGGCTGCGCAAAGCCGCCGACCTCGTATGGGAGGAAGGCTACAGGCAGCCGTTCATCCGCGAACTGGGCGAAGGCACTCTGCCGCGCGAGAAGTTCGCGTTCTATCTGCTGCAGGATTTCCGTTATCTCAACGACTACGCCAGAGTGCATGCTTTGGGACTGGCCAAAACAGACGATCCGGAGATCATGGCGTTCATGCTCAACGTGCAGAACGGCGCGTTGAATGTGGAGTCGACCGTGCACCGCACGTATCTGGCCAGCTACGGCATCACCGACGAGCAGATGAACAACGTGCGCCAGTCGGCGTTCGCCCGCGCGTACACGTCGAACATCCTTTCCATCGCCTATGGCAAGGACATCCTCGACATTCTCGTGGCCGTGCTCCCCTGCGCCTGGGTGTACGCGGATTACGGATATCGTCTTGCCCATGAATTCGCCGACACGCTCGATGTGAACCAGTACAAGAGCTGGGTGGACATGTACAAGACCGACGAGTTCTGGCAGGGTTCGGCTTGGCTGATCGAGCATATCGAGAAACTCGCCGCCGAGGTGAGCGAGGAACGCAAGCAGGAGCTGGTCGATATTTTTGTGACCGGCGTCGAGAACGAGTACATGTTCTGGTCCAGCGCGTACGACATGCAGTACACGTGGAAGCCCGAATGGGATCAGGAGAGCTGATTCTCCGGCACGCTCTCTTCCGATTGTTTATTTCCATATGAAGCGGCCCGCCTTCCGATTGGTTTCGGAGGGCGGGCCGCTTCATATAACGTTCGGATCGCTATTCGCGCACGAGACGAATGTGCTCCACGTCGTCACGCTGGGAACGACGGTAGAGCACGAAACGGTTGCCGATGACCTGCACGAGTTCCGCGCCAAGCTGTTCGGCGAGACCTTCGCCGGCCTCCTTGGCGGTCAGACCGGAACCGTCGAGCACGGAGCATTTGATGAGCTCGCGCTTCTCGATGGTCTCGTCCGCCTGTTTGACGGCGTTTTCGCTCAGATCGTTCTTGCCGACCTGGATGAGCGGATTGAGTTTGGTGGCCAGGCCGCGCAGCTGCTTGACCTGCTTTTTGGTAAGTGCCATATGTGTTCCATTCCTATCTACAAATACCCGCTCAAGCCTAGCGTGAGGACGGTATTTGCCCATCCGCCCGCAACGCACCGGTCATAACAGCACGCCCGGCACGACCAGTGCGACAAGATAGACGAGCACCACGATCGCCACGGTCACGTCCATGCCGGTGACGCGCATGACACGCCAATGCGTGCGCGTCGCACCTTCCTCATAGCAGCGCGCGTCCAAGGCGAGGCTCAGGTTGTCGGCGTGACGGATGGCTGCGGCGAAGACCGGCACGACGACCGCCACCATCGCTTTGATGCGCACTACGAACGAACCTGTTTCGACGCTGCCACCGCGTGCCGACTGCGCGTCGATGATCGCTTTCGTTTCCATGCCAAGCGTCGGCAGGAAACGCAGGGCGAGGCTCATCACCAATGCCGTCTCCTGCGTGTGCAGGCCGAATCTGGCGAACGGTGACAGCAATGATTCGAACGCGTCGGTCATGGCGGTCGGTGTGGTGGAGGCAAGGAACATCGCTCCGATGACGATGACCACGGCGAACCGGCATGCGTAGAGTATGGCGATGCGGATGCCGTCATCGGTGATGGGAATCGGCCCGAGGCTCGCCACCGTGGTGCCGGTGCGTACGAAGAAGATGTTCAGCAGGCCGCAGAAAACGAACAATGCCAGGAACACGCGCACGGAAGCGGCCAATCGGCCTACATTGATGCGTCCGGCCGCGGCGATCACGCCGGCGAACACCACGGCAAGCAGCAATTGCCAGAATGAGCCGATGGCGAACGCGGAGAACATGAGCGCCAATGCGGACAGCATGCCCACGCGCGGATCGAGGCGTTCCAACAGGGTCCGCCGCTCCCCCACGGTCGCGGTGTCCGAGCCGGCGGCGTCCACGGATGGTTCCGTATCCGGTTCCGCTTCGCAGGTGGCTTTCACTGTGGATTCCGTGGATTCCTTAGAGTCCGCACGTTTCGCCGGCTTGCCCAACATGATGGTACGGTCGGCAAGCTCGTCCACTTCATCCTGCGAATGCGAGATGAGCAGTATGGTCACGCCGCGTGATTTGAGCTCGTGGATGAGCCCGTGCACGCGTGCGGCGGCCTCCTCGTCAAGACCTGCGGTCGGCTCGTCCAGAATCAACGCTTTCGGCTCGCATGCAATCACGCCGGCGATCGCCACCAGTCGCTGCTGGCCGCCCGACAGGTCGAACGGCGAACGGTCTCGCAGATGTTCGATATGCAGCAGCCGCATGGCCTGCATGGCGCGTTCCATCGCCTCGGACGTATCCAATCCCAGGTTGGAAGGCCCGTATGCGACGTCTTCGGCCACGGTGTCGGCGAACAGCTGCCGTTCCGGATGCTGCATGACGTAGCCGACCGTACGGCGCAGCCTCGTACGGTTTTTGCGATTGAGGGGCTTCGTTCCGCCGTTCGCCTTCGCAGTGGCCACGGCGATGCCGTCGATGACGATCGAGCCTGTCGTGGGTTTCTCCAACGCGCACAGCATGCGCGCCAATGTGGTTTTGCCGGCGCCATTGCGTCCCATCAACGCCACTGTCTCGCCTTTGCCGATGCTGAACGACAGGTGGTTGAACACGTCACGTTCGGCGTCCACGTAACGATACGATATGTCGCGTGCTTCGATGAGCGTTTCGGCGGGCTCATCATCAATGCGTTTCGGTAGGCCCACCGATTGAACCGGCATCCGAAGCCGCTCGTCGGCGGGGCCATCGCCTACGATGTGGCCTGCTTCCAGCTGAATCACACGGTCGGCATGTTCCAACTCGTCCGCATGGTGCGTGACGAGAATGATGGTGGTGCCGCGGTCCTGGAGTTCGTCCAGCACCCGCATGATGTCGGCGCGCCCTTGCGGGTCGAGCATGGCGGTCGGCTCGTCGAGCACGAGCACATCGGAATCCATCGCCAGCATGCCGGCGATGGCGATGCGTTGTTGTTGGCCGCCGCTCATGCGCGTCGGATCGGAAGCGCGATAGTCGCTCATATCCACGGCGTCCAGCGAACCGGAGATGCGCAGGCCGATCTCATCATGCTCAATCGCAAGATTCTCCGGTCCGAACGCCACGTCGTCTTCGGTGACGGTGGTGACGATTTGGTCTTCGGGATGCTGGAACACCGCGCCTATGCCGCAACGGGCGGTTCGATACTCGTCGGCGTGCGCGCCGGACTCGTCGAACACCACATTGCCTGACAATACGACATATCCCTCATCGAGAGCCACCAGTCCGGCGATGACACGTGACAGCGTGGATTTGCCCGAACCGTTCGGTCCGGTCAGACAGATGCGTTCGCCACGGCGGATGTCAAGGCTCACACCGTCAAGCGCCCATGTCGCGCCGCCATCATAGGTGAATCGCACATCGCGTAACGTTATGATCGGCGCATTGGTCGTAACCATAAAATCTTCCTTCACCAGCACTGTATGGAATTCTCGGGGAAAACAAGACGGAGGAACCCTCCAGCGGATACGGACGGTCCCTCCATGTTCATTTCAATGGGAACAAACGAAGCTCAACGGTTCAGCAGGTTGGAGATCGGCTTGTAGATCAGGAACGTGACCACGCCGTGGATGGTGAACTTCAACGCGTTGAACGGCAGGAGCGCCGGCACGATAAGCGCCACGACCTGCGCGGTGGTCATGTGCGCGTAGAACGGCGTGACGATGATGTTGCCGACGATGGCGACGGCGAGCGCCACGACAGCGCCGACGATGATGCCGATCAGCGCGCCCTTGCGCGTCTTGTTCTTTTTGTAGATGAGCGATGCCGGCACGGACAGGGCCAATGCCACGAGCACGGCCATCAGGGTGCCCCATGGGTTGGTGAACAGGTGCGGCACGAAGCCGAGCACGCTGACGATGACGGCTGCGGCCGGTCCGAACGCGAAGCCCGCGACGAGGCAGACGATGCCGGATGGGTCGTATTTGAGCCACTGCACGCCTGGGATGATCGGGAATTCGATGAAGCTGACGGCCATGGACAGCGCCACGAACAGCGCGTACATGGCGATGCGTTTGGTGGACCAGCGTCCAGAGTCGGCCACGCCTGTGGAATGCGCGTTGTCGGGGCGCGTCATGCTTTCGCTGGCGATTTCGGCGTCGTTGTTTTGGGTATTGTTTGGTGAGGATACACTCATGTTGAGCCCCGTTTCTTCCATCCGGACTTTGACCGTTGGCTCCGGATTCTCACCGGATCAGCCGCTTTCGCGGGTCGCGGGCTTCGGTATGGGGCCGTTATGAATGCCGGTCGTGCCGTTACCGCCAGTAAGGATTTTCACCTTCCCTGAAACTTGCTTGTCCATATATACGCCCGCCATGCGATATGCGCAACCTGCGTTCCGTTTTCGTCTTGCGATTCGGAACGCAGTCTGCGCACGCCGCGACAGCGGGCATGTTATGACAGCAGGCCGAGCAGATCGTCCTTGCTGAGCGTGCCGACGCCGCCGGATGCGGTGCCGTCGGTGAATTGGCGCGCCAGCTTGTTTTTCTTTTCCTGCAGTTTCAGGATGCGTTCCTCGATGGTGTCTTTGGCCACGATCTGGTATACGTTCACGTCCTGGGTTTGGCCGATACGGTGCGCGCGGTCGGTTGCCTGGTTCTGCGCGGCGGCGTTCCACCATGGATCGGCGTGCACCACCACGGATGCGCCCACGAGGTTCAGGCCCGTGTTGCCGGCTTTGAGCGAGATGAGGAATACGGGCACGTCATTGCCGTTGAATTCGTCGACCAGTTCCACACGGCGTTTCTTCGGCGTCTCGCCGGTGATGGTGTAGTATTCCACGCCTTGTTCGGCGAGTCTGGCGCCGATGAGTTCGAGGAACGAGGTGAATTGCGAGAACACAAGGACCTTTTTGCCTTCGTCCATGCATGTGGCCACGAGTTCGACGATGGCGTCGAGTTTGGCGGAGGCGTTCTTCGCGTCGGCGTATACGAGTCTTGGATCGCAGCAGATTTCGCGCAGCAAGGTGAATTCGGCGAGGATGCGGATCTTCTTGGTGTTGAAGTCGGCGTCCGACGCCTTGGTGAGCGTGGCGCGTAGCCGCTGTTCGTGTGCGGCGTACAGTTTGCGCTGCTCTCCTTCCAGTTTGACGGTGAGCACGTTCTCGAATTTGTCGGGCAGGTCGGTGAGCACGTCTTTTTTCAGACGGCGTTTGATGAACAGTTCCACCAATGCCTGCAGTTTGTCGGCCATGACGGAATGTTCCGGACCGGGAGCCATGATCGGCTGCTCGTATTTTTCGCGGAATTTCGTATAGGTGCCGAGCAGTCCGGGCATGAGGAAGTCGAAAATGCTCCACAGTTCGCTCAACCGGTTTTCGATTGGCGTGCCGGTCAGAGCGAAGCGATGGTCGGCCGTGACCTGTTTGACCGATTTGGCTACCTTTGTGGCGTGGTTTTTGATGTATTGCGCCTCGTCGAGCGCCATCAGCGCGAAATGGCAGGCTGCGTAATCGTCCACGTCGCGACGCAGCAGATCGTAGGAGGTGATCACCACGTCGGTGCCGTCGTACGTCGTGGTGCCATTCGTCGTAGCACCGTCGTTCTCCTGCGATTGCGCGGCAACCGTCGCGATGGCCTTGCGTCGCTGCGCTTTCGTACCGGCGATGACCTCCACCGTCAGATCGCCCGCGAATTTCTCGCATTCCGCGGCCCAGTTGTAGACGAGCGATGCCGGGCAGACGATGAGTGACGGACCGTTTCCTTTGCGCGCTTCGATGAGCGAGAGCAGCTGCACGGATTTGCCGAGGCCCATCTCGTCGGCGAGGATGCCGCCGAAGCCCTTGTCCCACAGGGTGGACAGCCATTGGAAGCCCTCCACCTGGTATGGGCGGAGCACGGTTTTGAGCCGTTCGGGCACCTCATAACGTTTCGGATCGACGATCTTCACATCGTTGACATAGTCCACGAACGAGGCGCTCTTGTCCTCGTCATCGACCTGCGCGTCCAGCAGGAACGCTTGGTATCCGGGGATTTTGATGATGCCGGAGTCGAGCTGTTTTTCACTCAGGTCGAGGTCCGTGGACACTTGGTCGAGCTCATGCAGGTCGGCTTCCTTCAAATCCACGAACGTGCCGTTTTTGAGCCGATGGTAGCGGCGTTTTCTGCGGTAGGAGTCAAGCAGCGCGCCGACTTCGTTCATCGGCACCTCGTCGGCGATCGGTGAGATTTCAACGAGGTTCGAGTCGATGGACAAGCCGACCTTCACCGATGGCGGGTTGGGCTGCATCATGCCATCGAATGCCGCCGTGGAGAAGACCTGGCCCACCGATTTGAGGATCTGCACGCCGTCGGTGAGCATGAGCAGGATAGCCTGCTCGTCCTCTTCTTTGACGCGTGCCACGTCGATGGAGCTCCATGTAGGGCACAGCTGGCGTACCACCTGCACGGCGAACGATTCCCGTGACAGGTCGCGTTTGACCAGCGAGGCCTTCGAACGTGAATCGGGGTTGATCACGCCGCGCAGTTCTTTGGCGGTGGGCACCAGTTGGAAGGTGAAGTCGCCGTATTTCGCCACCGCTTCGCAGGTGATGCCGTACAAATCGCGGTCCAGATAGAATTCGATCCGGCATTCGGTTCCCACCGCTTCGGTCACTTCCTGCGGAATGTCGAATCCGATGCCCGCTTCGGTGAGTTTCGGCACGATGGTTCGGGCGAACATGGGCCAGTCGTTTTCGGCGATGAACACGCCGTCCGGATCGTCGGAACACAGGTCAGGCAGCACCTGTAATGCCGGGCGCAGTTTATCGGTGCAGCGGAAGAGCCCGTCGATGCCTATCCTGTCCGTCTCCGTGGAATCGTCGGGACGTTCGCGGCTGAAAATGTAGAAGCCGTTGCGTCCGTTGATGACATCGGAGATGCTTTGGTTCGATGTGATGCGCACGCCCGACGCGGTGCCCTCATGCACGTAGGACGCCTTGAACGTGAAGGTGGGGTCGCCTTCGACAATGTCAAGGCCGAACGGTTCGCCTCCTTCGTTGGCCATGTGGATGCGGCTTGGCCCGGATTTCTTGGTGCGTTGGAAATCTTCGATAAGCAATCGTCTCAGCCCGTCACCGTCCGACGTGCGCAGGAAACCGCGGGCCTTCGACTCGTGTTCCTTGTATTCGTCCTGTGTCACGGCGTGGAACAGGTCGAGCAGGTCGCATGCCTCCCAATCGGTGAGGACGAGTTCACGGTCGATGCGTACCGCTTCGCCGTAATAGTATCCGTTTTGCAGTTGGGCCGCCGTTCTGGATGCAATCACCTGCTGCAGGAAGCGGTATAGCTTCAGCGAGAAGGGGTCGAGCATGTCCGGAGTGTGGGTGAACGCGAGTTTTTTGCCATATGACTCGTATGTTCCCGTCCGCATGTCGGCCACGAATCTTGAGATGTTTTTGAGCGCATAGTCGGCGTCGCCGCATCTGATGCGCAGGGACAGGCGCAGGGCGTCATGGCCGTTGATCAGCGTGGGCTCGAGGTACACGCTTCCCGGTTTGACGTCGACCGGCGCGCTTGATTTGCGTTTCGGTTTGGCGGCTCCCTGTCCGGAGGCGCCACGTTGTTCCTCGATCAATCGGCTTTTCGCGTTGATGATTCGTTTCAGCACGTCGAGTTGGGCGTTCTCGCCGGCGTTGTTGCTTTTCGCATCGAGGGAGCGCATGTAGTCGGCGAGGGCCCGGGGTGTTGCGGCTGCGGCGTGGAATCCCCGGAATCGTTCCGGCTGTTGCAGGAACAGCAGCAGCATGGCGGCTACGTGCTTGCACATGCCGGTGTACCGGCGGCTGGTGGAGGAAGCCGAGTCGTCATCATCGTTGACGTGGCCGTACGTGCTGCCGGAGCCGAAATCGTCGTAGTCGTCGACGTAATCGTAGTCGTCGTCATCGTCGAAGCTGCGGTATTTCGGACTGTTGTGGTAGTCGAAGGTCCGGTAGGAACCGTAGCCGCGCTGCGAACCGCTGAATGCCGGGCAGGAGCAGTAACGTGCCAGAAACAGCTCGTCGGCGAAATCAAGCGTGGCTTGCACTTCGTAACGGCTGGAGGGTGAGGTGGTGCCCCGTATGGTGGCATACAGGGTGATGCGGTTGGATGCGGTGTCGTTCAGGCAATGCAGGTCCTCCATTTTGGAACGCCATTGGTTGGCGATGCCGCGGGCGCGCTGCAGTACCGGCTGGCTGCATTCGCTGCGCAGCTCGTCGGAAAGCCATGCCAGAGTGTCCGCCACCTGAACCCCCATCGTTCGTACGTTTGTTCTCATGCAACCATACCAGCGCGATGGAACAGCAAAAGCCGCGGCCCGATCCGGACCGCGGCATGTTATCGCCCGTGTTGCGTCAGCGGCAGCGTTTGGTCAGCGGCTGCCATGGGTCGAGTTCCACCGGCTCGGTTTCGAGCAGCGCTCGGGTGGCGTCGTCGAGGTATTCCTTGCGGATGATGATTTCGGTCACATAGCGGTCGAACCACTTGTCGGAGGCCACGTAGTAGCCGTCTTCGCCGTTGTCTTTGCCCCAGCTGTTCTCCACTTTCCAGCGGTTCGGCTTGCCTTGCTCGTCAAGGTTCACGCCGGTGAGGGTCATGGCATGGTTGCTTGGACTGTCGCCGTATTCGAGGCCGTGCGCCTTGTCGAAGTCGAAATCGGTGCCGAACAGCTGGTCCACGCGCACGCTGTCGCAGTCGAAATAGCCGGCCGCACGCAGCGAGAACTGGGTGCAGTCGCAGGCGAACCAGATCGGGTGTCCGGCGCTAATCTGGTCGACCGCGGCCTTTTTGAACACGTCGAGCGGCACGTTGACGAATTCCATATCCCCCGCTTCGGCCACATTGGCGGTGTAGCGGATGCGGTAACGCTTGTTGAACGGACGGGACGCCATCGGCACGTTGCACAACGTCACCAGATCGTCGACGTCCACCGGCACGTACTTCTTGTAGAATTCCATCGGCGTGATGCCGGTTTCGCGGATCTGTCTGCGCTCGTCCTTGCCGGTTTTCGGCTTGTCGGCCTCGTCTTCGCCGCTTTTCTTATCGTCCTTCTTGTCATCGTCGCTCACGCGGGCCAGGAAGTCGAACTTCTCCGGCGGCTCGCCCAACGAGATGGCGCACATGCGGTACACGGTGGACATGTCGTCGTCCTTGACCGCGCGCAGTTCATCGACCGTGGCGCCGGCTGCGTAACGTTCGCGCAGGTCGGCGGCGAACTGGCGCAGCCTGCTGTTGAGGTATTGTTTGAACGCGTCGGAGTCCTTGGAATTGGCGGATTCCGGGTAGGCGCTCTTCGGCACGAGACCATACTTGTCTACAAGGGCGGCGAACATCTGCCACCAACCGCCGTCATCGGCCGGACCGTAGTTGATCTCCTGGAACAGGCGGCTGTCAGTCGGCTCGTCGAGCGTGGCGAACACGTTTTCGAGATACGTGTTGGATTTTTCCATCGCATCCCAGAAGAACAGGTAGGTTTCGGAGAATTCGAAATCGTCGAGTCCCCACTGGTGCATGAGCTCGTAACGCAGGGTGTTGAGGGATGCGAACATCCAGCAGCGGCCGGATCGGCGCTGGTTGGTGATGGACCCCTGTTTCAGTTCGATGGAGAAGTCGCGTGGCAGCGCGCGCTGGCCTTTGTAGTCGGTGGCGGCTTCGAGCACGCCCGAGGACACCGCGGCGTTGGCGGCCACAAGGTTGGCCCGGTCGGCGTTGAAGTCTTTGGCGTATTGTGCGAGACGTTCCGGTTTGATTGCTGTGATGCTGTTGGTCATACGGCCGATTCTTGCCATACGTCTTGACGGATGCGAAATACTGGTTTCGGCATGCCGAAAAATCTGCCGTAAATAAGCGATTCGAATTCGTTCCGGGGATATTCTTGTACTACTTGAGGGGTTTTAGGGTGAGGAGCGTATCATGCGTCGTCATGGTTCGATGATGGTTGTTTTGTCCGGATTGCTGGCTGCGAGTCTGGCCATCGGACTGCCGGTCGGTTCGGCGTATGCGGACGAGCCGACGGATGGCACCGGGGCCGGCACGTCCGCCACGGAGGTGTTGGATTCGTTGGAGGTCAAGGGCCGCGCGCCGAAAACCGGGTACAAGCGCACTCAATTCGGCAAGGCGTGGGCCGACGTGGACCACAACGGCTGCGACACCCGCAATGACATCCTCAACCGCGATCTGACCGGCGTGAGGCACAAGTGGCGTACGCACAATTGCGTGGTGAAGTCCGGAAAACTGCATGATCCATACACTGGCAAGGACATCAAGTTCAAGAAGGGCAAGAAGACTTCCACCGCGGTGCAGATCGACCATGTGGTGGCGTTAAGCGATGCGTGGCAGAAGGGCGCGCAGAAGCTCAGCGAGGAGCGCCGCACCGCATTGGCGAACGATCCGTACAATCTGCTGGCCGTGCAGGGGCGTGCCAACCAGAAGAAGTCCGATGGCGATGCGGCCACGTGGCTGCCGTCCAACAAGGGGTTCCGTTGCGAATACGTGGCGCGTCAGATCGGCGTGAAGCACAAATACTCACTGTGGGTCACGCAGGCCGAAAAGGAAGCCATGGCCAAGGTGCTGTCCTCCTGCCCGACGCAAACCGTGCCCGACTACACGGGGGTCAAGGATTCCACAGCCGAGAAGACCACCGAGTCCGAGCAGACCGAACAGACGCAAACCGAACAGACGCAAACCGAACAGTCAGCTGAGCAGGCCCAGCAGACTCAACAAACGACACAGGCACCTGCGCCCGAACCCGCTCCGGCTCCGGCTCCCGCGCCCCAACCAGCGCCACAGCAGGACGTCTACTACCAGAACTGCACCGCGACCATGACGGAGTCGCCTGCGAATAAATCCAATGCAGCGTCTCCGCCTTTCCGGTTGTAAGACGTATGACGGTGAGGCATAGGAAAAGCGCCGGGTTATTCATCCGGCGCTTTTCCTATGCCTCAGCCTCTTTCCGCATTTTCCGCAGTGCAGTCATGAGAACCGCTATGGTCTGCGCAGCCGCGCGATGTCGTCACGCAG
>OIDR01000512.1_pt1 | contig 11552 bp, 8 predicted proteins | sample 1581641 | NCBI WGS metagenome assembly OIDR01 (sample SAMEA3882550, study PRJEB24775) | human gut metagenome | biome: human-associated habitat; feature: intestine environment; material: feces | place: Netherlands | collected 2009/2010
TTCTGTAATCTTCTGACAGGAAAGAAAGCGTGTACATACCGGTCTCATCCATGAATTTCTTCGTGTATCTCTGTGGGCGGATATATGCAGTTGCGATATTCTTTCCCCACATGATTCCGACACCACCCCAGCTTGCTGTCATGGTGTTACTCTTTTTTTCATCTCCTGCTGTTACCAGCATCCACTCTTTTGAAATCTTTGTGAATGGGTTGAATTCCAGACTTTCAATTGCTACTTCTTTAAATGCCATTTCCATATCCTCCTTATCGTCTTTATGTACTCTCACAAAATTAAGTATGAAACAGTAGCAAGAGTACATCTTTGCTTTTAGAATTACAGACAGTGAGTATTCACTGCCTGCAATTTTACTGTATTCTTTTATAATTATACTACTTTACTAACACTTTACGGAAGTTTTTCTTACCCTTTTTCAGGACTACGCCTTCTCCACTTAATGCTTCTCCGGCAAATGTCTGGAATACATCTGTCACCTTCTCACCATCTACAGATACTCCACCCTGCTGTACGGCACGGCGTGCTTCTGACTTAGAAGCTGTCAGTCCTGATTTTACTAACATCGTCAGGATATCGATGTTACCGTCTGTAAGGTCTTCTTCTGTCAGTTCTGTCTTTGGCATATCTGCTGCTGCACCTGTTGAGAATAATGCTCTTGCTGCCTCCTGTGCCTTCTGTGCTTCTTCTTCACCGTGAACCAGTTTTGTAAGCTCGAATGCAAGAATCTCTTTTGCTGTGTTAAGCTGTGCACCTTCCCAGCTGTCCATCTTGTCGATCTCCTCTAATGGAAGGAATGTCAGCATACGGATGCATTTTAACACGTCTGCATCTGCAACATTTCTCCAGTACTGGTAGAAGTCAAACGGAGAAGTCTTATTCGGGTCTAACCATACAGCACCAGACTGTGTTTTACCCATTTTCTTTCCTTCGGAATTTAAAAGAAGGGTAATTGTCATAGCGTAAGCATCGGCATCTGGTCCTAATTTACGGCGGATAAGTTCTGTTCCACCGAGCATGTTGCTCCACTGGTCGTTACCACCAAACTGCATATTACAGCCGTATTTCTGGTATAACTCATAGAAGTCGTAGCTCTGCATGATCATGTAGTTGAACTCTAAGAAAGATAAACCTTTTTCCATTCTCTGTTTGTAGCATTCTGCACGAAGCATGTTATTTACTGAGAAGCATGGGCCTACTTCACGAAGTAATTCTACGTAGTTTAAGTCCAAGAGCCAGTCTGCGTTGTTTACGAGCATAGCTTTTCCATCAGAGAAATCAATAAAACGGCTCATCTGCTTTTTAAAACACTCTACGTTATGGTTGATTGTCTCTTTTGTCATCATCTGACGCATATCTGTACGTCCGGATGGATCACCGATCATGGCAGTACCACCACCGATTAAAGCGATTGGCTTATTTCCTGCCATCTGCAGACGTTTCATCAGGCAAAGTGCCATGAAATGTCCTACATGAAGGCTGTCTGCTGTTGGGTCAAATCCAATATAGAATACAGCCTTTCCGTTATTGACAAGTTCCTTAATTTCTTCTTCATCTGTTACCTGTGCAATCAATCCTCTTGCAACCAGTTCGTCATATACTGTCATAAAATCCTCCTAAATAAAATAAAAAAATCCCGTCCTAATAAAAGGACGAGATATAACTTCGTGGTACCACCTTTTTTCGCAGAGTAAATGCTCTGCCTCAAATGAGCGTCAAACAACGCTTCTGCGGATAACGGCCGCTGCTCCGTCACAGCCTACTAAAAACAAATCTTACCTTTTTCATCACATTCAGCAATTTCTGAAATCTACTCACGCTTAACATGATAAATATCTGTCTCATTCGGTGTGCGACTCAGGAATGTATTCACTTGCTATCTGGCACATGACCTCCCACCAGCCGGTCACTCTCTGGAATGCATGAATAAAAGCTACTTGTTTCCGTCTTCGTCTTTCTCATTTTTGAAATTCACATAAAAATGATGCTCCTATACTGTAAATTCTATATTATTACAAATATAAGTGATACAGAATATCCGTCCTGTGCGGACAAACATCATGTTTCTTATTGTAGTAAAACCTGAAAATTTTGTCAAGTAGGATTTTTGATTTATTCTGTTCCTGCTCGTTTCTATTTTTCGTTTGGATATATCGCATATACCAAAGCTTTATTTGCCATTGTGCCTACTTCGTTATTCAATGTACTCGCGGAATTTTTTTGTGCTTACTTTCTCATTCAGCAAATCAAAATATAACCGCCCGTATTCCTTTTTCTGCTAAAATATAAATGCGTATCCCCCACATTTTTCTGTGGAAACATATAGGAAATAAGTTCTGGCAGCTTAGCCCGTTTTAATCTTTGCTGTTCTCCTGCCCAGTCTCTTGTTGCAGAATCAGTAAAGACTACCTGCCCCTCTTCATCCACACCTAACAGAATCATCGTATGATAGGATCCCGCATATTTTTTATCAAAAAAGTGAACGATTCTTTTTCCTTTTCTACGCATTCGGCTTGTTTCTATAATGACGGGCTTTCCCTTATATAAATGCTCCATCATCTGCTTTTCGGCAGCTTTATCCTCAAAATCTCCTATATATTCGCAAGAAACACCCTCTTCTTGCAAAATAAGAGAAATTCCATAAAGAGAAACCGGCATCTGCCTTGCCATCACTTTCCCATAATTCTCCGTATATACTTCTTCGGGGAAATGCTTTCTCTCCACCTCAGAAATTGTTCCATTTGGTTTCAAATCTGCATACTTTTCCACAAAAGCCGCCAATGCTGTTGTCAAAGAACAACAGGCACACCCATGCCTGGTCATGTATTCGCTGTAATCACCATAAATTCCCGCTTTCTGTTGAAAAACAGGATATATTCTTTGTGAATCACCGTCAGTAATTACTACATTAAGTGTTTTTTCGTTCAAACCATCTTGGGGAAGAATGGGGAAAAGGAACTTTCTTCCCTCTTTATCACTCACAAAATTTAAATGTATACAATTCATAAAAGTCCTTTCTATTCTGGGTTGCGTAACAAGGGAGATGCCACCAGAAAGAGAAGATACCTTATATTTGTGACTCTATCACTGCGGGGTGAATGTTCGCTTCCCATGCTCACATTCAATCATCACTCTAATGCCACAAATATAAGGTATCTTCTCTCTGGGAGCTGTTTTTTGCTGTAGAAGTAAAATCAGAATTCATGTTGTAGGATTTGGATATCATTTATAAGATTATAGCTTTCCATGAAATGAAATATTAAGGATTGACACGCAAACTATTATTATAATATCACAGCAATTTTACAACAACAAGCCAGAGTTCCTATTTCTTCTGTCCCCATCCCCAAATTTTTTCAACTGATTTGTAGGACTGAAATACACAGAACCCTCCTCCCCTGTAATCTATAAAAATGCGCCTTAGAGCAAGTTCAAGTTGCGGATGAGCAGCTTGGACGCAGTGAAACGAAGCATTTTTATAGATTACAGGGGAGGAGGGTTCGTCTGTTTATTTCTCCAACTCTACAAATCAGGATTTTTAACCAAAGCGGTATTCTTTGTTTAGCTTACTCTGTTCAATAACATATTTTTTAAATTCCTCAATCAGCGGTGGGTGATATACATCTTTAAGAATCGCCATATAGAAGTACCTCTTATAAGAAGGCTGCGTCAATTTCAGCACTTTTACATCCACATGGTTAAGCCCGTCAAACTTTGGAGCAATCATAATACCGAAGCCTTTGGAAACAAAACCGGCACCGACAAGATCTTCTTCAATCTCGCAAAGAATATCCGGGTATGCATTGATACTTTTGAATAAATCATCAATAATCTGGCGCAGTCCGCTTTTATGCCGGAAGATAATCTGCTGATAGGCAAGGGTCTCTTTTAAAGTTACGCTGTCTTTGGCGGCAAGAGGATGGTCTTTTGGAACAATGACAACAAGTTCCTGAGTCGTGATAGGGATAAATTCGACCATTGGACTATTATTTAACTTAGAGCAAAAAACCATGTCGTATTCTCGGTCTATAAGACTGCGGACCAGATCGACAGAGAGCCCATGTTCACAACTGAAATTAAACCAGATATTTTTATCTGGATGAAGATCAAGAAAGTTTTTTACGGTAGTTGGAACATAGTCTGTTCCGAGTGTACGGAGAAAGCCGATATTGATTTCACCTTCACCGTTTGCTACTAATTTTATGTCTCTTACTGCATTATCTAAGTTTGCGAGAATTTCCTTTACATTAGAATAAAATGCCTTACCATATTTTGTCAGTACAATGTTACGCCCACGCTTTTCAAAGAGCTGTATGCCCAGTTCGCTCTCCAATGTAGAAATAGCGTAGCTTAAGCTGGGCTGTGTGATAGAAAGAATCTCAGCGGCCTTGCTGTAATGTTCTGTTCTGGCAAGTGTTTCAAAATAACGTAAGTGAAATAAGTTCATTGAAAAACCCCCTTCAATAAAAGTATTGTTTAAAGATTTCAGTATTATGTTAGATTCGTTTTGTTTATAGAATGTAGTCTGTAAAAACAGATTCATAAAATCAAAATTAAAGTACAAAAAATGACGTATCAAAATGATATATCTGATTGTGGGATATTAAAATCATATTACCAGATCATTTTACTTAAATTTATTAGAAGTATTGCCATAAATTTTTAAGAAATTCACCTTAAAAATTCCTATGTTTTACTTTACCATAAATGATAAAAAAAATCTATGAATTTACGAATATTCTCGATTGGTTTTATTGAATAAAACGAGTTATAATCTAAGTAACTTAAAAAGTTAAAAAAATAACAAGTAAATTTTTTAAAGCAAAATTATATTTTTTTCAAATGAGAAGGAGGACATATCATGTCAAAAGAATTTCCTATTACCGTTAGTTCATGGACACTTGGAGACCAGTGCAAATTTGAGGAGCGTATAAAAGCAGCTAAGGAAGCAGGATACGATGGATTCGGTCTTCGTGCTGAAACTTATGTAGATGCATTAAATGAAGGACTTCATGACGAAGACATCCTTGCAATTCTTGAAAAATATGATATGAAGGTTACAGAAGTAGAGTACATCGTACAGTGGGCTGAGGATGCTCGTTCTTATGAGCAGAAATACAAAGAGCAGATGTGCTTCCATATGTGTGAACTCTTCAACGTAGGCCACATCAACTGTGGATTAATGGAAGATTACTCTGTAGAACATACAGCTCAGAAATTAAAAGAGTTATGTCAGAGAGCAGGCAAATTAGTTATCGGTGTTGAGCCAATGCCATACAGCGGAATCCCTAACATGGAAAAAGGATGGGCTGTTGTAAAAGAATCCGGATGTGACAACGCTAAGTTAATCATGGATACATGGCACTGGGTAAGAGCTAACCAGCCAATCGACCTTGAAGTAATCAAAGATATCCCAGCAGATAAGATCGTTTCTATCCAGATCAACGATGTTTGGGATCGTCCATACGCTAAGAGCATCTTAAGAGATGAGTCTATGCATGATCGTCTCGCTCCTGGAACAGGAATCGGATGTACAGCAGACTTCGTTAAGATGGTACGTGAAAAAGGTATTGAGCCAAAAGCAATCGGTGTTGAAGTAATCAGCGATGCTATCCTTGCTAAGGGTGTTGCAGAAGCTGCAAAACATACATTTGACAATACAAAGAAAGTTCTTGAGCAGGTTTGGCCAGAAGTACTTTAATCTTTAATTATTTACTTGAATTATATAGTTAACTTGTCAAAAGCTAAAATGAAATAATAGACCGCAGCCCGCAGGTTAGAGGCTGCGGCGCGGTCATGTGAATAATTAGGAAGGGGTAAATTATGAAGTTTGAAAAAATGTTTTCACCAATTCAGATTGGACCTATGGAAGTAAAGAACCGTTTTGTAGTACCTCCAATGGGTAACAACTTTGCAAACACAGACGGAACAATGAGCGATCAGTCTGTTGCTTATTACGGTGCACGTGCAAAGGGTGGATTTGGTTTAATTACACTTGAGGCTACAGTTGTTCATAAAGGAGCAAAGGGTGGTCCTAGAAAACCTTGTTTATATGATGATTCTGCAATTCCTAGCTTCAAGAAAGTAATTGATGCCTGCCATGCAGAAGGAGCTAAAGTTTCCATTCAGTTACAGAACGCTGGACCAGAAGGTAACGCAAAGAATGCTGGCGCACCAATCCAGGCAGCTACAGCAGTTACATCTGCAGATGGAAGAGATATTCCAGAAGCAGTTACAACAGAGCAGGTTTATGAATTAGCAAGAGGATATGGAGAGGCTGCAAGAAGAGCAATGGAAGCTGGTGCAGATGCTGTAGAAATTCATATGGCACATGGTTACCTTGTAAATTCTTTCATGTCTCCAAGAACAAATAAACGTGTCGATGAGTTTGGTGGTTCTTTCGAGAACAGAATGCGTTTCTCAACTCTCATCATTGATGAAGTTAAGAAAGCAACACAGGGCAAGATTGCTGTACTCGCTCGTATCAACAGCACAGAGGATATGTTCGGTGGACTTGACAACCATGATATGTGTGCAATCGCAACTTATTTAGAGTCTTGCGGATTAGATGCACTTCATGTATCTCGTGCCGTTCACTTAAAAGACGAATATATGTGGGCACCTACAGGTATTCACGGTGGATTCTCTGCTGAATATGTAGCAAACATTAAGAAATGTGTATCCATCCCTGTTATCACAGTTGGACGTTACACAGAGCCACAGTTCGCTGAGGTAATGGTTCGTACAGGTAATGCAGACTTAGTTGCATTTGGCCGTCAGTCTCTTGCAGACCCAGCTATGCCTAAGAAAGCATTTGAAGACAGATTAGAAGACATGACACCATGTATCGCTTGTTTACAGGGTTGTGTTGCTAACATGTATGCTGGTAAGCCAATCTGCTGTTTAACAAACCCAGTTCTTGGCCGTGAGAGCGAAGGAATGAAAGAAGCAGAAACTAAGAAGAAGATTTATGTAATTGGTGGTGGCCCTGCTGGTATGTGTGCAGCATTTACTGCAGCAAGAAGAGGACATGACGTTACATTATTTGAAGCAAGCGACGTACTCGGTGGAAATATGAGACTTGCTGCTTACCCACCTGGAAAAGGTGATATCACAAACATGATCAGAAGTTACATCACAAAATGTGAAAAATCTGGTGTAAAGATTGTTCTTAATACAGAAGTAACAGCAGATCTTATTAAGAAAGATGCTCCAGATGCAGTTATCGTAGCAACTGGTTCTGAAACACTTGTACTTCCATTCATCAAAGGTATCACAGCTCCTGAAATTGTTCATGGAGGAGACTGCTTATCAGGTAAACGTCCGGTAGGACATAAAGTACTTGTTGTAGGTGGTGGTATGGTAGGTGCTGAAACAGCAGAGTTCCTTGCAGAAAAAGGACATGATGTTTCTATCATCGAGATGAGAGATGCAATCGGACCAGACGTAATCCACGAGCACAGAGTATTCCTTATGGAAGGTCTTAAAGAATATGACGTTCATCAGTATGTAGATGCAGCAGTATCTGAGATCTACCCTGATGGCGTAAGCTACAAGAATGCAGCCGACAAATCTGATGATACAGTTTATGAATTAAGAGGATTTGACACTGTTGTTCTTTCAATGGGATATGTTTCCAAATATACACATCGTGAAGGTCAGGAAGTTGTTTACGATTTCGTTGACGAATTAAAAGCTATCTGTCCAGAAGTACACGTAGTTGGTGATGCTATCAGAGCTCGTCGTGCTTTAGACGCAACAAAAGAAGCTTATGATGTTGCATTAAATATTTAATCGTATCAGACATAAATATACAAACTGATATCAGATGTATTCTTGGAATCTTAATCTGTCTGCTGATGAATTTTGCCTGGTCGGGCAGGAAAGATTCTGAGAGTGCATCAGCAATTATGGAGGGAATAACAAATGGAAAGACGTATTAACGGACACACAGGACTTTTAGCACTGTTTGGAACACCTGTAGGACATTCAGGATCACCTGCAATGTACAACTTCAGCTTTCAGCATGACGGACTTGACTATGCATATATGGCATTTGATGTAAATGTAGAGCAGATGCCAGCTGTATTTGACAGCATTCGCTTATTCAAGATGCGTGGTGGTAACTTTACAATGCCATGTAAGAACATTGCAGCAGAGTTAGTTGATAAATTATCTCCTGCAGCAGAGATTATCGGAGCTTGTAACGTATTCGTTAACGATGACGGAGTAATCACAGGACACATCACAGACGGTGTTGGTTTCGTAAAGAACCTTGAAGTTAATGGTGTTGACGTTAAAGGTAAGAAAACTGTTGTTCTTGGAGCGGGCGGAGCTGCTACAGCAATTCAGGTACAGCTTGCATTAGACGGAGCTTCTGAAGTTGCAATCTTCAACATTGATGACGAGTTCTACGCAAGAGCAGAGTCTACAAAAGAAAAACTTGCAACACGCTGCCCAGAATGTAAAGTAACTGTTGAGCATCTCGAAGACAAAGAAGCTCTTGCAGCAGCAGTAAACAATGCAGATATCGTAATCAATGCTACAATCATGGGAATGAAACCTCACGAAGACGTAACATTAATCGATAAATCTTTATTCCGCAAAGACTTAGTTGTTGCTGATACAGTTTACAATCCTGAAAAAACTAAGATGATTCTTGAAGCTGAAGAAGCTGGATGTCAGGCAATCGGTGGAAAAGGAATGCTCTTATATCAGGGTGTTGTTAACTACAGTCTGTTTACAGGAAAAGATTTCCCAATCGAGGAATATCAGAAATTCCAGGCAGAACAGGCAAAATAGTTCAAATTAAATGAATGCCAGAGGGGGGAGAGGAAAATCACCTCTTCTGGCAGGATGTTAATTAGTAGCACAAAACTACATTTAAAATTTCAGAGGAGAAAAGTATGAAAGCGAAAAAATATATCTGGTCAATGATCTGTGTGTACATGGCTTATTTGACACACGGTATGCAGGCACTTATTTTTTCACAGAATCAGGTAAACTTTGCAACTAAATGGGGATTTGATATGACTGATCCTTCTTCTGCAGCTTATGCAGCGGGTGTTGCAGCAGTTTCCACAGCAATCGCATGGACTGGATTTGGTAAATTCATTTCTGTATGGATTGGTGGAGAGATTTCTGACCGTGTCGGCCGTAAGAAGTTAATGATTGGTGGAGCAATTCTTTATATCATCTGCTTCGCAACAATGTTCGTAACGAACAATGCAACTGTAGCTGCAATCATGGGCTTATTAGGTGGTATTGCTACATCTGGTTTCTGGGATGCATCCGGATATCCGGCAGTACAGGAAGCATATCCTGCAGCACCAGGTTCCGCATTAATTATGATTAAGTTCTTCGTAGCTTTATCAAGTATCTTCTACCCACTGATCTGCGTACAGACAGCAGCAGCAGGTAACTGGAAGATCAACATTGTAATTCCTTTAGTATTATCTTGTGTTGTATTAGTATTTGCATGTATCGCAAGATTCGTTTATGATGATGAAAAAGCAGCAAACGCTGGTTCAGGAAGCGACAAGAGAGCTGACCAGGCTGAAATCGATGCAGCAAAAGCAAGACAGCTTGTTGCACCTGGAAAGTTTACAGCATTCCTCACATATTTCTATGCATTCTTAGTAATGGCAGTTATGTATGGTGCTCAGCAGTATACAAAGGCTTTCGGTCTTGCATACTGTGGACTTAGTGAAATGCAGGCAGCATCTATGACAACAATGTATCAGGTTGGTTCTATCGTTGCCGTAGCATTCTGGGCTGTAATGATGAGTAAGTTAAAATGGCATCCATTAAAAGTGTTAATCGTTGATGCGGTTATCACAGCAGGATCACTTTTAGCAGTACTTTTAGTACATCAGGTAGCAATCGTTTATATCGCAATCTTAATTCTTGGATTTGGTTGTGCAGGCGGTGCTTTACAGACAGGTCTTTCTGTATTACAGGAATTCGTACCTGGACCAAAAGGACGTAACACAGGTATCTACTATACATTCATGGGTGCTGCTTCTTATCTTATGCCTGTAATTGTAGCAAAATTAACAGTCATTTCCGGTGAAAGCAAAGCGGTATACACATTAATGACTCTTATGTTTATCTTAGCAGTTGTTCAGGTAGTAGCAACACTGTACCTCATCTTAAGATACAAGAAGGTATTTGGAACTACTCCATTAGCAAAAGCGGAATAAAGTTTAAGATAAATAGCTAAACAGCGATTTTAAAGTAATTATTTTAAATCCTTATGAAGTTGTTTTAAATAGTTATGGGAATTTAGATGATTACAACTAAAAATAAATGGTAATCAGCCTGTATATGGTTTATACTATATACAGGCTCACCATGTTTTTAGCTGTTTATTTTTTTAATATTGTTAGTTAAAAAATAAACAAAAATCTATTGAAACCTATAAATTCATAGAATATATCTATAAGTACTAACCGATGCACAAAAGGGGAGTCAGAACAAACGATAAATTTGTTATTTGTAAGTATTTTAGAAGATATCTATGGTAAATCTGTTGTAGTAATACACTGCTGTTTCAATTTTATTTTCTAAAAAACAGATGTAGACTGAAATAGATTTAAACAAAGGATAATTTTGTTTTTTGGTGTGTTAGTACACAAGTATTAGAAGAGGAGATATTATGAAGGTATTAAAGTGGCTGGATAACAATTTGGAACAGGCCATACTCCTGATTTTATTGTGTGGAATGACAATCGTTATGGGAGGGCAGATCATTGCCAGATATGCTTTTTCAGCTTCCCTGTCCTGGTCTGAGGAAATCACCAGATATATGTTTATTATTTCCGGTTTTATCAGTGCCAGTTATTGTATTAAACACGGATTATCCGTTAAGATTGACCAGTTAGTAGGTATGCTTCCGGGCAAAGGAGTACATTATATGCGGCTGGTAAGTTATCTTATACAGTTACTCTTTTTTGCTTATCTGGTTCCTTTTGCATGGAAATATGTAAAGGCAGGAATGGCAAGTGGACAGCTAAGTCCGGCTTGTGGAATTCCAATGTATCTGATTCAATCATTCACAGTAATCAGTTTTGTTTTATGCTGTATCCGTCTGATCCAGAAATTTATACAGCGAGTTGAAATCATCACAGGAAAAAGAGAAGCGGAGGAGAAATAAAGAATGTCACCATTAGTAGTATTTATATTATTCTTTGTATTTTTATTAATAGCGATTCCTATCTCTGTATCACTTGGTCTGGTTGCAGTATTACCGGGAGTATTTGATCCGTCTTTTACAGCGAGTGCTTCCTATGTTATCCGTTCTATGTTTGGTGGAATCGACAGTTTCCCACTCCTTGCAGTACCGATGTTTATTTTATCCGGTATCATTATGGCAAGAGGTGGAATCTCAAAAAGACTTTTTGATTTATTTTCATTTTTCATTGGAAAACGTACAGCAGGTCTGCCATGTGCGGCAGTAATAACCTGTCTGTTTTACGGAGCCATCTCCGGTTCAGGAATTGCCACAGTTGCCGCTGTGGGTAGTATGACAATTCCGCTGT
>OIDR01000523.1_pt1 | contig 11430 bp, 5 predicted proteins | sample 1581641 | NCBI WGS metagenome assembly OIDR01 (sample SAMEA3882550, study PRJEB24775) | human gut metagenome | biome: human-associated habitat; feature: intestine environment; material: feces | place: Netherlands | collected 2009/2010
CGGTCTTCAAATCGGTGAACACAACCTCGAAGGTGCAGCCGTCGGTAAGACCGGTGGTCTTGACCGTGTACTTGTCAGAATCAACAGGAGCGCTGTCGACGTAGACCTTGACGGAATCAGCGTTGAAGGACAGGCCCGTCTCCTCCATATCGTGGAAGGCGAGGTAGTAGGTCTTGTAGTCGGCGTAGTTGCTCGGCAGGGTCGCCTTCAGCTGGAACGGGACCTTGTCGCCGATGTCGTAGTCGGCGGAGTCCTGCCATCCGGTGGTGTCGCCGGTGGTGTCGTTGGTGTCCTTGACCTTCTTCTGGAAGGAGGGGACATCGCTCTTCGGGCTGATGGTCACGTCGCCGACGACCTTGGTGATGTACAGGGTGTTGGCGTCGTTGCCGCTCACGGAGCCGTCCTTGTCCTTAATGAGGTAGTAGCCCGGAGCAGCGGAGTAGGTCGTGCTGGTCTTGGTCAGTGTGGTAATCGGGGTGCTGTCGAGCTTGGCGAACGTCTTGATGACGTCGAGCTTGTCCTGATCGGTCTTGCCTTCGACGTTCACATCGGTGAGCTGCTTCAGCTCGGCGGCGGTCACCTCAGTGCCCTTGGTCTTGGCGCCGTTCTCGCCGTACTTGACGTTGGAGAGCACGCCGTCGGACAAATCACCGGTGAAGATCTGATACACCTCGTAGGTGTGATCCTGATACTTGGTATCCGTAGGGAACGTAATTGTCGGATTGGTGGTGGCAGTCGTATTTTCCTCCGCCATGGCGGTGGAGGCGCCGGCGACTCCGGCGATGGCCATTGCTGCGGTGGCTGCCACAGCGACGAGGCCCTTGAGAACCTTGTTCATTGTTCTCCCTTTCTTTCCTTTTTTCCATAAACTTGTTGAAATTTTCGTTGTTTTCCAACGTTTTCAACTATTTTTCAGTTATTGAGTTATTGCCCAGAAGGCAGTGGTCGTTTGTTTTACGGACCATCCCCTCCTCTTCTAGACGTGTTCATTGCCGACGCCTCCTGACTTTCAGGGCCAGTCCGGCCGTCGCAACAGATGCCATGGCCACAAGCAATCCCGTAGCCAAAGTCTTCATATTTCCGTCGCCGCCCGTTCCCGGCAACACCACCCCCGGCTGATTTTCAATCTTGTTGTCAGCGGGACCGGTTGCGCCGTCGACAGTGAGAGCAACGCTCCATGCGGAGCCGTTATACGAACTTGGACCGATGGTGAACTTGTAGACAACACCGCCGAGGTTGTACCCGTCGGGAGCCTTGTTCTCTTCCAACGTGTATTCGCCCCAAGGCAAACCCGTCAGTTTGAACTTACCGGCACTGGAATCTTCGTCCGCAAAGCCTTCGCTCGAGCACGCATCCATGCAGTCAGTCACGAAGTACTCTTTAGAAGTGGTGAGCTTTTCAAACGTGCCGGTTACGCCATCGTTTCCGTACTTGAACTCACTGGTCTGGGTGACTTTCCATTCCGATCCGGCAAGCAGCAAGGAATCATTTTCCGAGCTAACCTTCGACCAGCTCACTTCACCGAGCACACGAGGGTTCGCAATGACATTGTTGACCGGATCGGTAAGACCAACGTCCTTATACAAGGCGACGTTTTCGTTCGAGTCCGTCAATTTGAAATAGTACGTAGGCTTGCCTGTGTGAGCAGCCGGGTTGCCGACTTCCTGAAGCTGGTAGATTTCATCGCTCTTATTGACCGGCAGACCGGAAACAGTGAACGCACCCGGATCGCCGTTTTCATCATTCGAACCGTTAGCGCATGATGAACCGGATGTGCAATCGGTCACTGTGATCGGCGTTCCGCCATTCGCCGTGAACGAACCATCGCCTACCTTGCCGGCAGCAATCGTCCAAGACGATCCTGCAATTTTCGCCCTGTCGGTGCCATCGATCTTATTCCACGTCACCTTGGTGCGAGTATCCGTGAACACAATCTCAATGGCGCCAACAGTTGTGCCCGTAGCATCATCCGCGTTCTCATGCCTCGTCACGGTTGTGACTTGACCGTCGCTAATTACGAATGTGTACCAAACGTCTGTCTTGGTGTATCCGGTTGGCGCTTCATGCTCTTTCAGCTTGTACGTGCCGTCCGCCAGATCCTTGACCTCGAACTTGCCCGCGTCAGCGTTGATATCGCACATTACGCCAAGCTGGTCGCCATTCGGCTCAGACTTCGTGCAGGCAGTCGTACGTGCAACAGTCTCGTTTGCGAGCACTACGTCAGCAGCGCCCTGCTCGTAATACACAGCGGCAGACACCTTGGCTTCAACGTTCTTTGCAGAAACGTTTGCCGCGCAACCACTCGGAGCTGTGGTATACACATTCGCGGGGGTATTCAGGCCGCCCGACTTCTGTACGGTAATCACCGCACTGTAGTTAGCGACATAGTTTCCACCACCACTCGGCCCATCCCAAGACGCAGTTCCGTTATCAGAACCGCTCTTGAACTTGAAAGTGATCTGCTTCCGGTCATCATTCTGAATTTTGACATAGCTCCAGTCGCCGCAATTATTGCTATAGCCCCTGGTCATTGCCGCCTCGCGCCAAAGGCCATTCGTGCCGTCAAGGCTGTACCACAGGTATGGGGTGCTCCATTTGCCAGGATTATTGAAGTAAATGACCGTATAATGCGCATCCTTAGGCACGGTAACAGTGAACGAAACGGAAAGGCTTCCTGCTTTTACGGTAATCGTCGCCGTACCTGAAGCAACGGCGGTGACTTTGCCGTCGCTGTCCACCGTCGCAACGCTCTCATTGCTCGACTTCCATGAAACCGCCGTATTGGCGGGATCAACAGTGGCAGTGAACCGCTGATAGTTTCCCTTTGACAAGCTGAACGATGCATCGTTCGCTACATCCATATTACCGGTTTTCACCGTCAGAGATGTGACCTGAACCGCAGTAACGGTGACCGTTATGGAATCGCTGATTGAATCGTCGCCAACAGGCTTGACCGTAATCACGGCAGTACCTGGGGCAATGCCGGTCACCGTTCCATCGCTAACGGTTGCGACAGCGGAATTGCTTGACTCCCACTTCACATCCTGTGCCGCATTCGCAGGCTGCACCTGCGCGGTCAAAGTAGCCGAACTATTCTGAGTAATACTCAGCGAATCACCAGCATCAACGCCATCCTTCAGAATGGTGACGCTGGAAACCTGCACCATATTGTCTTCAACGATGTAAGTCTTGCCATCGTTAGCAGTGATTTCCCAACTGGAATCTGCCAACGGTTTATCATCTTCACCATTCTTCGTCCAGGAAATCGACGCGGACTGCGGATAGTTCACAATCTTGTTGTCAGAAACCGGAGTCCAATTGGTTCCGTCTGCGCTCTCGTAAACATCTTGCGCAGTAGTGCCCTCGCCGCCTGCAGTGATGCGGTACACCTTGCTGGAAATCTGATAGCCTTTTGGCGCTCCAAGTTCCTTCAGGTAGTAGTTGCTGTTGGTCTTGAGATTGCCGACCTGAATGGTGCCGTTATCAACACCGTCTTTGTCAGACAGCGCATTACCGTCAGTAACCGTCGTAATCGCCTCGCCACCGTTCGCGGCATCTGCGTAAGTCTTGTACACACCCCACGTGGTGCCAGCCAAGGCATTGTCGTTGTTGTCTACCTTGTTGATCTGAATGACCGCGCACTGGGTAGAGTACGAGCCGTTCCACGGCAGGTTGTGGCGTTCCTGATCCATATCAAGCGCGGAAGCCGAGTAGCTGCGCTCGTAGTTGAGGAACTTGTAGAAAGTACCGTTATTAGTATTGCCAACCGCATCCGGATTGTACATGGAGAAATCCCCGCCAACCCATACACGACCGTTGGTGCTCACGTGAGATTCGAAGCTGCCATTCGGCACGAGGATGCTGCCGAGCATGCCAGCGGCAGGATCATCCTTAGTCTCCATGGCAAACGACTTATCCCATACGCCATCAGCTTTTTCCAGATTGGAGTTTGCGTCCCTACGCGTCGTAGTGCCACTACCTTGGCCACCATGGATAACCACATTTGTAGCGTCAGCAAAATTCCACATGATCTGCTGCGCACGCTTAGCATACTCCGAGTCCGCATAAGAACCACCAAGCTCACGCTTGGTACCGCTTTCATCAGTCCACCAGAAACGCCAACCGTTATGGAAATCCACGTTCTTTCCGGTCACATTAATGACCACGGAAGCGCTATCGGGAATACCGGAAAAGTCGAAACTGACACCCGTATAGCTCGAAGAATCATTGAGAAAGCTTGCGGGAAGGTTGAACACCTGCATAGAGGCTTTCCCGTCACCCTGGAACTTAATTACCTTCTCATTGACGTTGTTAATCGTAAAGGTATAGCTGCCGTTACCGTTTTTATCGGTGTCATATTTCGTACGCTTCAAATTGTTATAGCTGTCCGAAAAATATGTCGCAGTGGTAACATATACGCTTCCGGACCCCTGCAGGGAAGACAAGTCGTTTGACAACTTCTTGATATATGCGTCAAAGTCCGAGAACTTTTCATTAGTCGAGCCGATCGTCTCATCAGTCTGTTTCCAGCTGACAGTACCCTCCATGCCGTCTGGCACATAGACGGAGTTCCTGAAGTTATACCGATTGGTGTCGGTGTTCTTTGATCCATTTCCCAGAATCTGATTCGAAGAACCACCATATACCGTGGTGCTATCGCCCGCGATATTTGCGGAGTAGGACGGCTCAGTGTCCTTGTTCTTGCCAACCCAGCCAGCATTTCCCCAAGCTTGAGTGCCCTTAACCCAGCCAATGCTCGAATCGTTGCTGTCACCTTTAACGTCCAGCACAACAGAACTATCTTTAGGACGATACTGACCGCCAAAGCCCACGACACCGAAGCGGAAACCCCGGTAATCCTTTACATAGCCGTTCTTAGCACCGTCCGCATCGGTGAAATACGTGGCCCACGCACCTTTAAGCGTGTGCATCAAAAGTTTTCCTTTGACCGCGGTTAGGCCTTCGGCTTCCACAGCATACGACCCGCTTGGACCGTTAACATCTAGCATGTTTCCGCCGGTCTTCTTGCCAACGTACATGTCGCCGCCCACATATGTGGCGACGCCGGTATCTTCCGTACTGTGACCCGTATCAGTGCCCAAGGTTATGGATTGCGGGGTGCAGATACCGCCATTGTCTCCTGCCGCACCTTCGGCATTGGCGCTGTAGGTGGGGATGAAGGCGGTGACGGCTACGGAGGCCATCATGGCAACTGCGACTGCGGCGGCGGTCAGGGAGCGGGCATGAGAGAAGGCGCGGGCAGATACCACTCGCGCTCCCGAGTAATGCTGTGGCGCCGAGCTCCTCGCTCCGCCTCTGAGCAATCTCTTCATCATGTCCCCTAACTGCATGAATCAGAACCCCCTCAGGCATTCCGACTCTAACATGACATCCTTTGCAATATGCCGTCTACAGGAGTGGCAGCTGCGCCACTCAACCTCTTTCTTTCTCCCGCACCTTGTGAGCACAGCTCAAAATGATAACCTTTGCAGTCATGAAAATCACTGAAACAGAAATACCACCCCCCCCCCCGATATAAAGGTGGTAAAAATCTTTGTTTTCCAGTACCGAAGCGTCTAATCCGTTCTGCCTACTGGAGTTTGAAATCGTTCGCAACAACGCCGAGGTTACCCCTGCTATCAGTCTTTGTTAACCCAACCGATACCCTCCACGGCGTGTCGCGAAACAAATGATCGCAAACCGTTTCATTCATTTGCAGAAATTTTCATGAAAATACCCCTAGTACACCCGTGTACCACACCCCAATTCCCCCGACCCCCGCCGCCCATCCACACCTACCGCCTGCATAAGTCCAGCATCAGGGCCGATTCCGGAGTTGCGCAGACGCAGAACGGGAGTTGCGCAGACGGCAGCATATGCAAACACCCCCGTACTACCGAGATAAATCAAAAACGGCAAGTACAAGGGTGCCAAGAAAGAAGAAAATCAGCGGTCTCCGCCGTAGACGGAGTCGGTGCCGCGGAGCACAAGCTGGGCACGCACCACCTCATACGGATTTTCGAGAGTCTCCCCCGCAATCAGCTTCACGGCCTTCCGCGCTGCGGCACGACCCATGGCGAACGGATCCTGACGCATGGTCGTCAGGTTCACGGTGTCGGCATATGCGGAATCGTCGAAGCCGATGATCGAATAGTCGCGCGGCGTGCGATACTCATACCGGTCAAGGCGCAGCACGAGCGGAATCGCCATCATATCGGTCTGGCAGCAAATGCCGTCGGGGAACTCATCCAACGCAAGCAGCGCGGTCAACGCCGAATCGGCGAACGTTTTGCCGCGCGGCACGGAAAGCACGCGCCACTTGAAATCGTGCGTGCCCTCCATGGTCTTGCATGCACGAATGAAGCCCTGCCCGCGCGCATCGATCGACGAATTGATCGAATCGACTGCATCGGAGCACACGTACACAATGTTTTTGTGCCCAAGATTGATTAGATGCTGCGCGGACGAGAACATGCCGTCTTCATCGTCGATGGAGATCGTTGCGTCGAAGCCTTCCTGCGATGGCGTGTTGATGCCGATGATCGGCACATGAATACGCTGCAACTGCTGGATTTCCTCCGGTTCGACGCCGAACGACGTTACGAACACGGCGTCGACGTTGCGTCGCACCGGAAGATTCGTAAAGAAGTCACGCCTGTTCTCACCGGTATCGACATGCTGGAACAGAGAGATGTCGTATCCGGCATCATGCATGACGGAATTGATTCCAGCGAATACTTCCATATTGAACCAGCTGGTGATTTCCTCATTCATCAGCATGGCGACACGGTACGTTTGCCCTGACTTCAGTGACCTCGCGGAACGGGAGATATTAAAATCCAACCGGTCCGCGGTGTCGAGCACCTTACGCCTGGTACGCTCGGAAACGAGCTCCGGACGCGTGAACGCGCGCGAAACCGTCGAAATCGACACTCCTGCGGCCTTGGCCACCTCACGAATGCCAGCCTTGTCCATGTCAGCCCCTTTGCAGCTCACAGCATCATCGCACCCCTACCAACAGTGGAACGGGGGTATTTGGAGCGACAACGCTCTCTCAATCTGCTTTCATTATAGTGCGAACGTTGTCAAAACTCTCGCAATATGATCAAATTTCATGCGACAGCCGCGCAAATCAGCAAAATTACCGGATAGAAGGCATAGAACATCCACTTAGTCCATGAATGTTTGTATCCGAGTTTGCCATTGTAGTAGTGCACGAATGCAACACCGACGCCAGGCGCAATCATCATCACCGCACCGAACAGACCGGCCGTGAACATCATGGTGTTTTCACGCGAGCGCATCAGCCAGAAAATCAGCACGAAACCAAGCGTCACCGCACCCAGGCTCATCAGATGCTGGCGCAGTCCGACACGCAACAGCAGATCCCACAATACGGCAACCACTACCAGCACAATGTCGGAGATCACGAGCATGGCACCTTGGTAGCGCTGCGCCACCCATTTCATTGCTGCGAGCATGGCGAAGGCGATGAACAGGCCGAACACCGGATTCTGCGAGCCGAAATCGAACGGCTTGCCCGAAGTGGCGAGATCGTACGGCACTTCGGCGATTAGTGCCAACACAGCAGCTGCACGCCGTATGCCACGCGATTGTGCGTCTGCTGGAAGCCTTGCACCAGCAGCCACGCGTAGATCGGCGCGGCGAACCACGACACCACTTCGCATAGCACCATGGCCGTAAGCGACGTCATGTTGCTCGTGTCGGATCCGAAAATCAGTGGCACCAGCGTGGTACTGCCGGCGGAAAGCACCAGCGCCACCGCGCCGATTACCTTGAGCTGGAATACGCTCAATCCGCGGCGCTGCTTTTTCTTGCGGCGTATGCCCGCAAAGCCGATCTGGTCGGCGACGTCGGTTCCGGCGCCGTTTTCGGTGTAGCCTTCCATAAGTCCTCCTCGAGTTTTCCTCGATTCCATCGCGCAAGCAATCATGCGCGCACGTAATCGTCTGCGCACACTGTGCCACGTCACGACATTACGCCGCGGTATCGCGTTGCGGCATCGCTGCCATATGCGGAGCTTCGCGTCTCACACGCTTGCACAGCATTCCGCGCAATATGTTTTTCACGTAACCCCTGTGCGACATGTTTCACGCGATTGTTTCACACTATGTCTTTCGTGCTTTCACGTAGCTTTACCCGCATCATCTTGCCATTGTTGCAAAAATCCTGCGAACGTATGCTGCAAATGTATGCAACATACCTTACACGCTTTACGAAAGGTGACCCCCGTAAACGTGGCGCACGCCGCGCAATACGCGCAACGCAACGCACGCCCCGCAATACACGAGCAGTACGCACGCAATGCGAAAGATCAGGCGTTCAGCACGTAATCCAGCAATCCTTCATAATCGGCACCCTTAAACGAACGCACCGCATAACTCGACGCATCCGGATCGTCGGCCGGCGAAATCTCCGTGCGGAAATACACGCCGTCGATGCCCGCCGAACGCGCACCGATAATATCGTTCTTCTCGTCATTGCCCACCATCAGCGCATGCTTGGCGGTAACGAATTCACGGTCGAGCGCCAGCATATACAAATCGCGCGCGGGCTTGCGAATCTTTTCCTCGCTGGAGATGATCACGTCGTCAAGCACGCTGGCGAGTCCCGTCATTTCCAACTCGGCACGGGTATAGCAGGATTGCGCGTTGCTGAGCAGCGCCACGACAATGCCGGCTTCCTGCAGTTTTTCAATCATTTCCAGCGCACCCGGATACAGGCGGATCATGCTGGTGCTACCCTGACGGAACGCCCACGCGGCCTTTTGAGCGGCCTGCGGCAACGCCAGCAACCGTTCCGCCTCGTCGTTGCGATTCATGAGCAGCGAGCGGTACACCGGCAGCACGTCGAACTCGTCCCACCCATTGCGAACGATGGCATGATTCGACTGATGCAGCATTTCGCGCGCCTCAAGTTTTTCGAAACGTTCACGCAGTGCCTCAACCGAATCGTATTGCGCTCCAAGCTCGCAAGCGGTGTCATACAAGGCCTGCCAGGCCGCGTCGCACTGTTCGTCGGTACGTATGTCAATAAGCGTTCCATACAGATCGAAGAACACAACCTCATATTTAGGGGTATGTGTCACGTTTTCCATAGCAGGTCCTTTCATCGGCATCGTCGCCGCTTTACCGGCGGCGGCGATTGCCACTTTGCAGCCGCCGCCCTTGCAAACCAATGCGTTACATGCGTTATACACGAGGTTACCGCAACCGCCAGATTGCAAACGTATGCGGTGGCACGATCAAATAATCGCCATCTCCCGCACTGATGCACGCCGCGGATGCGTTTGTGGACGAACCCATGCCGCACCACACGCGAGACGACTCCGAAACCGGCGCAACCGCAGTCGAGGCAACGTCAATCGCGCCAATATGACGTCCCGGATTCACCGCCACCAAGTAGTCGCCGACCCGGAACACCAGTTCGTCGCCTTCCACGCTGACGATCACACGATCGCCGTCAAACCATTCCGCCGAGCTCTTACGCAAGGCGATCAGTTTCGTGTAATACTCCACCAGATCGCGCATGCGCCAGGCACGAGTCCAATCAAGCCAATTCAGCTCGCGCGCCGAATCGTACGAATCGGAATTGCCGTATTTCGTACGCGCGAACTCCTCGCCAGACAGCATGAACGGAATACCCGCGGAAGTGAGCACAATGCCCGCCGCCATACGATTCGCATCCATCACCGTGGCCATGGCCCCGGCAATCGCGGAACCGGCCGAGGCGAGCCCAGCTTCCGAAAGATCGGCGTCATACAACGCCTTCGGCACGTCCACGGAATTCTCGTTGTCGCCTTCACTAACGGCGCTGCCCAGCGATTTCGCGGCAAGACTTGCGCAAAGCTTGTCCCACAAGGTCAGATCGTCATGCGCGGAAACATACTGGATCACTTGACCCGCAACACCTTCCGGCTGTTTGCTGGCGCGCCAGGCGTTCACCGCGTCGCGCACGGAGGCCGCATTCTCATGCATACCCCCGTTAACGTATCCGGGACGGTCCGAGAAGAACACATGCCCCTTGATGGCGTCTCGCGTGGTGTCGCAAAAATGCCCGATGCGATTATCAAGCTGCGGCAATCCGGCCTTGTCGGCAAGCACGGTGCCCGGCAAAGCCGCGGTAGCGCTGGCCGACCACGGTTCGCCATACATAAGAATGTTCGGCCCACGGTCGGGGATTTCGTCCAAAGCGGCGCGCACGGCGTTCATGGTGTCGACGTCGATCAGGCCCATCAGGTCGAATCGGAAGCCGTCAAGATGGTATTCCCTCGCCCAATACGCCACGGATTCCACCACAAAACGGCGGAACATCGCACGTTCCGTGGCCATATCGCATCCGCATCCGGAGCCGTTCGACAACGCCCCGTTCGGCTTGCGGCGCAGGAAGTATTCGGGCACGATGCGCTCGAACCAGTTGTCGGGCGAGAACATGTGATTGTAGACCACGTCCATAATCACTTTGATGCCGGCATTATGCAACGCCTGCACCATCTGCTTGACCTCGCGGATGTGCACGGACCCGTCATACGGATTCGTGGAGTACGATCCTTCAGGAACGTTGTAATTGACGGGATCGTAACCCCAGTTGTATCGGCTGCAGATCGTTTCGTCGACGGAACCGAAATCGTAGATCGGCATCAGCTGCACCGCGGTAATGCCAAGCTTTTTGAGATACGACAATCCCGTCGGAAAATCAGGATGACCGTCCAACGTCGTTCCCAGGTCGGTGAACGCAAGATATTTTCCACGATGGGATTCGGGGAATCCTCCCGCGGGATCGTTGCTGAAATCGCCGACATGCGTTTCCCAAACAACCGTTTGCGCAATCGGCACTTCCGGCATGCGATCGGCATCCCAACCTTCGGGATCGGTGCGACGCAAGTCGACGACCATGCTTCGACGTCCGTTCACGCCGGCCGCGTGCGCCCATGGATCGGCAACGCGATCGACGGAACCGCAATCGCGTTCAATCAAAAAATCGTAATATAAGCCGTGTTTATTATCGGCAAAATCGTAAGTCCAAGAGCCATCGGCCTCGGGACGCATCAAAAACTGCCCAATTAAAGCGTCGCCGTCTTCCCCCTTGGAACCGCGCGAGAACAACCTCAACGTTATTTTCTCGGCCGTTGGGGCCCAAATGGCAAACTGGGTGCCGGATTGCGAAACCACGGCACCCAGCGGCCGTTCCAGACAAAGCGGGAACGGTTCGGCGACTCTCGTATTCGGCTGTTCGAAATTGTTTTCGAGGCTGTTTACGAGCGTCATTGCTTCCCCTTTTTCTAACTGTTATCAGCCCTTGACAGAACCTGACATGGACTCCTGATAGAAACGCTGCATCACGATGAACAGGATGGCGATCGGGATGGAGATCACGACCGCGGCCGCGGCGAAGCGGGCGTACCAGTTC
>OIDR01000531.1_pt1 | contig 11332 bp, 7 predicted proteins | sample 1581641 | NCBI WGS metagenome assembly OIDR01 (sample SAMEA3882550, study PRJEB24775) | human gut metagenome | biome: human-associated habitat; feature: intestine environment; material: feces | place: Netherlands | collected 2009/2010
ATTTATTTGCTTTATCAAATGAATCATATAGATTAGTTACATAATTTCCATTAAAGCACGACATACATAACCCACATGTATGTTCTTTTGAAAAATGAATAGATTTTTTTAATCCTTCTTCACTAATAAACGCAAGGCTATCCGCTTCAATATATTTACATAATTCTTCAACATTCATTTTATTAGAAATTAATTCTTCTATTGTAGATGTATCTACACCATAAAAACATGGAAATTTAATAGCTGGAGAAGCAATTCTAACATGTACTTCTGTTGCACCAGCATCTTTTAAATGTCTTACGATTCTTTTCGAAGTTGTTCCTCGTACAATTGAATCATCAATCATAACAACTCTCTTGCCCTTAACAGCCTCCTTTAATACATTGAGCTTTATCTGCACGCTTGATTCACGGCTTGACTGCTTAGGCTTGATAAATGTCCTGCCGACATAACCGTTCTTGACAAATGCTGTGCCATATGGAATGCCCGACTCAAGTGAATAACCAAGAGCAGCGGCATTTCCTGACTCCGGTACTCCTGTCACGATATCAGCCTCAACCGGTGAATCCATTGCAAGGAATCTGCCAGCCTTGATACGGCTGCTATACACGCTTACTCCGTCAATATGGCTGTCAGGTCTTGCGAAATAAATGTATTCAAACACGCATCTGGCCTGTTTTTCAGGGGCAAGTGCCATAGTCATATCAGACTCAATGCCCTTTTCAGGAGTGATGGTGATAACCTCTCCCGGCTCTATATCCCTGACAAACTCTGCACCGATTGTATCAAGTGCACAGGTCTCGGATGTAACGATATATGCATTGTCTCTTTTTCCGATGCAAAGAGGCTTAAAACCAAATGGGTCTCTGGCTGCAATAAGCTTTCTCGGGCTCTCAACCACAAGTGCATAGGCTCCCTTAAGCTTCTGGCAGGCACGTCTGACCGCCTCCTCCGCTGTTTTTGAGTTAAGACGCTCTCTGGCGATATGATAAGCTATAACCTCAGAGTCGATTGTGGTCTGGAAAATTGCTCCTGTATACTCAAGCTCCTTGCGAAGCTCCTTTGCGTTAATGAGGTTTCCGTTGTGTGCCATGGCAAGTGTGCCCTTGACATAATTTAATACGAGAGGCTGTGCATTCTCACGTGTTGATGAGCCTGCTGTTGAATAGCGCACATGTCCCACTCCGATATCACCCTTCATAGGCTCTAAAATATCAGGAGTAAATACCTCATTTACAAGGCCCATACCCTTGTGTGTGGTCACCTTTCCCTTTGGTCCGTGTGTATCACTCACTGCAATACCACAGCTTTCCTGTCCTCTGTGCTGAAGCGCAAAAAGGCCATAATAGATAGTGGATGCGACATTTCCTCCATCAAAATCATACATGCCGAACACACCACACTCCTCATGAAGCTCATCAAATACATGGTTATGCTCGTCAATATCAGAACACCTTTTTAATTTTGTACCGGTATGACTTTTTGTATCTATACTAGTATTTATATACTGATTTATGTTATTGTCCTGGTTCATAATATCTCCGTTTATAATTGCGAAATAGTAACGCGGAATAAATAATATATTAGCGGCTGAATTTGCTTCCTGTAAGAAGCTCAAATGCCTCTTTATATTTCTCTACAGTCTTCACAACAACCTCATCAGGTAAAAGAAGGTCATTGTCCGGATTTGCCTTGAGCCAGTCTCTTACATACTGCTTGTCAAATGAAGGCTGTCCCTGTCCAGGCTTATATCCATCAAGTGGCCAGAAGCGTGAGCTGTCAGGTGTGAGCATCTCATCGGCAAGCACTACCTCACCCTGCTCATTTAAGCCAAACTCAAACTTGGTATCTGCGATGATGATACCCTTTGTAAGAGCATACTCTGCACATTTCTTGTAGAGAGCAATTGTATAATCGCGAATCTTCTCTGCGTACTCTCTGCCCTTCTCAGGATAAATCTTCTCTAATACTTCTACTGATTTTTCGAATGAGATATTCTCATCATGATCTCCAAGATCAGCCTTGGTAGATGGTGTATAAATAGGCTCAGGGAGCTTATCAGACTCAACAAGTCCCTCCGGAAGTCTGATTCCGCAGACTGTACCGTTCTCCTGGTAGCTTGCCCAGCCGCTTCCTGTGATATATCCACGAACTATACACTCGATTGGAAGCATCTCAAGCTTCTTACAGAGCATACTGTTTCCGTTGAACCTGTCCTGACCGAAGAACTCCGGCATATCCTTTGCGTCTACTGAAATCATATGGTTAGGAACAACATCCTTTGTGAATTCAAACCAGAACTTAGACATCTGTGTGAGGATGGCTCCCTTGTCTGTAATTTTATTCTTTAAAATATGGTCAAAAGCGGAAATACGATCTGTTGCGACCATAATAAGGCTGTCCCCGTTATCATATACTTCTCTTACTTTTCCTTCTTTGAATGGTTTAAATTCCTGCATGATTGTCCTCCATCTTATGTGTAATTTATTTTACAAATCAAATGCTACCCTTAAATTATATACCAGCTCAATTTGTAAAGTCAACGTATATTATAAGTTTTTTTAAATAATTTTACGTCATTTATAAGCAATTCTTATATTTATTATTATATCTTTAATATATCAAAACAAAAGCTCCGGTTCAAACCCTTTGTCTGCGCCGGAGCCTATATAATACAGATTCTATTTAACGATAAGTGACTTTCCTGTCATCTCTTTTGGCTGTGGAAGTCCCATAATCTCAAGCAGTGTTGGAGCGATATCTGCAAGACATCCGCCCTCACGAAGCTTGTAAGAAGGGTCAGCGTTTACAAGAATGAAAGGAACAGGATTTGTTGTATGAGCCGTATGAGGTTTTCCTGTCTCATAATCAATCATCTTCTCTGCGTTTCCGTGGTCAGCACAGATGAATAATACTCCATCCACATCCTTGATTGCCTGAACTGCATCACCTACGAGTGAATCAACTCTCTCAACAGCCTTTACAGCAGCCGGAATCACACCTGTATGTCCAACCATGTCAGGGTTAGCAAAGTTGATGATAATAACATCATACTTATCTGACTTGATAGCCTCAACAAGATCCATTCCAACCTCAGGAGCGCTCATCTCAGGCTTTAAGTCATATGTTGCAACGTCCTTAGGACTGTTTACAAGAAGACGTGCCTCATCGATATTCGGCTCCTCTACTCCACCGTTGAAGAAGAAGGTTACGTGTGCATACTTCTCTGTCTCTGCGAGACGAAGCTGTTTCTTGCCATTTGCTGCAAGATACTCACCAAATGTATTCTTGATTTCTTCCTTCTCAAAAGCGATAAGCTTGTTAGGAATTGACTCGTCATAATCCTTGAAGCATACAAATGTTGTCTTAAGGAATGGGCGCTCAAAGCCGGTAAACTTATCATCGCAAAATGCTCTTGTCATCTCACGAGCACGGTCCGGACGGAAGTTGAAGAAGATAACAGAATCATTGTCCTTTACAACAGATACCGGTGTGCCATCCTCGTTTGTGATAACTGTAGGAAGCACGAACTCATCTGTAACGTCATTTGCGTATGACTCCTCCATAGCCTTTACAGGGCATGTAGCTTTTACGCCTTCACCCTTAGTGAGTGAATCATAAGCCTTCTGCACACGATCCCAGTTGTTATCTCTGTCCATTGCATAGTAACGTCCTGAAAGAGATGCAATCTTTCCTACACCAATTTCCTTCATCTTGGCGAGAAGCTGCTCGATATAGTCCTTGCCTGATGCAGGAGGTGTATCACGACCATCAAGGAAGGCGTGTACATATACCCTGTCAAAATTCTCTTTCTTGCAAAGCTCAAGAAGTCCGTAAAGATGCTCGATATGGCTGTGAACTCCACCATCAGAAAGAAGTCCCCAAAGATGCAGATCGGAGTCATTCTTCTTGCAGTTTTCGATTGCAGAAATTAATACCTTGTTCTTGAAGAAATCACCATCAGCAATTGCCTTTGTGATTCTTGTAAGATCCTGATATATGATACGGCCTGCGCCGATATTCATATGTCCTACCTCAGAGTTTCCCATCTGTCCGTCAGGAAGTCCAACTGCAAGACCTGAAGCTGCGCCCTTTACAAAAGGACACTCTGCCATCAATTTATCCATAACAGGGGTATTTGCCATAGCTATGGCATTTCCCTCTTTGTGGTCACTTAAGCCGTAACCATCAAGTACCATTAATACTACCGGTTTCTTACTCATTTATATTTCCTCTATTCTTCATATGAGGCTTGCAAAATGCTCTATTACAGTGACATATGCAAGCCCGCAAAAAATTTCATTACATAATAAATGCCACTAAATGCAGCTAAGCTGGTGAATTTAGTGACATTTAGTTATTGTGATTGTCAAATCAAATATTAAATTATGATTTAATAATTACTTGTAGTTTACGATCTTTCCAAAATCAGCCTTGAGTGAAGCGCCACCAACTAATCCACCGTCGATGTCAGGCTTTGCAAAAAGCTCTGCTGCATTTCCTGCATTTACAGATCCGCCGTACTGGATACGAACTGAATCTGCTGTAGCCTGATCATAGATCTCAGCTACGCACTCACGGATTGCACCGCAAACCTCCTGAGCCTGGTCAGAAGTAGCTGTCTTTCCTGTTCCGATTGCCCAGATTGGCTCGTAAGCAATAACCATGTTTGCAACATCTGATGCAGCAACACCTGCGAGATCTGACTTAATCTGAAGTCTGATCCAGTCAAGTGTAACACCGCTCTCTCTCTGCTCAAGTGTCTCACCACAGCAAAGGATTGGTGTAAGTCCAGCCTCGATAGCCTTCTTTACCTTCTTGTTGAGAAGTGCGTCATCCTCTTTGAAGTAATCTCTTCTCTCTGAATGTCCGATGATAACATACTTAACACCTGCATCAAGAAGCATCTCTGCTGAGATTTCTCCTGTGTAAGCACCCTTCTCCTCGAAGTACATATTCTCTGCTCCAACAGCAACATTTGTACCCTTTAATGCTTCTACAACAGGTACGATGTCGATTGCAGGTACACAGTAAACAACTTCAACATCATCTGAAACTACGAGTGGTTTTAACTCTTCTACTAATTTAACAGCCTGGCTTGGAGTCATGTTCATCTTCCAGTTGCCGGCTACAATTTTCTTTCTTGCCATTTTATATCTCCTTGTATTTGTATACAAATATTTTTTGCCTGCGGCTTAATTTCATTAAGTTGCTTTCGGCTTATTTATCATCAGCACAAGCTACGCCAGGAAGCTCCTTGCCCTCAAGGAACTCAAGGGAAGCACCGCCACCTGTTGAGATGTGACTCATCTTGTCGCCAAGTCCCATCTGGTTAACTGCTGCAGCTGAATCTCCACCACCGATGATTGTGATAGCATCTGATTTAGCAAGCGCCTCTGCTACTGCAAGTGTACCTGCTGCAAGTGTTGGGTTCTCAAATACACCCATTGGTCCGTTCCATACAACAGTCTTAGCTGATGCAACAGCGTCAGCGAAAAGCTTGCGTGTCTTAGGTCCGATATCACAGCCCTCACGATCTGCAGGCATCTTGTCATAATCATATGTCTCTGTCTCTACAGGAGCATCAATTGGATTTGGGAAATCCTTGATTGTAACTGCATCAACAGGAAGAAGAATCTTCTTTCCAAGTTTCTCTGCTTTTGCAAGCATCTCTTTACAGTAATCAATCTTTGTCTCATCAAGCATTGAGATACCAATCTCATAGCCCTGTGCTTTAAGGAATGTGTATGCCATTCCACCACCGATGATAAGTGTATCAGCCTTCTCGAGGAGGTTGTCGATAACATTGAGCTTGTCAGCTACTTTAGCTCCACCAAGAATAGCTACGAAAGGACGTACAGGATTCTCTACTGCCTTGCCAAGGAAGTCAATTTCCTTCTGCATAAGGTATCCAACAACATTCTCTCCACCCTTAGCTGTGATGAACTTTGTAACACCTGCTACAGAAGCATGTGCTCTATGAGCAGAACCGAAAGCGTCACATACATATACATCAGCAAGGTCAGCAAGCTCTTTTGCGAATGCATCTCCGGCTTCCTGTGGCTTTGTCTCCTCTTTGCCTCTGAAACGTGTATTCTGAAGAAGAACTACATCTCCCTCTTTCATCTCTGAAACAGCCTTTGTTGCAGCCTCTCCTGTTACGTTGTAGTCAGCTACAAATGTAACCTTCTGTCCAAGCTTAGCCTCAAGAGCTGCAGCTACAGGAGCAAGTGACTCACCCTCGTTTGGTCCGTTTTTAACTTTTCCAAGGTGTGAGCAAAGGATAACTTTTCCACCGTCCTTGATTAATTTCTGGATTGTTGGAAGAGCTCCGTTGATACGGTTCTCATCTGTGATTTTTCCGTCCTTAAGTGGCACGTTGAAGTCACATCTAACGAGAACTCTCTTGCCTTTTACGTTGATATCATCAATTGATTTCTTGTTTAATGACATAATATGTCCTCCCTTATTTCAAGGCATAAGCCATGTGGCCACGCCATATTGTGCATATTAAAAAATATAATTAATTCTACAATTCACAGATATTCAAAAGAAATAGCCATGTTTTAAAAAAGAGGCGCGGTTCAATTAAGACCGCGCCCCTTGAGTAGTCTTGAGATATACTGTTCTTGTGGGTACAAGAATTAAGCTAACTCTGAGAAGTACTTGATTGTACGAACCATCTGAGATGTGTAGCTGTTCTCGTTATCATACCAAGAAACAACCTGTACCTCGTACAGATCGTCAGAAACCTGGTTAACCATTGTCTGTGTTGCATCGAATAATGAACCAAATCTCATTCCAACGATATCTGAAGATACGATCTCATCCTCGTTGTAACCGAATGACTCGTTAGCTGCTGCCTTCATAGCTGCGTTGATATCCTCTTTTGTAACGCCTGCTTTCTTAACAACTGCTGTAAGGATTGTTGTAGATCCTGTTGGTGTAGGAACACGCTGTGCAGATCCGATTAACTTTCCGTTTAACTCTGGGATAACAAGGCCGATTGCCTTAGCTGCTCCTGTTGAGTTAGGAACGATATTAACTGCTGCTGCACGTGAACGACGAAGGTCTCCCTTTCTCTGTGGTCCGTCAAGAGTCATCTGATCTCCTGTGTAAGCATGGATTGTGCTCATGATACCAGATTTGATTGCAGCAAGATCATTTAATGCTTTAGCCATTGGTGCTAAGCAGTTTGTTGTACAAGAAGCTGCTGAGATGATTGTATCAGAAGCCTTAAGTGTCTCATGGTTTGTATTGTAAACGATTGTAGGAAGGTCATTTCCTGCTGGTGCAGAGATAACTACCTTACGAGCTCCAGCATTGATATGAGCCTGAGCCTTCTCTTTTGATGTATAGAATCCAGAGCACTCAAGTACAACGTCAACCTTTAACTCTCCCCATGGGCAATTGTTTGCATCTGGGAATGCGTAAATTTTGATTTCCTTACCACAAACTGTGATAGAATCATCGCTTGCAGAAACCTCATCTGCATGCTCGTATTTACCCTGTGATGAATCATACTTTAATAAGTGTGCTAACATTTTTGGGCTTGTTAAGTCGTTGATAGCTACTACCTCGTATCCCTCAGCTCCAAACATCTGTCTGAAAGCAAGACGTCCGATACGACCAAATCCGTTGATTGCTACTCTTACTGCCATTTTAATTCCTCCTAGAATTGTAAAAAGTATTTTTAGGGACATGCCCTAAGATGCTTTTATTATAGCGAATAATTCTCAAAGGTTCAAGTACTTTATTTGCGTTTGTTAAAATTTTCACTAAATATTTTCATTTACACACATTTTTTATCATTCTTCACAATTTTTATTTTTAGATATTGCACTTTATTATAATCTCGGCTACACTTAATTAATTGCTGTAATTCGCACTTTCCGGCAGCCAGCAGCAGACAATTATAAATCATGTAACTTATAAAGTTTTTTAACAACAATACATCGGTTTTACGGAGGTATTTATATGTGGGATCAGCACATGCACTGCATGTTTTCGGGTGACAGCGATGCCGACCCGGTATTGATGATAAACTCAGCAATCAACAAAGGGCTGGACGGCATCTGCTTTACAGACCATCTGGACTATGACTATAAAGAGGAGCCTGGGCTTTTCGACCTTGATATAGCAGCATATGAAAAGCGCATCAAAAGACTTGCAATTGTTCTTAAAGAAAAGGGCTGCCCGATAAATATCCACTGGGGCATTGAAATCGGTTTACAGCCTCATATTACAGACAAAAATAATGAGGTCGCCAAAAAATATCCGTTTGACCTCGTGATCGGCTCAAGCCATGTAGTAAACGGCATTGACCCATACTATCCTGCATTTTACAAAGGCAAGACAGAGCACGAAGCCTACACCGAATACTTTGAATCGATACTTGACAATCTGCACTCCGGCGCGGATTTTGATGTGTACGGTCACATCGACTACGTGGTCAGATACGGTCCTGACAAAAATAAATACTATTCATATGAACGGTATGCCGACATAATTGATGCTATATTAAAGGAAATTATCTCCCAGGGAAAAGGCATCGAGCTCAATACCGCCGGCTTTAAATACGGGCTTGGCCACTCAAATCCGACCGAAGATGTGCTAAAGCGCTATCATGAGCTTGGTGGGGAAATAATCACAGTCGGAGCAGATGCCCACAAGCCGGAGCATGTGGCATATGATTTTGACAAGGTTTCAAATATCCTCAAGGATGCCGGGTTTATGTACTATACAGTATTTGAAAACCGCGTTCCTGCTTTCATCAAATTATAGCCCAGCCTTAAAAGCCTTACAGTTATCATTCTATCTAACTATTAAACCTCACATGCATTCGCAAATGTCAAAAATAGGAGCCACCTGATCTACATTTTACATCAAGTGGCTCCTAAAGCATTGGTTCCGTAAGCTTCACTGTATAACCTCCAAGTTCCGCTTTCGCTATATGAATTTATTTTGGCATTTCCATATTGCTTTGCTATAAATCTGATTCTGTTTATAACAGGATTCTTATTCTTTTAGCTTAGCTATGGACCTCTACCCTTCTTCATAAAATCACTCCTTTTGGTTACATTATCTATGTAAACTCTTATGAGAGATTCTATCTTTCACTTTTAATCTACAAGAACTTTTTCAACGATATTATTTATTTGCTAATATATCTGTGCGATTACTGCTCTTCGGCTCGCCCTACAGATTTAAATATTCCGTTCAATCATCCTTATAGTACTTTGACTTAAATTATGTAATCCCCATTGGACTGTACCTCCTGTGTTTTATTTTTGTTCCTTTCGTATCTCTTTTTGTTGATTTAAGATTACACTAATTTCACCTATTTGTCAATATGTTTTTTGATAATTTTTATTTATATTTTAAATTGTCTGATATTTTATATATTTTTTGTTTTGTTTACACATTTCTTGCAATTCAATTACATGATTAAAGGGGGCAAAATGCCTTTGCCCCCTCATGCCGTCATTTATCATTTATTATTTATCATTCTTCATCCTGTAATCAATACACCTGTTCAGGTAATCGACATAATCCGGATTCTTGCACATACCCTTGCCTGCCACGTCGGAAATCTTTGCCACATCCATGCCGTTACACTTTGTGGTCTTCATAACTATGTTGAGTGCTTCCTCATCAGTGTCATTGCTGATAAAGGTTCCTATACCGAATGCAACCTTTGCCTTATCCTTGAAATAATCATACAATGCAGTCGCACGCTCGAAATCCAGGCTGTCGCTAAACAAAAGTGTCTTTGTCCTTGGATTGATTCCCAGACTGTTGTAGTGGGCTATCATCTTGTCTCCCCACTCGTACGGATCTCCGCTATCATGACGCACTCCCGAAAAAAGTGTCGCATAGGTGAGCTGAAAATCACGCAGGAAGCAGTCTGTTGTTATGGTATCAGTAAGCGCAATACCGTTTAATATACCATACTCCTTAACCCATGCATCGAGTGCGTACCAGTTTGAATATGCCGGATTATGCTTGTGATTGCCCTGTCCTGTACACATAATCCACTCATGAGCCATTGTTCCCACCGGCTTTAAATTGAATTTCTTTGCAAGATATACGTTTGATGTACCAATAAAGTGTGAGTCTGCAGGCAGCTCAACCTCTGCGATTGCCTTTACAGCCATCTCCTGCGCCTCGGCAGACAGACGGCGTCTTAGTCCAAATTCACTGAAATCGCTAAGCCTGTAGGTATCCTCCTCGAGCAGACGCACCTTCTCATCAAGCCTGCGCTTAAACTGCCTAAGCAGCACATCATAATCATATGCCATACGGAAGTACACTTCATTTACAATAGCAAGCACCGGAATCTCATACATCGAAGTATTGAGCCACGTGCCGGCTGCATCGATTGCCAGCCCACACGGTGCATCCGTTGTGATGGTAAACTCCTCATATCTTGGCTGCCAGAGTCTTAAAAAATCAACATATGTGCCTTTTATCCAGGTGATGTTATCAAGATATTCAAGCTCCTCCTCCGTAAAACGAAGCTGACAGAAGGCCTGCACCTGTTCCTTTATCTCCTCGACCATCTCATCTGTAAAATGCACGTCTTTATTTCGGCACTTGAAGGTCCATGTCGTTTTATAGCTTGTGAACTGATGGAAAATCGTCTGTCCCATGCTGAATTTATACATATCAGTCTCAAGAAGGCTGTTTATTATTTGTGGCAATCTCATTTGTTTTATGTCCTCTTTTCTTTTTCTTTCAAACCATTTGCTACCGGTAATTTTAGTCTTGATTTTACCACTGCGACTATCAAATATCAAGCAGGCGCACGTGTTTAATTACCTCCAATTTATTTTCTTTTCCGTCAGCATATTCACTGGTTCCAAAATAAAAACTCCCATGGAAGCCACTAACTGTGACCTCCATGGAAGCTTAATTGTTTATATTGCAGAGATAATAACCCAATGAATATATAAGATATTGTAATTATTCAGTTATGAATTATTTAAAGTATTTCACTCCGCTCTCAAATATCTTCATATCCTGCTCGCCGTAGATATTGATTGCTACAGACTCGCCACGGCGCTCTGAGTGAGCCATCTTGCCGAGGATTCTTCCGTCCGGAGATGTGATACCCTCGATAGACATGTATGAGCCGTTTACATTCCACTCCTCATCCATTGATACATTTCCGTCCAGATCAACATACTGTGTGGCAACCTGTCCGTTTTCAAAGAGCTTATCAAGCCACTCCTTCGGTGCTACGAAACGTCCCTCGCCGTGAGAAACCGGGTTGCAGTAAACACCGCCGAGTGTTGCCTGTGCCAGCCATGGAGACTTATTGGATACTACC
>OIDR01000535.1_pt1 | contig 11261 bp, 12 predicted proteins | sample 1581641 | NCBI WGS metagenome assembly OIDR01 (sample SAMEA3882550, study PRJEB24775) | human gut metagenome | biome: human-associated habitat; feature: intestine environment; material: feces | place: Netherlands | collected 2009/2010
TGTCCCGGAAGGGCAACTGCATCGACAACGGCGCGACGGAGCAGGTGTTCGGCCACATCAAGGACGAGTTCTTCCGCGGAAGGACGTGGCCGGACTTCGAGTCCTTCAAGGCGGACCTCGACGACTTCGTGGTCCATTGGAACACGAGGAGGCGCCAGGTTAAACTGAAGGGACTGACCCCGGAGGAGTTCCGGAGACAGTCCCTTGCGGCGTAGTTCTTATTTAAGCCGTCCAAGTTTTGGGGCGCAGTTCATTGTCGGGGCGTTTTCAGTCTCTTGTTATTCGGTCAGGAAAAATCCGGGCTTTGACTTTCGCTAGAGATAAAACTTTAAGCGCTCAGTGCAGTACACCTGCCGCGAAATAAACAATGGCACTCCCTGCGCGTTGCAACGCTTATCTACAAATAATAAAAGGGCAGATCCCGGCTTTACATTCAAATGTTCTGCCTCGTAAGCACTTGCAAAGCACACCTGCAACGTTCGCTCGTTATTGCCAAGTTCGATATGGCGTCTTCCCAGCACCTCAAGTAGAGAACCCGATAAATCTTCATGTTCCAAAAAGGCAAGAGAAGGAGTGTAGCTATTGGTTTCCAACATCGTTGGCACGCCATCGACTAAGCGCAAACGTCTAGTCTGAAGAATATTCTCGTCCTCCTGGACCTGAAGAAAACGCACATCGCGCAGCGTAGGATAAATCCAAGCTATTTCGAGCACTACGGTCGAAGGCTTTTTATTTTCTTGAATGCAGGAATGGGTGAAGCTTTCCTGGTCATCGGCTGCATAGGCATTGCGCGTCGTGGTAACAAAAGTACCTTTCCCTCGCGTGCGCTCAACGATATCGGCATCCTCTAGTTCCTTGATTGCCGATCGAACAGTAATACGACTAACGCCATATTCCTCCATAAGCTCCGTCTCAGTAGGAAGCTTATCCCCTTCGCTATATACGCCACTTTCTATTCGACTCACAAGATCGTGAACGATCTGCTTATACAATGGAACAGCGCTCTCCACTTTAACCATTATTCAACCTATTGCTTTCTACACTCAACGGCTTCAAGTCCCTGCCAATTGATGCCGAGTTGATTAGCCTTAATCGAAAAGAAGTATTTAAAATAATCACCCAACATCACCTGCTTAGTAAAGTGCACTGGCTTACCAGTGCTCATATAAACGGTCTCACTCAATATAAACATCGCAGCTTCTCCTGCGATATTAAGGATGCGCTTCTCCTCATCCGTAGCAAGCCCCGCTTCAAGCACAATAGACGGGAAACAATTGTCCTCTAGTCGCAGCCCCGTCTCTCTCTCAATCGTTTCATAAAGTGATGCGTTCTCCATATCGACACCCAGTAAAAACCCGAAGTTCTTAACTGGAAGATAAATATGTTCAATCATTGCATTGATGTGGTTAATTGACCTCACGCGTTTGAGGTAAACCGCAGATTCGTTCTCTTCCATTCGCAAATGACGACGGACGGCAACGGGCGGCTCGACCTCCTGAAGAGCGAGAACGCGAGATGAGGTTTCGATATTATTTTCATGGCAAAAATAAGTGAAACCCTTAAACGTGCTCAAGCTCGAGACGATTTTAGGCTGCCGGATAAATGTGCCCTTGCCATGACGCGTATCAAGCACGTCGTCATCCACAAGAGTTTGAATTGCCTTCCGTATCGTCGCACGGCTAACCTCGTATTCTTCGCAAAAACCATTTTCGCTAGGCAACACGCCACTTTCGGAAAACTCGCCCATCTCAATACGGCGGCGCAAATCATCAGCCACTTGTACATATAGCGGCACAGCACTAGTTGGGTTAATCATAACGTTCTCCGTACAACATTCTATGAAACTTCTATACGTTATAAGATAACCTATTACGTATTATTTTGAAAGAAATAGACGGTTCAATCTTATTTTTGAACCGTCCAATATCAGACACTTCATATGAAGGTGTCGAATGCCACTTGTGGCGCAAACAAAAGGGGCATTTGGCAAAAATGCCCCTTTTCGCCTTGAAGTCGCTACCGTGAAATGCCAACGAGCCGCATGGTCAAGTCCAAGCAAATACGACCTCAAGCAACCAGCTATGGCATGGCTCCCTAGAACGAGACTGCAACATTTGTTTGCATTGTTTTACGAACGCAACATAACGAATTATTTCCGAGCAAAATAACGGCCGTTGAAAACTGCTTTAGTAGTTCATCTGGTGATAGTAGCGACGCGTGGTGAGCGGGTGGTTGCGGACGTGCTCGAGGTGGCAGCTCAGGCGCTCGGTGATGGTGTAGGTGACCATCGGGGAGACGATCTTGCGGAACTCGGGGTCGCTGAAGGGCAGCTCGACCTCGGCGGTGTCGAACTTGTTCACGCGGACGTTGACGCCCTTCTCGTCGGCGAGCATGTGGGTGAAGTTGTCCACGCGGTCCATGAGCTTGCGGGTGTCGTCCTCGCCGTAGAGCATGATGAGGCTCGTGCCCTCCTCGCACAGCTCGATGGTGCCGTGGAAGAACTCGGCGGCGTGGATGGACTTGGTCTTGATCCACTGCATCTCCTCGAGGATGCACATGGCGTAGTCGTAGGCCTCGCCCCAGAGCATGCCGGAGCCGATCACCATGTGGTAGTCGGTGTCCTTGAAGTCCTCGGCCATGGCGGCGCAGCGCTCGTCCTGGGCGTCCTTGGCCTTGATGAGGAACGGGGCGATGTTGCCGAACTCCTCCATGAAGGTGTCGTACTTGGGGAAGGCGCCGGCGTTCTTGAGGAAGCGGGCGACCAGCGTGATCTGGTAGGTGTAGATGGCCTCGCACAGGACGTCGTCCTCGGCGAAGCTGAAGAACTTGTAGTCGGCGTACTCGGTTGCCGGGGTGTTGTCGTTGGAGACGTACATCAGCGTGCGGGCGCCCTGCTCCTGGCAGAACTTGGCGGCCTCGATGATCTCGGGGGTGGTGCCGGTACGGGTGGAGAAGACGCAGACCGAGTCCTTGGTGAAGGCCTTGGGCGGGCACGCGAGGAACTCGGCGGCGATCTCGCAGTGGACGTCGACGTCGGCCGTGGTGGTCTCGACCCAGTACTTCATCGGGAGCGTGTGGGCCCAGGTGCCGCCGCAGCCGATGAAGAAGATGTTGGAATAGCCCTGCTCGCAGACCTCGTCCACGGCGGCCTCAATCTGAGGACGGAGAGCGAGGGCATCGCTCACAACCTTCTCGTAACGAGGCTCATCGAAATTGAACATAGCAATTATCCCTTCGTTTAATAGAACGAAACTCGTTCCAATGACAACTTGTCATTTTGTTACGTATTAATACTTAATGGTCTAAATAAAAACCCTTCTAGGAAAGGGGGACCTGACTGTCTTTCATCTCGGCGAGTTTATGCTCGAATCCAAAGCCGCCGGGTTTAAGGCAATTTTTAGCTGAATAGTCAGCAGCGAACTCCATTGCATCCCGAATGATCTCCGCATCGAGCGGTTGCTTTTTACTCCAGCCGTGCGAGAGACAGCTCACAACAAACGCAGTGATATACGAATCTCCCGCGCCCATGGTGTCAAGCGCATCTACGGGTCTTATATTTCCCTGGTACCATCGGGAACCGTCAAAGAACACAGGCCCTGTAGATCCCCGTGTAGCAATCGTGTAGCGACAACCATGCTCTATGGCCCTCTTCAATAGAACTTGAATCTGTTGATCGCTCTCGCCGGAACAGGAAAACAGACCAAGGGTTGTAGCGGGGCAAACAAGATCGAAATATGCGTCGGTTCGATACTTATCTTTAACGGAAAAGTCGTAAACCGCCACAGCGGGAAGATCTTGAACTAGGTGCACATCATCCTGCAGCTTTGCATTGACGCTGGTAAAAACCGCATCGAATCCCTGAAGAAACTTGACATCAGAATCGTTGATGTGGGTTTTGTGCGCCCAGCAAGCCCCCGTATCGTAACCAACTTCGACACGTTCACCGTCGTAAACATTTACATCGCAAGTCTTGGTTGTCGCTTTTTCAGGCATAGATGATTGCGAAAGGTCAACGTTCAGCGAAGAAAGGGCATCGGTGATTATTCGCCCTCCCAGGTCGTTGCCGATCTCCCCAATATACGCAGCCTGTGCGCCAAGCATGCTTGCATGGGCAGCGACGTTTACGGCATTGCCACCAGGATACATAACGCCTTTGTTGAGATAGCGATCAATAACGTTGTCACCAATTGCTGCGATTTTCACCTCAACGCCTCCCATCACGTACGGTCTTTATTAGTACTCGACCTTGCGGTAATAACGGCGGATGTCGAGCGAATGGTCACGAATTTCCTCGAAATTCTTGCTCACACGCGAGAGAATAGCATTGAGCACCACCGGAGAAAGCATCCAGCGGAATTCATCACTGATACCCGGCAACTCATAATCATGTGTATCAAATACGGTGAAATCATCCGCATATTGCTTACAGAAGCGTGCCACGCGCTCGTCAAGAGGCCTAGTCTGCGCCTCCGTCATTGCAAGAGCGACACAGACGCCCGGCTCGACAAGTTCGATGGTGCCATGGAAGAACTCGGGCGATGCAACGGATTTGGTACGCAGCCATTGGGACTCCTCGAGCACACACATGGCAAACGAATACGTGGGGCCCCACAGATTGCCAGAACCGATCCAGATCTGATACGGATCGTCCTTGTGCTTCAGAGCATATGCGCGAGCCATCTCGTCAGCGTTCTTGCCGACGGAAACGAGAGCAGCGGGGAGATTCACAAGCTCATCAGCGAAGCGATCGTAGTCATCAAAAAAGCCCTTGTTCTTGAGAATCTTTCCAATCAGAAGGTACAGCACAAGCTCCATAGGACGGCCCTGCTTATAGACCACTCCATAATCGGAAAGTTCACCAAGCGGTGAACCGTCCACGCCAAGCGTAGAGACAATGGTGCAGCCTGCGTCTTTTGCCGCCTTTGCCGCCGCAACCGTCTCTTTGGTGTCGCCCGACTTGGACGCCATGAACGCCAAGGTCCCCTTACCGATGCGCCGATTGCCAACCGTGAGGAAATCTGCCGAAATTTGGGACTGGACGGGAATATCGGACATAACCGAAACCATATAGTCAAACGGCTGCATCATCGCAAGCGAGCCACCTGACGAGGTGAAGAAAATCGAATCGAAACCCTTTTCGCAAATTTCGTCAGCAATGCGTTCAATTTCGGCACGTTGATTGTAGATATAAGCACCCTTATCGAGAATTGCCTGTTCATCAAATGAAACCATGAGATATACCTTTCTAATTCAATTGGGCCAGACGGCGAAATCAACCATTTAGATTGCAAACACTCCGAAGAAGGAGCCGACGATACCAACCGCCATGAGAATAACGAGAATCCAAGCAATCTTGACCTTGTGCTGGACGAGTTCGTAAACTCCAAGTGTCACAAGCAGCGGCAGCAGGCTCGGCATGATACCGTCGATGATGCTTTGGATAGTCTGCGCGCTGTCGCCGGTACCGAGAGAACCAGCCACGCTGACCGATACAAGGTTGGGCACCATGGCGCCGATTACCATAAGGCCGAGAATTGCGGCCCCCATGGTGAGCTTTGGCATAAGGCCAGATTTCTCGATCTTGCTCAAGAAACTGGTTCCGAATCCATAGCCCCATTTAAGGCAGAACCAACGAATCAGATAATGCGGAACATTGAATACGACGAGGAAGAGAAGCGGGCCGAGAATGCTACCCTGCATAGAAAGCGACACACCCAAACCAGTGGCGATGACACGCAACGTTCCCCAGAACAGAGAGTCACCGATGCCGGCCAGCGGGCTCATAAGAGCGGCCTTTACGCTGTTGATGGAGGATTCGTCAAAATCCTTTTCGTTAGCGTTTGCCTCTTCCATCGCTGCCGAAATGCCCAGAATTAATGTTGAGACATAAGGAGTGGTGTTGAAGAACTCCATGTGACGCTGAGCAGCAGCAACCTGGTCATCCTTATCCTTATACACGCGACGGATGATGGGAAGCATAGAGAAGCAGTATCCCATGTGCTGCTGGCGCTCGTAGTTCCAAGAGTACTCCATCGTAAGCGAACGGAAAAATACCGATTTTAAATCACGCTTTGTAATCTTGTTGGAACCGGTGTCATTAGAAGTCGTCATCGTCGAAGCTCCCTTCCGAACTAAGCTGTGGCGTCTGAGCAATGAAGTTTGGCTGGATCGCCACGAGGATTACCGCGAGGCAAAGCCCAATGATGGCAATACCAAGGATTGGAATGCTCATGTAGGCACAGAGCGCAAACCCGAGTACGAAGAAAATAGCAGTCTGCTTATTGACAATCATCGAAGCGAGCAGTGAAATGCCGAGCGCAGGGATGAATCCACCCGCAATAACCAGGCCGTTACTTACAAACTCGGGAATTGCGTTAAGCACCGCGTTCATAACCGGCGTTCCGAGATAGAAAGCAAGGGAGCACACGAAAAAGCGAGGAAGCGATTTGACGATGAATCCACCAAGCAGATGCATCCGCTCCATACCCTTGAGGTCGCCCTTTGCCACATAGTCGTCCGCTTTATGGACGAAAAACGGCATCACGATCAGCGTAAGCGCGTTATCGATGATGAGATAAAGCGACGCAATCGGAAAAGCGAGCGTCAGCGCAACTTCAGCGCCTTGACCCGTCGAAATTGCAAAAGCAGTGCCCAAAATACCACCGGTGATAACGTCAGGCGGAACGGCCGCCCCGATGGTAACCGATCCAATGAACACCATTTCAAGCGTGGCGCCGACAATAATGCCCGTCTGCAAATCACCCATCACAAGACCGATGAGGACGCCCGTGACAATCGGGCGAGAAGCAAGGCAAGTGCCAAGTGCCCACTCAAATGTCACGCACATTGCGACGAGGCCGACAAGGATCGCTTGAGTCAACATGAGAGATCCCCTTTCTATTGTATGTGCTTAAATCAAAATCTTCTCGTCTCTAGGTACCTGCCTGATCTCCACCTCGATTCCGGCATCACTGAGCTCATGTAGAAGCTCCACGTCGCGATCGGTAGCGAAAACCGTTGAAGATAGGCGTACATCTGCACCCTCACGCGGCTTCGTTCCTCCAATGTTGATATGCTCGATTTCGTTGTAGCCCTTCGCCAAGCGGTAAGCATCTTCGATGCTTTCAACGACAATGAACAAACGGTACTTATCAGTCACACCGCTCCTAAGAGCCTCGATAGAATCATCGACCGATTTGATAACCAATTTGACGCCTGCCGGACGTGCCAGCTTAAGCGTCGTCTTGCGCACGTCATCTTTCACAACCGCATCGCAGGCAATCAAAATGCAATTGGTGTCAAGCTCTTGCGTCCAAGTCATGGCAACCTGACCATGAAGCAAGCGATGGTCAACTCTCAGCAGCTTAATCATCTTTGTTCCTTTCTCAAAAATCCTCGTCTTCTTCTACCGAATTTGGCAGCGAACATAGGCGTGTGCCCTTTTGGCGGACACTTGAAACCAATGCAGCGAGCTCGGCGTCATCAAGTGTGCTCAATTTCGAAAACACTTCGAGCACTAGTGGTAGCGACATACCGGCAATGAGCCTTAAAGAATCGTCACCCAACCTTTCCATAAAAGCGTTGTTCACTGACCCACCATAGACATCAGTGATGACAATCCACTGGTCTGCTGGGTCGCGAGAACGTTCCCAAAAATCTATCAACTCGTTTACATCCATCGTGTCCTCATCGACATATGCGCATAGCACCTTAACGCGAGGATCTTCACCGCAAAATAGCTGGAGCGTTTCACGCATCGCTCTAGCAAGTGGCCCATGGCTGGCCAAGAGCAACTTCCTCATTTATCTCCCAATCTCAGTCAATCATCTGTTAATAGAACGTTATATTTTGTATTGTTATCTACAGTATCCTCGAAACTTTCGCTTTGTCAAGACAGATCAATCAGGCTTCCTAAGCGGTAATAATTCGCCCGTAAACGGCAAAAAAAACGCCCCTTTGTGAACTGCCTCCCATTTCTTGGACACGAAAAATGGGAGGCTTTTTATGCGTATCGACTTGAGGGTGAAACATGGCATCGAGGCCAGGAAGGCGGCAATCGGGCTCTTCGAGCGAGGCCACGGTTACAAATCGGCGGCGAAGGCGCTGTCGGTCCCGCACGGCACCGTGAGACAATGGCTCTACGTATACCGGTCGTTCGGAAGCGAGGTGCTGCTATCCATGGACGGCAAGCAGGCCAGGTACACATACGAGCAGAAGGTCGCCGCCGCCTCCGCCGTCGTCGACGGCGGCATGACGAAGACCGAGGCGATGGCGGCGTTCGGCATAATGTCGATGTCGCCGCTCAAGAAGTGGTGCGCGCTATACCGCCGGGGCGGCGCGGAGGCCCTGCGCCCGAGGCCCAAGGGCCGGCCGGGCGGTTCCAGGGCGAGGCCGCGGACCCGCGAGGAGGAGCTCGAGGAGCGGTGCCGCAGGCTCGAGGCCGAGGTGGCCTACCTAAAAAAATTACGCGCCCTGGTCGAGAGGGACGGGCTCTGACCAGGGCGAAGGCCGAAGCGGTCGCGGCCCTGCGCGCCGAGGGACACGCACTCGGGCACCTGCTCGCATGCGCCGAGCTCAAGAGGTCGACCTACTACTACGCCCTCGCGCACCCGCCGAGGCCCACGCGCCCCGAGCTCCGGGAGGCGGCCGCCGAGATCTTCTCGCGCACCGCCAACGGCTGCGGGCACCGGCAGATAGCGATGTGCCTCAGGGCGGAAGAGGGGGCCGTGATAGCCAACAAGACCGTGCTCAAGATGATGCGCGAGATGGGGATTCGCTGCGGGATCAGACGCGAGACGGCCTACCACAGGTACAACTCGTACAAGGGCGTCGTCGGCAGAACGTTCGAGAACGTGATCGCGAGGGATTTCGACGCCGGGGCCCCGTGGCAGAAGCTGGGGACGGACGTCACCGAGTTCAAGGTGGCTGGCGGTAAGGCCTACTGGGCCCCGACGCTGGACTTCTGCACCAAGGAGATCGTGGCGAGCGACATATCGACCACGCCCGACATGGCCCAGCAGGTGAGGATGCTCGACGAGCTGCTGCCCAAGATCCCCGAGGGCGCCGCCCCGACCATGCACTCGGACCGGGGCTGGCAGTACCAGCACGCCTCGTACACATCCAGGCTCGAGGCCGCCGGCATCGTCCAGAGCATGTCCAGGAAGGCGAACTGCATCGACAATGCCGCCACCGAGCAGCTCTTCGGCCACGTCAAGGACGAGTTCTACCGGGGCCGCGAGTGGAAGACGTTCGAGGATTTCAAACGCGACCTGGAGGAATACATAGTCCACTGGAACACGAGCCGGAGGCAGGTAAGATTGAAGGGCCTGACCCCGGAGGAGTTCCGGAATCAGGCCCTTGCGGCCTAGTCGCTATTTAGGGCGTCCAAGATTTGGGGCGCAGTTCAATTGGTAACGGGCTTCACATTTCAAATGGTGCCCCCAGCGGGATGTCCGCGTGCGGCTGACGCCGCCCGCTTTCGCCGCGTCGCTTCGCTCCTTGCGTGCTGCGCTGGAAAACGCTTCGCGTTTCCTCAGCTCCGCACCCTGTCGGGTTCGAATCCCGGCGCATGGGTAGCAAAAAGCCCGCTACCGCGAGGGTAACGGGCTCTTCAATTCAAATGGTGCCCCGTTCGAACAACTTCTCGAACCGAGATCTGCTCGTTCGGGACGATCGTTCTTCTTAGGATACCACGCACTAGGCTTGCGGCATAATCGCCTGGTCACCGTGCTCGTCGAGGTACGGCATGAGGTACACGCCGCCCTCGTCTGTCGTGAGCAGAAGGTACTCGCGGTTGAGCTTATCGCACACGATTTCCTGATGCACGCCATCCGGCAAATCGTAAATCGGGCCATCGGTTCGCGCGGGCGATACCGTCATGTCCTGCGCCCCCATGGCCTGCCTGGCGCACGAGGCGGCGGCAAACACGATGAGCAGCAGGATCACCGCCGCCACAAGCGGGCCGCACCCGCCGTTGCGGTCTTCGTCGGCAGGGCTTGGGTACGGCATCGCCTACACCTTCTCTGCGTACTTCTCGCCGGAGGCGGTTTCCACGGCGATCCAGCGCTTGTAGCCGGAACCGCCCGTATAGCGGCCCCAAACGTAGCCGTCGGCCGATGCGAACGTGCCGTCGAGCGTCACAGTCTCCCCGCGATGGTAGGTTGCGACGGTCGAGTAGCCGGTGCCAGCACCGGAGCGCACGTTCAGGGCATCGACGCAGATGCGGTACGTTCCCGCCGAGTTGCTGGTCTGCGCCTGCGCGGTGCCGACGCGCACGAGGTAGTCGTTCGGGTCGTAGCCTCCCGTGGGCTTGCCGACGGCGATGTAGCGAGTATGACCGCTGTCGCTGGTGTAGCGTCCCCACACGTAGCCGTCCGCGATGCAATACCAGTCATCGAGGTTGACCGTCTCGCCCTTGCCGTAGGAGGCTACCACGGAGCCTGAGAGCGCCGGCGCGTCTCTGACGTTCAGACAATCGACTGTGCAGCGGTAGGTTCCGTTGAAGCCTGTACCCTCCTTGCCGGTGGCGCTCGGCTGCTCTGCCGGTACCGATGGCGGGACGGTCTGGGCGCTGCCGCCGTCGAGAATCGCGTTCACCTCGGATGCGAGCTGATCCATGCGGGCATGCAGCCACGCGCCGGGGCAATCGGTCGAGGAGAACATGCGGTGCTCGGTGAGCGTGGCGTTTCGCGTTCCGTCGTATGCGAGGCGGAAACCGTAGCGGCGGCAGATGTCGGCGCACAAGTTGACGAGCGCGGCCCACGTGGCGTCGGTGAGCGAGGAGTCTGCGTTGTTCGCGCACTCGATCGTGATGGCGCGGTCGTCGTTCCACTTGCTAGCGGAAGTCCAGGCGCGGTCGCCCTCGTCCACGCTCATGGCGATGTCGCCGTCGTAGCCGATGCAGTAGTTCGAGCTTGCCTGGCGCGCGGTCGCTGCGAAGTAGTCGGCGCACTGCCTGCCCGTCCAATGGGCCGCCATGTAGTGCGGCGTGATCTTGCAAACGCGATTGCCCGAACGCCCGCTGTTGCGGTTGCCAGTGATGTTGGCGTAGGTGCAGAGGCTACTCTTCGTCATCGTCGCCCCTTCCGTCGTTAAGCTCTTCAAAGGTCTCGTCATCCATGGCTAGCCCTCCTTCTTCACGTCGCCGAGCGCCAAGAGCGCGTCGAGCCACTTGTCGGTAACGCCAACGCTCTTGAAGGCGGCGTAGGCCACCTGCACGCCGCCTACCGCGGCGAAGATGGACGTAACCCACGCCGTGGGGT
>OIDR01000536.1_pt1 | contig 11249 bp, 14 predicted proteins | sample 1581641 | NCBI WGS metagenome assembly OIDR01 (sample SAMEA3882550, study PRJEB24775) | human gut metagenome | biome: human-associated habitat; feature: intestine environment; material: feces | place: Netherlands | collected 2009/2010
ACGACCAATAAAATTGTCCAGCTGTCAGAAATCCTGAACGTTGAAAATTACAAACTGGAAACAGCGATCAGCAAGGGCCTGGCCAAGCTCGGTACAGACCTTGCTGCTGACCGGGTCGTCGTGATGGAAGGCGAGGGGCAGTATGCTAAAAATACTTACAGCTGGACCCTGCCTGGTTTAGCATCGGCACAAAAGGAGCAGCAAAAGATCGACGTAGCCACGCTAAAAGTCAAGCTGCAGGAACAGCTGAACCATGACAGCCTCTTTTTGACTGATCAAGCCGAAATTGCCAAGCGCTTCCCGGAAATTGTCGCTGCTTATGACTCTGACTACCAACTGGAAAATGTCCTTTTGGCTCCATTTTATGAAAGTGGCCGGGTTAGCGGGGCAGTTGTAGTTGAAGACCTTGATGCCAGCTTAAATATGGACTTTAACAATTTGATTGAACTGACAGCTGACTTCGTTGGTGCTAAAGTAATGGGCCGGAAATTGGAGCAGCAAAGAGATACTGACGTCTTGACCAAGCTGAATGATCGCCACCCTTACCTGGCCAAGCTGAACTACTACAAGAAAGTCAAAGCCTCAAGGTCAATTGGCGTGGCCTTCATGGACTTGAATGGCTTAAAAGAGGCCAATGATGAATTGGGCCATGATGCCGGAGATGAACTCTTGATTTCTGCCGGTCAGATCATCAGCCAGGCTTTTGGCCGCGACTATGTCTACCGGGTCGGCGGGGATGAGTTCGTGGTTTTGGATGACCAGAGCAGCCGGACGGAATTCGAAAGTCATTGTGCTGCGTTTGAGAAAGCTTTAACCCAGCCGGCCAGCTCATCGATCTTAATTGGGGCTGAATGGTGCCCGGACTCCCATTGTTTGCGGGAAGCAGTTGAGAGAGCCGACCGGAAGATGCGGCGGCAGAAAAACGACTTTTACAAATCGCACAAGCTCTACCGTTGATGCTGGAGCAAAGAGGAAGAGGTTTAGTGATGAAAAAAATAACCGTACCATGTTTTATTCGCTGATCATGGCCTTAATTATGCTCGCTTTAGGCATCGTCAGCTTCTGGGGCCGGAACCAGGACAGCTTTGACGGGATTTACGCGACTGCTCCTTTGACCAGCGCGAAAACAAACTGGACTGACAAGAAGGGCAAGGCAGTTGATTTAACAGAGCTGAAGCCGGATAAACAGGGAACGCTGACGATCTACTACCGCCTGCCTGAGAAATTGAACAGGCAGGACAAGCTCATCTTTTTCTCCAGATATATCAAGCAGATTGACGCCTATATCGGGAAAAGAAAATTTACCACAGCCATCCGGAAATCGCGGCTGACTGGCTGAGCCTAACTGAGCACTATGAGAGTTTTACCAACAGCATTGAGCTGCCGGCAAAACGGTCCGCTTAACCTTGAAGGGCTTTTACCAGCTGGCTGGCAAGCTTACCGCCTGCAGCCTGGGCAATGACGGTGCCTTTCTGGCCAACTATGTCAGAAAGAATGCCCTCCGGGTAGGGCTGGGCATCGTTTCTGTCGTCATGGGCTTGACCCTGCTGCTTTTTTCCATCTTCGCGCCTTTGACCAGCGCGTTCAAGCGCAGCCTGGGTTACTACTCAGTGGCCTCGATTTTATTTGCCGTCTTGCAGATGCAGGAAGAGATGCAGCTGACGGTGCTTTTTGGCCACTACCATGTCTGGCGCCTGTTTACCTACCCGGTCATGGTGCTCTTGCCATTTTTACTGATTATGACCATCAACGCGCAGCTGGACCAAGCTTTAAATGAGCGGAAATCCGAGCTCTACGCGGCTGCTAAGCAAGATTAAGAAGGAGACGCCAAGGCGTCTCTTTTTTCTTTAAAAAAGCTGCATGCTATAATATTTCTTACACTTTAGGGAAAGGTGACAAAAATGCAAAAAATTTTGTTTTTATGCCATGGCAACATTTGCCGGTCGCCAATGGCCGAATTCATCATGAAGCAGCTCCTGGCTGAAGCCGGCAAGGCTGACCAGGTCGAAGTTGCTTCCGCGGCCGTGACCGGCGATGAAATCATTGGTGGAGTTGGCAATCCAATGGACCCCCGGGCCCAGCGGGAACTGGCCAAAAACGGGGTGCCATTTAGCCAGCACCGGGCCCGGCTTTTGACCCGGGAAGACTATGACAAGTATGACTACTTGATCGCCATGGACAGTGAAAACTTCATGGCCATGAACCAGATCTGCGGGGGTGACCCGGAAAGAAAGCAGTACAAGCTGCTCCAATTTGCTGGTAGCTATGCTGACATTGATGATCCCTGGTATACAAATGACTTTGACCTGGCCTTCCAAGAGATCAGCCGGGGCTGCCGGGGCCTGTTAGACCAGCTTTAGGCGAGGAATTTACGAAAACGCTTAAAGCGAGTACAATTAAGGGTGTAAGTTGTAAGAAAATTTTTAATTGTTTATGGCAATAATAAGGATTTGTTTATGAAAAAGTATGTCATTTTGCACCCGACCGGCCGGATCTCCCGCCTGGTCATCAAGCACTTGCTGGCTGACCCCCAGTTCAGCGATGTGGAGCTGGAGCTTTTGACCCAGCGGCCTGAACTTTTGGCCGACCTGGCAAAGGGCGGCCGGATCAAGCTGACTGAAGGAGCGGCAACTGACCTGGACTACACCTTGATCAGAATGCTTGCCTTGACCGACTGGCCAGATGTCAAGTACTCCTTGACTGGCCGCTATGACGAGTTCGTCGGCACCTCTGTTTCAAGAGCCAGCGTGGCTGACCTAGTCTTAAAGATCATGGCTGATCCAAGCCGGTACTCCCGGGCCAGCGTTGGCATCTCCCAGCCGGAAACGGCGGGTTACGTCCGGCCAGTTTACTAAAATAAGTCAGAGAAAAAGGCCTGCACGCGCGTGCAGGCCTTTTTGGTTTAAAAATATTGTATATTGTTTTTTAGCCGTTATTGCCTTTACTTGCTGGCTTTTGCCCCTTTTGGCAGGCGGCGGCCAATCAGCCAGACAGCCAAGAGGGCAATGACTGATTCAATGACAATGTAGAGGGCACGCAGCTTGATAGTAGTCCCGCCCAGCCAGACATTGAAGACGATTGAGCCCAAAACCAGGGCAATCATCCAGGTCCATTGCTGCTTGTCAAAGGCCAGGCCGTATTCTTCTTCTCTTCTGCGGATGCCTGGGAAGATCCCGCCCAGGCCGATCAAGACCAGGCAGGCCACGATGTTGATGGAGAGTTCATACCACCAAACCCAGCTGCCTTCCTTGACGTCTTGCGGCATGAAGCCCAAGACCGTAGCGACAGCCGTGACGGCCAGGAGGGCAAAGCCGACCCACCAGGCGAAGGTGTCGTTTTTAATGTAGCGGTAAACTGACGGGTACTTGGAGGAGTTTTTGCCTCGGACCTTCATGAAGGAGTAGAAAATCCAGCAGGTAACGGCCGGAGAGATGATCCCGTTCAAGTTCAAAAGCCAGTTGAAGATGTCGTTCATGTCTGGCAGGAAAATCCCCAGAACCATGATGAAGCCGCTCAAAAAGACAGTCAGAATGTAGCCGTTGATCGGCAGGCCGTCCTTGTTGGTCTTCTTGAGGAACTTCGGCATGTACTTGTCCCCGGTGTCGGAGATCAGCATTCTGGTCATGGCGTCCAAAAGGACGGACAAGAGGGCCGCATTGTAGAAGAAGGAGGCCCAGGCGTAGATGTAGACAAAGAGCTTGCCCACGCCGAATTGCTTGCCCATGGCGCCGAAGACGTAGTATTCACCGTTCATCTTCAAGTCGTTTGGCATGTGGTTGGCATCGATGTAGATGCCCAGGGCAATTGAGCCGAAGATGGTCAAAAAGCAGGTCATGAGGGCCAGGGCGATCATGGCCTTAGGGAATTCCCGCTTGGGGTCCTTCATCCGGGTCACGTATGGGGCGACCAGCTCAGACCCGTTGACGGCATAGATCAGCATTCCCACGGTTGAGAAGTATTTAAGGTCAAACTTGGGGATGATGGTCTTCCAGGTAAATGGCGTCGCGGTCTTGCCGCCGGACTTGGCCAGGCCGGCAAAGGCCAGAAGCACGAAGAGGATGGTCATGATGAACATGGCCCAGCCCCCGATGTTGGACAAGACTTCCATTGATTTGGAGAATTTGTGTTCCAGCAGGGTCAAAAGGATAAAAATGACAAAGGTGATGGCCGTAAACATGGCCGTTGAGAGGAATTTCGGGTCCTCAAACTCGTCAGTTCCAGTCACCCCCCAGCCAACGTCAACCAAGAGGCAGTTGGCCGTGTCGACCACGTAAGGAATCGAAGCGGCCCAGTAGGTCCAGGCCGTGAAGTAGCCTAAAAATTCACCGTCAGTGGCTCTGACCCAAGAGGAGAGTCCGCCACCTTCATGGTTGAAAACTGAACCTAAGTGGCCAACGATCAAAGCGTAAGGAACCACGTAAAGGAACATCATCAAAACCCAGGAGGTGATGACCGCCATCCCTTGGTTTTGGAAGTTGTACATGATGTCTTCCAGCCCGATGACCGTGACAAAGGCCATCATGGCTAAAGTCTGCCAGGAAATATAATTTCCCTTTTTATCTAATTCGTCCATAAAAAATCCTTCCTGTTAAACAAAGTTTACTAACAAGAAGCCAGGCCCGGGGACTTGTTTAGCGATACCATTTCCATCTCCAATCTAGCAATTATTAAGCTTTTTTAAAGCAAAATCTATTTTACAGTGCTTATAAGGGGAAAAACAGCCTTTTAACCATAATAGAGGTTCCTGGGCGAATATTTTCTGAGCAGAAGATTTCCTATCTGTTTCCTTTGGAGTACAATGAAAGACAAGTTAAATTTGACGAGGTGATTTTATGAAGGAAAAATTAGACAGCGCAATTTTCGCGGGCGGCTGCTTCTGGTGTATGGTGGCCCCTTTTGATACTTTGCCAGGTATTGAGAGCGTCACGGCGGGCTACACGGGCGGGCACGTGCCTAATCCGACTTATGAACAAGTTTGCAGCCATACGACTGGCCACACGGAGGCGGTCAAGATCGTCTTTGACCCGGATCTCATGTCTTATGAGGACTTGCTAGGCTACTACTGGCAGGTAACGGACCCGACTGACGCCAGCGGCCAGTTCCAGGACCGGGGGGACAACTACCGGCCGGTGATTTTTTACAATTCACCAGAGCAGAAGGCAGCAGCGGAAAAGTCCAAGCAGGAACTGGCGGAAAGCGGCCGCTTTGATGATCCGATCGTGACCAAGATTGAACCGGCAGCGCCTTTTTACGAGGCTGAAGACTACCACCAGCAGTTCTATTTAAAGCATCCAGACCGCTACGCGGCTGAAGAAGCCGGCGGACGGGCCCAGTTTATCAAGGAGCACTGGGGCAAGTAGGCATAAGGGGGATGCATGAAGAAAGGTTTAGTGATGGAGGGCGGCGCCATGCGGGGCCTGTACACGGCCGGGGTGACGGACGTCCTCATGAAATATGGGATCAAGTTTGACGGGGCAGTTGGCGTTTCAGCCGGAGTGGCCTTTGGCTGCAACTACAAGTCTCTGCAGCCCGGGAGGGTTTTACGCTATAACCTCCGCTATGGCAGCCGGCCCCAGTTTAAGAGCTGGCGGTCCTGGATTAAAACCGGGGATCTCTACGGGGCGGACTTTTGCTACTATACTTTGCCGGAAGTACTGGATCCTTTTGACACGGCAGCCTTTGCCAGAAACCCCATGGACTTTTGGTGCGTGGCAACGGATGTGGAAACGGCCCAGCCGGCCTACCACAAATTGACCACCGGCAAGGGGCGGGACGTGGCCTGGATCCGGGCTTCGGCCTCGATTCCCGTTTTCGCCCGGCCGGTTAAAATCGGGGGCCACGCTTACTGGGACGGGGGCGTCAGCGACTCCATCCCGGTCCGTTTTCTTTTGGACAAGGACTATGACAAGGCAGTGGTCATTTTGACCCAGCCGGCTGGCTATCAAAAAGAGCCATCGCGTTTGCAGCCAGTCGTTGACCGGGTCTTGAAAAAGTACCCGGCTGTCGTGGCGCGCCTAAGGCAGCGGCATTTGGAATATAATGCCTGCCTGGCTTATATTGCTAAAGAGGAAGCAGCCGGCCACCTCTTTGTCTTCCGGCCCAGCCAGGGGATCGACGTCAGCGCCATGGAAAAGGATCCCAACCGCCTTAAGGCGGTCTACCAAGTCGGCGTGAGGGATGCCAAGCGGCAATTGGCGGCCTTGAAGGAATTTTTACAAGATTAAGCACAAAAAACGGTGACTGAGCTAAGGCTCAACCCCCGTTTTAATTTGCACTTGTTAAGTGTTTTTTCTTTATTCTCTTTTTCTTTTAGTCGCCGAACTTAGCCAGCTTCTGGTAGTTGTCTAGCATCCAGTCAGCATAGTTGACCTTGTTTGGCATGGTTTCGCGGACTTCCACGATCGGGATGCCTTGCTTCTTGGCCTTCTTGACGAAGTACTTGACCGTGTCGGAGCTGGCCTGGGTGTTGTTGACGAAGAAGGGAATCTGCTTTTTCTTGATGGCTTCATTCATCTGGGCGATCACGGCCGCGCTCGGGTCGGTTTCCTTTTCAGTAGCTTCTTCAAAGTTCTTGTTGCCGATCTTGAAACCGGTCCGCTCTAAAGCGTAGTCAAAAACCGGCTCGCTGACGAAGACCGGCTTGGCCTTGCCGCCCTTGATTCCGTCAGCAACTTTTTCGATCTTGGCGATCTTCTGCAAATACTTCTTGCCTTGGGCCTGGTAGTAGCTGGCGTGCTTTTTGTCAAGCTTGCTGAGCTTCTTGACCAGGTAGGCGACGTACTTTTTCGGCATATTTAAGTTGTACCAAATGTGGGGGTTGGCGCTGGAATCCAGCTGCATCAAGTCTTCCCCAACCTTGACAGCCTTCTTGCCATTAGAGGCGGCCAGGTTGCCCATCCAGCTGTCATAGCCCATCCCGTTGGCAACGATGATGTCGGCGTCAGCCACCGTCTTGGCCGCATTGGTCGTCGGCTCATAGTCATGGGGGTTAGAGTTGCCGTTAGCGATCAAGGCGGTAGCCTTACCATACTTGCCGACGATATTTTGCGCGATGTCGGCGTAAATGTTGGTCGAAGTTACAATCTTGATCTGGCTCTTGGAAGTTTGTTCATCCTTGGCGCAGCCGGCTAAAAATAGAGTGGCCAAAAGTAAAATTGGCCAGATGATTAACTGTCTGTGTGTTTTCTTCATGAATCTTTTCCTTTCAAGATCTGCAGCTTGCCTGCAAATCATATTAGAATACGGGAAAAATAGCCAAAAGTCAATAAGAATGACGAAAATAATGGTAAAATAAACGACATGAATGATTTTAAGTTTAGCAAAAGAGAAAAGATTTACCTCCTCCTGGCCCTGGCTGTCTTGGTCATGCTCTTCATCTCAAGCTCGATGACCTACCATGAGCAGAAGATGAAGGCTGGTTTTATCCATACCTACCTGGGCTGGCTGGAAGATTTGATCCACCGGCTCAATATCTATTACGGCGGGGTCTGGCACAATGTCAAGACTGACGGGGCAGCCGGCTTCACCCAGTTCGTGGTCCGGAAGCTGGCCCACTTTACCAGCTACTTCTTCTATGGCCTCTTTGCCTATCTGGGCCTAAGAAGGGTTTTCGTTATCAAATGGACCGGCCCCTTCTTTGTCTGGGCCAGCGCCTTTGCCTTCGCGGCCATGGATGAGTTCCACCAGTTCCTAACCGGGGACCGGACCCCCAGCGTGCATGACGTGATGCTGGATGCCAGCGGGGCTTTGCTGGACATTGTTTTGGCGGTGATTTTTTATCAAGTCAAGCAGGGCAGGGAGCAAAAAAGTCGGCCATTTAGGGACTGAAACCGTTGAATTTCTGCCCTACCTGAGTTATTATAAAAAAGCTGATTATATTAATTACAGAAAGAAGGATCCTAAAATGTCAGGACATTCAAAATGGCACAATATTCAAGGCCGCAAGAATGCGCAAGACGCTAAGAGAGGGAAGGTTTTCCAAAAGCTCTCCCGTGAAATTTACATGGCTGCAAAGAGTGGTGGTCCTGACCCTTTAGGTAATCCACGCTTGCGTTTGGCCGTGGACAAGGCACGGGCTGCCAACATGCCAAAGGACAACATCCAACGGGCCATCAAGAAGGCTGAAGGCAACTCAGACGAACACTACGATGAAGTAACTTACGAAGGTTACGCACCGGGTGGTGTTGCCATCCTTGTTGAAGCCTTGACTGACAACAAGAACCGGACTGCCTCATCCGTACGCGTGGCCTTCACCCGCAACGGCGGCAGCCTTGGTGCTACTGGGTCAGTTGCCTACATGTTCGACCGCAAGGGCTACATTGTAATCGACCGGTCAACTACTGACGCGGATGAAGACCAAATGCTGATGGACGTCATGGAAGCCGGCGGCGACGACCTGCAAACCAGCGACGACGCTTACGAAATCTACACTGACGCCAAGAGCTTCACTGCTGTCCGCGATGCTTTGGAAAAGGCCGGCTACCAGCTGGCAGTTTCTGAACTGACTATGGTGCCGCAAAACACCACTCCAGTTCCAGCAGACAAGAAGGAACAATTCGAAAAGCTGGTTGACGCTTTGGAAGACGACGATGACGTTTCCAACGTTTACACCGCTGCAGCTGACGAAGAAGAATAATTAAGCTGTAAATAAGCTATACAAAACGCGACTTTCTGAGGAAAGCCGCGTTTTTTTATGCTTTTTTACGATTTTTTTGGGAAATTTTGCCTTCTCAGAAAAAAATCGCCACTTTTGGCGTACTAGTAAGTGGAGGAGGAAAAAAGAAAGGAGGACCTTGTGGAAGTTGTAGACAAAGCCCGGCAAATGCTGGAAGAAGCAGTTAGGATCCGGGCCAGTGACATCTTTTTCCTGCCGAAAAAGGGCGGCTATAAACTTCGTCTGCGGGCCGGGGATCTGGAGGAAAGGCCGTCCCTGACCCGGGAGGCGGGAAATGAACTGATCAACTGGTTTAAGTACCAAGCCGAAATGGATATTGCCGAACACCGCCGCCCCCAGGTCGGCAGCATGGCTGTCAATTTGGCGGGGCAGGACTACTGGCTCCGCCTCTCCAGCGTGGGTGATTACCGGGGGGAGGACTCATTGGTCATCCGGATCATCTATGCTTTGGGGGAGAGCCGGTACTTTTTCCCGGACCAGTTCAGGGACCTGGTGGACCTTTGCTGGCTGCGGGGGATGATCGTGACCAGCGGGCCGACGGGGTCGGGTAAGACCACGACTATGTATGAACTGGCCAGAAAGCTCAGCCAGACGAAAATGGTGATGACGATTGAAGACCCGGTGGAAGTGTATGAGGAGAGCTTTTTTCAAGCCCAGGTCAATGCCGGGGCCAGGATCAGCTATGCCAGCCTTTTAAAGGCGGCTCTTCGTCACCGGCCGGATGTCTTGATCATCGGTGAAATCCGTGATGAAGAGACGGCCCATTTAGCGGTTGACGCGGCATTAAGCGGCCACCTGGTTTTAGCCACAGTGCATGCCAAAAGTATCTACCAAACCATTTCCCGCCTGGAGAGCCTGGGGGTTAAAAATAATGAACTGGTCAACTGCTTGACGGCGGTTTCCTACCAGCGCCTGCTGCCAGGGAAAAAGGGGCCAGCCTGCCTGCTGGACTTGGCCAGCCGGGAGGACTTGCTGGCGGCTCTGGGGCAATCCGTCAGAGGAAATTTCGCGGCTTGGGAGGAAAACTTAAGCAGGCTGGTGGAGAAAGGAGAGATAAGCGCGGATGTGGCAAGGCAATATAAAGGCGGCTAAGCTGAAGCAGAGTGAGCAGGTGGAGCTCTTGGCCTTTTTGGCCAACTGTTTAAAAAACGGCTTTTCCTTGACCAAGAGCTTGCAGCTCTTGCCCCTGCTTTGGCCCCAGCGGAAAAAGCAGCTGGCCCGGTTGGATGAAAAAATGCGGCAGGGAGAAGAACTGGGTCAGCTTTTGGCGGGCCTAGGCTTTAACAAGACGACGGTGACTCAGCTGGACATGGCACTTAGCCAAGGGCGGCTGGATGAATCCCTGGCCCAGCTGGCCCTTTTGGGGCGGATGAAGAATGAACAGGTTAAGAAGCTGGAGGGGGAACTGGCCTACCCGGTCGTTTTGGCAGGGATGATGACCTTGATTTTGATCTTTATGCAGAACTTTTTGTCGGTAGAATTTGCTGGCAGTTCCGCTAAGCAGGGGGACCTGATCTTGCTGATTTTAGTCTTTTTGCTGGTTTTGGTCATCATGTTAGTCGTTATCGCGGCAGCTTACATGAAGAAGCAGGACTACCAGTCTTTTAAAAAGCTCCTGGTCTGGCCGGTTTTCGGGCCAGTGGTGGCCTTGTATGGCCAGTATTTGATCTCTTATGACCTGGGCATGCTTTTGGCCAGCGGCTTTTCCCTGCAGCAGATGTGTGACTTTGCCTGCCGGCAGGCGCCGGGGTCACTGCAAGAAGAAGTGGGCCGTCGGACAAGAGACGCGATCCTACGGGGCAAGAAAGTGGAAGAGGTTATTCAGAAGGAGCCATTTTTGAGCCAGGACCTCTTGATGCTGCTGCAGGCGGGCAGTGAACGGGAGGAACTGAGCCGGCAGTGCCTGCTTTTGTCCCGGCTTTTGTTCAACCGCCTGCGCCAGAAGCTGTCCAAGCTAATTGTCAACGTGCAGCCGGTCTGCTTTATCTTGATCGGCCTGTGCATTATTGGAATGTATTTAAAGCTGCTTTTGCCGATTTACGACAGCATGCAGCAGCTTTAGATTTGCGGAGGAAAAAAGGAAATGAAGCATTTAAGACGGTTCTGGCCAAAGCGCCAGCGAGCTTTTACTTTAATTGAAATGTTGATCGTGGTGGCAATTATCGCGACTTTGGTTCTTTTGATCTCGCCAAATTTGCTGGCCCAAAAGGACCATGCCGACAAGCGGACTAATGATGCTTTTACCACGACCATTCAGACCCAGGTGGAGCTATATGAAGAAAATACGGGCAAGAAGCCGGCCTCTTTCCAGGAAATGGTGGATGCTCACTACTTGACGCAAAAGCAGGAGAAGCAGGCTGAGGATAAGAAGCTGGCGATCGGCGACTTCGCCAAGGGCGGAGAATGAGGCAGAAGGCCTTCAGCCTGCTGGAGACGGTGATAGCCTTGGCTATCGCGGGGATGCTGTTGGGCATCGGGGAGATGAGCTTTCAAGGCTTTGAGGAAAGATATCTCTTATAAACGCAAGTCAATGACTGCGGGTGAATTAGAGATTGGTAACTGGGATGGGATTCCT
>OIDR01000538.1_pt1 | contig 11200 bp, 8 predicted proteins | sample 1581641 | NCBI WGS metagenome assembly OIDR01 (sample SAMEA3882550, study PRJEB24775) | human gut metagenome | biome: human-associated habitat; feature: intestine environment; material: feces | place: Netherlands | collected 2009/2010
ACCAGCTCGGCCAGTCCAATTCTCAAATCTCCACCGCCATGTCGCTGCTGGCTCTGCTCTTCGGTGCGGTGCTCCTCGTTGCGCTCGACCTGATCTCCGACGCAATGCGCAAGTCAAGGGAAGGTAAGTAACCTGATGAACAGCAATTCGATTTTCACCCGTCGCCATGCCGGTGCCGATGCCGCGGCTTCTGTTTCGGCACCCGCCACCACGTCCGCTGCCGCCGAGGACGCCTTCAAGAACGATCCCACCGCCACCCTCGAAGGCGTGCGCGGCAAGGACGTGACCAAGGCCGCCAAGGCCCTGCTCAAAGACAGCGTCAAGCGCGGCGGCGGCTCCATCCAGATGCGCGACGTCGTCAAGATCTACCCCGGCTCCACCGTTCACGCGCTCGACGACTTCAACCTGGACATCAAGCCCGGCGAAATGGTCGTGCTGCTCGGCGGCTCCGGCTGCGGCAAGTCCACCGCGCTGCGCTCGCTCGCCGGCCTCGAAGACATCCAGGGCGGCCGCATCATGGTCGGCGGCCAAGACGTCACCGGCGTGCCGGTCAACAAGCGCGAGATGGCCATGGTGTTCCAGGCCTACTCGCTTTTCCCGCACATGACCGCCCTGGAGAACGTGGAATTCGGCCTCGAAGTGCGCGGCATGGGCAAGGCAGAACGCCGCAAGATCGCCATGGAACAGCTGGAGCTCGTGGGACTTGCCGATCAGGCCAAGAAGTACACGCAGCAGATGTCCGGCGGCCAGCAGCAGCGCGTGGCCCTGGCCCGTGCGCTGGCCGTGAACCCGCGTGTGCTGCTGCTCGACGAGCCGCTGTCCGCATTGGACGCCAAAGTGCGCGTGCAGCTGCGAGACGAAATCCGCCGCATCCAACTCGAAGCCGGCACCACCACCGTGTTCGTGACCCACGACCAGGAAGAAGCCCTTGCCGTGGCCGACCGCATCGGCGTGATGAACCACGGCCGCATCGAGCAGATCGCCGACCCGCAGACGCTGTACCGCCGCCCCGGCACGGAATACGTGGCCACCTTCATCGGCCTGACCAACCGTCTGCCGGGAATCGCCAACGGTGAGGAGGCCGTGGTGTTCGGCCAGCGCGTCCCGCTGCTGGACGGTTCCGCCACCGACGCCTCCACGGTGCTGGTGCGCCCCGAGAACATGACGATCGAACTGACCGACGATGCCGATGCCGTCCACGGAGCCGGCGAACTTGGCCGCGTGGAGATGGTGCATTTCCTTGGCGCGCTGGCCCGCGTGGACGTGCGCGTAGCCTGCGCAGGCATGGGTGGCACGATTCGCGTCACCGTGCAGCTGCCGGCCAACGAGCTGCCCGCAGGACTTGCGATCGGAGCGCAGGTCGTGGTCGCGCCTCGGCCGATTCCGGCGCTCGCCGTCTGACGATTGGTTGCTGCGCGCGATTGTCGCGTACCGTCATTGCGTGCGATCGTCGTGCGTGATTATTGCGTACGGTCGCCCATCGCGTGAGCCGAGCCATTCGCAGGGCTGAGATTCCAAGCTGATATTCAGAGAACTGGTAGTACAGTGCTGAATATCAGCTTTTTTATTTGCTTGCCGTAAGTTCGTAAGGTGACCATGACGTTTCCGCAACAACCGCAACAGCCGCAGTACCCCCAGTATCCGCAGGGACCGGCACCGCAATATCCGCAATCGCAATTCCCGCAGCAGCTCCAGCAGCCGAATCGCAATCCGTTCTTCGAATGGCTTCAGCGGGCGAAACGCGACTTTTCGCGCATCGGCGCAAGCCTGTGCCTGATGGTGATCATCTGGTACGCGGGCGTCTTCCTGCTCAAAGGCGTGGTGCGCGCGGTCGCGGGCGGTGTAGGCGCCGGCGGCGATATGCCGAATTGGATGACGTTCCTCATTTCCGACGTGCCGCTGTATCTGATCGCCATGCCGGTCGCGGTGGCGCTCATGGGCAAATCGACCGTCATCGAAACCCGCAAATTCAACATGAAACCGGGCATGTTCTTCAAGCTGCTGCTCATGTGCCTGCCGATGATGTGGGTCGGCAGCATGGTCGGCAGTATGCTGTCGCTGGCGCTTTCCGACGGTGAAGCCACGAACCGCGTAGCCGATCTTGCCATGCAGACGAACATCTGGAATGTCGTGTTCTTGGTGATTCTTGGCCCGATTTTCGAAGAATGGATGTTCCGCAAGCAGCTCATCGACCACACTCGCAAATACGGAGAGAAAACGGCGATTCTGCTGTCCGGCCTTGCGTTCGGACTGTTCCACATGAACCTGTTCCAGTTCTTCTATGCGTTCCTGCTGGGAGTCATGTTCGGCTACATCTACATGCGCACCAGCAAACTGCGCTATTCGACGGCCATGCACATGATCATCAACTTCAACGGCGGCGTGCTCGCGCCGTGGATTCTGACGCGCGTCGACCTGGACCAGCTGGACAAGGTGTCTCAGGCCGCGGAAAACGGCAATGTGGCGGCGATGGAACAGTGGGCGTCGCAGAACGCCACCGGGCTGGCGATCATGCTCGTCTATTTCCTGCTGTACGGTGCCGTGATTCTCGCCGGATTCGTGCTGCTGATCCGTAACTTCAGGAAAGCCGAATTCTACATCGCGCCGGAGGAGCTGCCGCGTGGGACCGGCGCCAGAACCGTGTACGGCAACGTCGGCATGATCACGTTCATCGTGCTCACGGTGCTGCTGACGGCGATCAGTCTGTTCCTATAGCCGCAGTCGCGCGGATTATGAAGGCCGGCCGGGGATACGTTCCCGGTCGGCCTTTCTGTTGCCTGCATAGCTTGTGTTGCGTGCGTTGCGTTGCGCACGCCGCTGCCGCTATTCGCCGCTGCCGACCGCGCGGTGCTCAAGATAATCGGCATGCGCGATCGACTGCGCCACCGCATCCGCCATCGTGGACAGCAGCAGGTCGTTTTTCGCGAACGCGTAGATCGTGCCGTCGATGCCGTACGGGGTGAAGCCGTTGAGCTTCACCACCGGCTTGTATTGCGGGTTGGCAAGCCCCACGGTCGCATGTTCCACGGTGCTGACGATGTCGGCCTTCATACGCTCCACATCCACGCCCGCCTTCGCGGTGAACGGCACCGACACTAGGCACTCGTTCGACGGGTCAAGCTTCTCCAGCGAGGCGGTGTTCAGAATGGAATTCGGAATGACCATCTCGTTGCCGTTGCGCTCGCGCACGATGGTCTGACGCCAATTGATGTCCTTGACGGTGCCGGTGATGCCGGCCACCTTGACGTAATCGCCCGGCTGGATGACGCGGCCAAGCATAAGCCCGAAGCCGCCGATCACATTGGCGATCGTATCCTTCAAACCCAGCGAAACCGCAAGACCGCCGATGCCAAGCGCCGTGAACAGGGTGGTCGGATTGATGCCGAACACCGGTTGCAGCAGCGTGCCGATGGCGAACACCCACACCACCACGCGCAGGATGTTGACGAAGATGGATGCGTTCGGCACCTGCGATTTGTCGAGCATGCGGCGCACCACCTTGGTGAGCGCCTTGTCGATAAGCGCGGCGACGATGAGCACGACGGCGAGCAGGATGAGCTTGCTGTAGTTTTTGGCAAGCCAGTGCATGAGAATTTCAACTGGATCCATGGCTGCCTAGTCTACACAGGGGACGTTGCACAACGCTTGCGATTGACTGGATGATTCCTGATCCGCCGGCTGGCCGCAGCGGAGCATAATGGATTCCGTAGGATGCGTTGGCCAGCGAAAAGGGGTGCGACATGGGCAATGTCGTGGATTATGTGCGGCGCGAGTTTCATGGATTCGCGGAGCTGCCGTTCGGCGATGTTGATTCGCTGGTGCTGGCTGAGCTCTCATATATGCGGCTTTCCGGCTTGGTTCCGGCGTTCGGCGAGGCGAGGTCGGTGGCGACGGTGCCGATTCGAGAGCTGCTGCGTGCGGAAAGCTATGACGACATGTTCGTTTCGAATTCCTCCGATATGAACGAGTATCGGCTCGCGTTGCTGCGTGCCGTCTGCGAATCGCCGCGTTTCCGCGCGTTGCGTGTCGGCGAGTACGCGGAGCGTCTGAGCGAGCGCGAACAGCAGCAGTTCGCCGCGATGACGTTCGACGTGGGTTGCGGACCCGTCGATTCGCTGTATGTAGCCTTCCGTGGCACCGATGGCACGCTTGTCGGATGGAAGGAGGATTTCAATATGGCGGTGCGTTGCCCGGTGCCGTCCCAGGAATCCGCGTATCGGTATGTGAACTCGATTCTGGACAGGTCGGAAGGTTTCCTTTCGTCGGGCGATTCGCCCGCGGTCATGCTCGGCGGGCATTCGAAAGGCGGCAATATGGCCGTGTATGCGGCCATGCGTATCGCGCACGATGACATCGAAGTGGCTGGCGAGCGCGCGCGGCGGCTCGGATTGCTGCCCTCATTGGGTGGGCCAGTGCGGGGTCGCAACAGACGGATCTCCCGCATCTTTTCCCATGACGGGCCGGGCCTTCCGAAATCGACGGTGCGCGGTCAGGCGTACCGTGCAATCGAATCGCGTATCCGCAAAACCGTGCCCGAATCGTCCGTCGTGGGCATGCTGCTGCAATCGAATGCGCCAGTGCGCATCGTCAAAGCGGATGCCATCGGCATCATGCAGCATATGGGAAACAGCTGGCAAGTGGCGGAAAATGGCGATTTCGAACAGGTGGACGAGCTGACGGCCGGCGCGCAGCTCATCAAACGAACCCTCGACGGGTGGCTTGATACCGTAAGCCAGGAGCAGCGCGAGCGCGCCATCGACCAGATCTACGGGATCTTCGCGGCGGCGGGATACGGCAATATCGCCGATTTGGTGGAGCATTGGACGGATTCGCCGAAGATTGTGGAGGCGGCGCGCAATACCGATCGGGAGACGCGCGGACTCATCAGGGCGGTGATCAAGGCGATTCCGGTCAGCGCGGCGAAGGCGGTGCGCGAGGGCTGAAGCGGGTTGAGTGCCGAGGCGGGCTGAAGCGCGTGCCGAGGCGGGGCTATGGGCGGATGCAACGGCTGGTCGGGATGGTTGCCGAGCCGCATTTCGGCCGATTCATGTGTCACGATCCTCGAAAAGGCGTGAAAAATGGAATTGTGACACATAAGTGCCGCACAAGTGACACACGAGTGCCGCGCAAGTGACACATAAGAAGGGCAATGGAGGGCATCGGGGCGCTGATGATCCGGATGCATCCCCGTTCGCTGACGTAGGATGGTGCGGTGCGGACGCATAATTGTGGAAGCATAATGGAATGCGGAATGTCGACGGCTGCGAAAGGGGTGTGCAATGGGCAACATCATCGATTACGCGCGTACGGAGACGCGCGATTTCGGCGAGCTTCCCTTCCGTGAGGCCGACGCGCTCGTGCTCGCGCAGCTTTCGTACGACGACGTGCCGGAATGCGTGCCGCGGCTTGACGACATCGAATCGCGATATGGCACGTTGCATGACCGTGTGAAGCAATTCGACCCGCGCCATCCCATACGCTCCGTGCGGATGCTGCGGAAACCTCCATTCGACGGTGTGACGATCGCGCGCGCCGACGACGAGCTGCACCATGGAAGCGCGGTGCCCGACCATAATGTCGAGAACGTGGGCTTGGTCGATCCGCAGGTGACGCACGATTTCTACCATGCCATCGCCGCGAATCCGCGTTTTTCCGGCATTGAGATGGGCGCTTTTCTCGAGCAGTTCGACGGCGATGAGCAGACGCAGTTCGCCGCCGCGACCTATCGCCTGCCGTCCGGCATGCTGGTTGTGGCGTTCCGCGGTACCGACGATTCGCTCGTGGGTTGGAAAGAGGACTTCAACATGGCCTTCCAATACCCGGTGCCGGCGCAGGTGACCGCCGCCGACTATCTCGCCAGGGTGGCCGAGTTGTGGAAGGATGTTCCGATCGTGCTCACCGGCCATTCCAAAGGCGGCAATCTGGCCGTTTATGCGGCGATGAACGCTGAGGACGGGGTGAAGGACCGCATCGAACGCATCTATTCGTTGGATGGGCCGGGCTTCCCTGAGGCGGTGGTGAATAGCTTCGAATATGCGAGCGTGAGCGATCGAATCGTCAAAATCGTGCCGGACTCATCGGTAGTGGGCATGGTGCTGGAAACTCCCGAACGCTGCATCGTGGTGAAATCCGACGTGGAAGGAATAATGCAGCATTTCGTGTTCTCCTGGCAGATGCACGGCGGTGAATTCGACAAAGTCGAGGATGTGGCCAGCAGTTCGGTGACCTTCAACAAAGCGCTGAACAAGTGGCTTGCCAACCTGTCCAAGGAGCAGCGCGAGCGTGCGGTGGACGCGTTGTTTGCCGTGCTCGAAGCGTCCGGTGCGGGCAGTATTTCCGCCATGATGGCGGCCGGGCCGAAAGTCATTCCCGAAATGCTTGGCACGTACGTTGGGTTGAGCGGTGAGGATCGACGCAATCTCAACCAGGCGCTGGCGATTATGTTGCAGGCCGCTCTTGCCCGCAATCCGAAAGTGCGGCGCAAGTAGACGTAGCGCGGAGGTCGTGACGCAGTGGTGTGCGGTGAAGCGTTGCGGTGGGTGGCAATCGCTATTAATGCGACATGCTGTGCAGTTTGTTCTAGACAACTTGTATAGTAATTCGCGTTGCGCTTTTAAATCGACGGTACAAAATAGGGGGAGCCATGCCACGTCCACGCCGGGATTCGGAGATCCTGCCAGCCAAGGAACGTCTCGAAAACGCGTTCTGGGAACTGCTATCCGAACGTGAATATCGTAAAATCACCGTCACCGACATCGTACGTACGGCGGATGTGAATCGTAATTCCTTCTACTACCATTTCACGGGCTTGCCGGAACTTGCCGATTCCGCCATTCTGCACGCCGTGGAAAACACACCGCTTCCCAGCGCGCCCAACGCGAATTTCAATCCCGACAACGAATGGCGCAAGCATGTCACCGCGCTGCTACGCGAGCCCGAACAGCGTCGGCGTCTTGACCGGCTCGCGCTGCTCGCCGGACCGCACAGCTCGCCGGAACTCGTCGAATCCCTGCGGGACTTCGGCAGGCTCACGTTGATCTCCGTGCTGGGGCTTGACGCCGACCACCTCGACCTTAAAACCGATCTCATGCTCGACTTCACCGTAGGGGGCATGCTGGCGGTATTGCGCCGTTGGCCGAAACTCCACGAGCAGCTGCCGATGGACGCCGTGTTCAACGAGGACTTGGCGGTGTTGGCCACGGGCATGTTCATGTCCATGTCCAAAACCGACATGCTGGGCTATTGGAAGCGCATCTTCAGCAGTGGTTTCGTGCCCGGGCAGGCGTCTCACGACGACCAAGCCCCGCAATCCGCCGCACAGTGAGCCATACGCCACACTGCGTTACTTTTCGGTGGTAGAAACGTCTGTAGCGGCGCTCTTTCAGGGTGCGTCAGACGTATGCAACAGCACGACAGGGAGGTTGTTCCATGATCAACGAAGCCTACAAGGCCATGCTCGGCGGAAAATCCGTAATCCGCGAGCTGAGCGAATACGCGACCGCGCGTGGCGCCGAAATCGGCTACGAGAACGTGTTCGACTATTCGCTGGGCAACCCGAGCGTGCCGTGCCCGCAGGACTATACCGACGCCGTGATCGACATGTATAAAACGGCCGAACCGGTGGCGTTGCACGGCTATTCTCCGTCCTTGGGCATTCCGTCGGTGCGCAAGGCGATCGCCGAAAGCCTCAACCGCCGCTTCGACATGGACTATACGACCGACTACATCTTCCCGACCACGGGTGCGGCCGGCGCATTGGCGCATGCGCTGCGCGTGGTGACCAAGCCGGGCGACGAAGTGATCACCTTCGCCCCGTACTTCCCGGAATACCAGCCGTATGTGAACGGCACCGGCGCGCACCTGACCGTCGTTCCGGCCGACACCGAGAACTTCCAGATCAACTTCGACGCGTTCGAGAAGGCGCTCAACCCCGGAACCGCGGCGGTGCTCATCAACACCCCGAACAATCCGTCCGGCGCGGTCTATTCCGCTGAAACGCTGACCCGCCTGGCCGAGGTGCTCAACGCCAAGCAGACTGAATACGGCCACGACATCTTCCTGATCGCCGACGAGCCGTACCGCGAGATCGTGTTCGACGGCGGCGAGCAGCCGTATCCGAGCAAATTCTACGACAACACGCTTTCGTGCTACTCGTACTCCAAGTCGCTGTCACTGCCGGGCGAGCGCATCGGCTATGTGGCGGTGAATCCGCGTGCCACCGACGCCAAGCTCATCGTGCCGATGTGCGGCCAGATCAGCCGTGGCACCGGCCACAACTGCCCGTCCTCCACCGCGCAGCTGGCCGTGGCCAAGGTGGTGGACGAGACAAGCGACCTGTCCGTCTACGAAACCAACATGAACCTGCTGTATGACGCGCTGACCCGTCTGGGCTTCGACGTGGTGCGCCCCGGCGGCACGTTCTACATCTTCCCGAAGGCGCTTGAGGAGGATGCGAACGCGTTCTGCATGAAGGCCAAGGATTACGACCTGATTCTCGTGCCGTCCGACAGCTTCGGCGTGCCCGGCTACTTCCGCATGGCCTACTGCATCGACACGGAGAAGGTGGAGCGTTCCATCGCGGCGCTTGAGAAATTCGTGCACGAGGTGTACGGCCGCTGAGCCGCTCGCGTATTTCGCCTATATTCCGCTTATAGATGGCGGATTCGCTCTCGTGCCTGATGCCATCTCGCTTATGGATGGCGGATGATGCGGGGAAAAGCCGGTTGGAGGGTATGGATATTGCCCCCTAACCGGCTTTTTGCTGTAGGACCCCGCCATCTATAAGCGAGATACCGTGGGGCGATTTGGAAAATCCGCCATCTATAAGCGAGATAGTGCAGGATTGTGGGGCGGCAAGCCGACTGTCTGACGGGACCGTGTGCGTTGATACAGGTTCGCCCGGAGCTGGTGGGGTCCAGCTCCGGGCGAAGTCTGTTATGGGGAAGGAAGGAATCTGAATCGGTTAATGCGTGAATCCGTCAGTGGGTGGCGATCTCGTCGATCTTGGTGACGTGGCCGCCGAACTGGGCGCGCATGGTGGACACGACGCGCAGGATGTCGTCGGCGCCGCCGCGCGAGGTCTGACGTGCGTACAGTGCGGCCGCGGTGGCCGGGGTCGGCACGCCGAGTTCGAGAGCCGCCTCGATCATCCACTTCGCCTCGCCGGATTCGTTGGCCACCGGCGGCATGGATTCCAGCGTCGGATCGGACTTGAACGCGATCGCCAGCAAATCCAACAGCCAGGACTGTACCACGGAACCGTCTCGCCATGAAGTCATCACGGCCGCCGGATCCTTGATGAGATCGGACTTCACCATAGTGGCGAAACCCTCGCCGAACGCCTGCATCATGCCGTATTCGATGCCGTTGTGCACCATCTTGGCGAAGTGGCCGCCGCCCACCGGGCCGGCCAGCACCAAGCCGGAATCGCCTTCCGGCTTAAGTGCCTCGAAAATCGGGCGCGCGCTCTCGAAGTCCCCCTGGCTGCCGCCAACCATAAGCGCGTAGCCGCGGTCGATGCCCCACACGCCGCCGGAGACGCCGCAATCCATGAAATGGATGCCCTTCGGCTCCAGTTCGGCCGCGTGGCGTGCGTCGTCGGTGTAACGGGAGTTGCCGCCGTCGATGATCATATCGCCCGGCTGAAGAAGCTCGGCAAGCTCGTTGATGGTGCTGTCGGTCGCTTCACCGGCCGGCACCATGACCCACACCAGACGCGGGGCCTTCAGCGCGGCCACCAGTTCCTTCAGGCTTGCCACGGTGCGGTCCGACTCGGGGGAGCGGTCGTAGCCGACCACCTCATGCCCTGCCGCCGCGATGCGCTTCGCCATGTTGCCGCCCATACGTCCCAGGCCGATCATTCCCAACTGCATGATGTGCTTCTTTCTCTAAAAATGGTTGAAAAGTTTTTGCGATTTTGAATAAGGATTGATACCGCCCGTTGGCTTCCCGCGCCTTCCGCAACGCAGAAAAGAAGGTTGCGGCAAGCTTTGCGGGCGGCAAGTTTTGGTTATGTTTTGGGTTATGTGAGTGTGGTTGCGATTGCTGCGTTCAGTGCGTCAAAGCACCAGCGAGAGCAGCATCACGCAGCCCAGGCCGACCACCGACAGGATGGTTTCCATCAGCGACCAGGTCTTCAGCGTCTGGCCCACGCTCATGCCGAAGTATTCCTTGACCAGCCAGAAGCCGGCGTCGTTGAGGTGGGAGAAGAACACGGAGCCTGCGCCGATGGCCAGCACCAGCAGTGCCAGATGGGTCGGGCTCATGCCGGCGGCGAGCGGCACCATGATGCCGGAGGCGGTGACGGTCGCCACGGTTGCCGAACCGGTGGCGAGACGGATGAGCACGGCCACCAGCCAGCCTGCGATCAGCGGGTTCATGGCGGATTCGGTGATGGAGTTGGCGATCACGTCGCCGATGCCGGAGTCGACCAGCGTCTGCTTGAAGCCGCCGCCTGCGGCGACGATCAGGATGATGCCGGCCACGGAGCCGAAGGACTGTCCGACCATGCCGTTGACGGCGTCACGAGAGAACTTCTGCATGTAGCCAAGGGCGACCATGGCGAAGACGGTGGTGATGAGCAGTGCCACGAGCGGGGTGCCGAGGAACGCGATCACACGGCCCCAGGCGGTGGTGTTCTGACCGGTCAGATCCACGATGGACGCGGCGAGCATCAGCACGACCGGCAGCAGGATCACGGACAGGGCGGTGCCGAAGGACGGGCGGTTTTCCGCGGACTTCGGAGCTTCGGCCTCAGCCTCGTTCTCCGGAGCTGCGATCGGAACCCACTTGGCGGCGAGCCTGCCGAACAGCGGGCCGGAGATGATGACGGTCGGGATGGCCACGATCAGGCCGAGGGCCAGGGTGATGCCGAGGTTCGCGTTCAGCGCGCCGATGGCGGTCAGCGGACCGGGGTGCGGCGGCACGAAGGCGTGCAGCGTGGACAGGCCGGCGAGGGCCGGGATGCCGAGCAGCACCACAGGGGACTTGGAACGACGGGCGGCGAACAGCACCACCGGTATGAGGATGACCACGCCGACCTCGAAGAACATCGGGATGCCCACGATGAACGCGATCAGTGCCATGGCCCACGGCAGACGCTGCAACGGTGTCTTGGCCATGATGGTGTCGACGATGGTGTCCGCACCGCCCGACTTGAACAGGATGGTGCCGATGATCGAGCCGAACGCGATAAGCAGGC
>OIDR01000565.1_pt1 | contig 10817 bp, 7 predicted proteins | sample 1581641 | NCBI WGS metagenome assembly OIDR01 (sample SAMEA3882550, study PRJEB24775) | human gut metagenome | biome: human-associated habitat; feature: intestine environment; material: feces | place: Netherlands | collected 2009/2010
ATTCCAGCCGCGCGCCTGCGGCAACATCGAATTGATTACCCATGATACTCACCGTTGTACTGTATCAGCGTCACGTCTTCGACACCCTCAATGGCGCGAACGCGTTCCGCGAACGTCATGTCCTTATCATCACAGAATACTTCAACCGCCATTTCCGTGCGTTCGCCACGCATGGTTTTGGACTTTACGAAGAATTTGGTGCGTCCGAACGCGCGCGTGATCTCATCTCCCACTACATCGCCCACATAGTGGATCACCGCAATGTACACGCGCCCCTTGTCTTGACGCGAGTAGAACAGCGCCAACATGCCGATCATCACCAATCCGGCAACAATCACCAGCACATACATGCCGGCGCCCGCCGCAATACCAGACGTGATCGCCCAGAACAAATACAACAGATCCATCGGATCCTTGACCGCGGTACGGTAGCGCACAATCGATAATGCACCGACCATACCAAGCGAAATCACAATATTCGTACTGATGGCCAGCGTGACCATGCAGGTGAGCACGCACATGCCCACCAACGTAACGGCAAAACTGCGCGAATACACCACACCCGTGTAGAAACGGCGGTACACGCAGTAAATGACGATGCCGACGATCAACGCCACCAGCAACGCCAGCGCCATTTTGGGCACATTGTATTGGCCGAAGGATTTCAGCACCGACTTTTTGATCATGTCATTGACACTCATATGGTTTCTTTCTCTCCTGCTTCCTTGATTCGTAACGTTTGTTTTTGCTGGAATGCCAGTCAACATGCCAGCCGATTACAGGCTTGGCTTTACAGGCTTGGCACGCTCCAGCCTTCCTGCCAGTAGTCGAATCCCCGCAAATACGAGGCTTTGTCGTAGCAGAGCACGTATTTCGAAGCCGATGTCAACTCCTGCGCCTTGCCGGGCAGCAGATCACGCACCACTTGCGGCAGGAACTCGGTGAATTTGACCTCCATCACCAGCTTGCCCGGCTCAAGCACGGGCAGTACCGGCAGTGTGGAGTCGAAAACATCGAATCCGCCGACCGCCGCGCGCACGTTCATATCGAAGGTGATGCGTACGGTTCCGGCGTCAAGAATCCACGGTTCGCGCTCATAATCGACGATCACGCGAGGGCGCATCACATTGCACATGCATTCCACATAAAACTCGCGGCACAACTGATACTCGCTGTCACGCAGAAATTCGTAATCGCCGGCAAGAATACGGTCGAACTGCTCGTGCGTGAGCGGTGCATCCTCCTTGTAGATCCAACTGTCGCTTTTGCGTTTGCGTTCCAGTTTGATCACACGATCGCTGTAATCGTAGATGCGAATACGGTATTTCCTACGCAGCAGCACACCGTCGACTTTTTCCTGATATGCGGTGTTCCAATAATCGTCGAAATACAGGCTGCGAATCATATAGCCGCCGTTTTTCGCATGCTTGTCGAGGCCAAGCAGCGACGCCATACGCACGTTCAAGTCGGCTTTTTGCGCGTATGAGATCAGATATTTGAGCTCATGACGGAACCGTTCCTTGGCTGTGCGCGGTGGAACGGATAATTCCTCGCCGACGCGATGTTTGATACGTTGCAGCAACGACGTTCCGCGATTGCCACGGTCACTGCACATTGTCATCCTCCACAATGCTGCCGTCGGCTTTCACATAGAAGCACTTGGTGCCGTAGATCTTGTTGCCGTCGGTGACGTAGTAGTCAAACGCGTCCTGCGTCTCACCTGATGCGTTGCGTACGCTCACTTTGATGAAGTACTGGCCTTCACCAGGCATATCCATCACGGCTTCCGGCAATACGAGGTCGCTCTGTGTGAACACCACGTCTTTGCCTTCGTAATCCTTGGCCACGGTGACGGTATAGCGCAGATCCTCATCGTTGAAATCATATGAGACATCCCAGCTGAGTTTGAGCTTGCCATTGGTAGGGGTAGGTGTGCCGATGTAGAACGGCATGGGTTTGTTGAACCCGGTTTGGTATGTCTGGTAGTTCTGTTCGATTTCGCTGTGCAGCTGGTTCGCGATCACATCATATTGGCTTTTGGTGACGCCTTCATACATGGAATCAGGCATTTTCCACACATATTGTTCCGTAATGCTGCGGTAATGCTTCACCATGGAGTTGATGCGATTGGCATTCATGTACTTGTATTCGTCTTGTATTGCCTTGTCGAGCGCAGTTCGGAACGACTTGGTCTGCAAGCAGCGGCTAAACAGCATATTGCCCCAGTAGTTGCTGATGCCGTTCTCCCAGCTTTTGCCGTCGGAACGTTGTTTGATCTCATATTCCTTGCGCATGAGCATGCCGTCGTTGTCCCAGTCGAGCAGGTAAAAAGTATCCGAATTCGTAGGACTATACAGGTACATATTGCGGCTTTGCGTATCGATATTGCCGGTCAACAGCTGGAATGCCATCCAGTATGCGAGATTTTCGGTATCGGCACTGAATAATCGTTGAGCGCGTTCAACATGGCAATCAGTTTGGTATGGTCGTTGTCGCCTTTGATTTCCAGTTTTTCTTCGAATTTTGTCTGATCGTAGTCGGGATCGTCGGCGAGTTTGATCACGTCTTCGTCTCGATAGAATTCGAAATAATTGACTTTGTACAGCTGTCCGTTTTTATCGAGTCCGTGCACCTGCAATGCGGTTTTGTTGAGCTGTTCGACCTGCGTATACAGCCCGTAATCGTCAAAGGAATCCGATCCGCTGGTCTCGTCTTTCACATACAAGTGCACGAATTGCGTGCGCAACCCCATCATCTGGTCGATGCCTTTGATGAGATCAAAGGCCATTTTGTTACGGAAACGCAGACCTTCACCCATATGCTTGTTCAATGCGATGGTACGCTGTCCACGCCACTTGCCTTTGCCGCTTTTCAACTCGATCTTGTAATTCTTCTGCTCGTTTTTACTCGATGACTGACCACGTACCTGCACGGTGGCGTTCGGCGCGCTTTCGCCAAAACCAAGCTCCCCGGAAACCGGCCCTTGTTCGTCGCCGACCTGCAGCAAACCATTGACCTTGTAGCGCCCAACGCCCATTGCCGCATAGTCATCAACGGAATACTGGTTAATTTCACTCCAGCTATGGTCGGTTCCCTCCGACGAATTACCTCGCGATACCGTCAGATACATGGTTTCCACGCCGCTGTCGTCATACACCTTGTATAACGATTCGTTGTCGCGCAAGTGTGCGCCGTCGATGCTTTGTTCAGCGCTTTTCTTGACTTGCTCATGCGTCTGCGTTGAATCCGACGATTGTGATTGTTCATTATCGTTGGGTGATGAAGTCGCACATCCGGCGCAGGAAAGCACCGTCAGCATTGCCGTCAATGCCGCTATTTGCTTGACAAGCGTGGTAATGGCTTTTGTGTTGCGTCGATTCCACCATGTCATGATTTACGATTCCTCCCGATTATGACATCCGTTTCTGCAATATTCGCCTTGTCAGAAGACCGTGCATGCCCTGAGCGATGCAATGATTGGTTGACCCGCTGTTCGCCATGTTCAAGCAGTATGCCCAGTTCGGTGAAACGTCCACGTTTCGTCTGTGCCACAATCGGCTGCTGCCCCAGCACTCGGTATGGCAGATTGTCGGTATATGAGGCGAGCTGGAATGTCGCATATATGGCGAACAGCGATGCCCCCATCAGAAAACCGAAACCGAACAGCGACGTAGTGAAGAACTGTCCGATTACTGTGAACACAACCGTCGAACCCGCAAACAATGCCGACGCCGTCAATGCGCCGGAATAATCGGTGAAATAGAGCAGAATCAGCATCACGGTGTTGCCGACCGCATAAAGGGCATACCCCACGCAGAGCACACGGAAATATCCGTGCATCACATCGTTGAATCCTAAAGGAAGCGCATTCAGCACCGTTTTTTCCAATGAAATCACGGCAGCGGTCAACAACAATTGCTTCAATACCGTGTAATGCAATTCTCGATTGAGCACAGCCAGCATTTCGTTTTCGGCAACGGTAATGTCTTTGACCGTGCCTCCATCATTCAACAGACTGTAATACGACCGATATGTTGGGTAGAAATTGACCTCCACAGACACCACAAAATTCACTGTGGTGATCAGAATCGTCAAAAACGCCAGCATGGCGGGCACATCGTAATATGGCGCACCGTAAAACAGACCCTTCACCTTGATGCCGAGCGGACCGCACCATGTGATCACCAAATGGGCGAACAGGCCGATAGTGGTGAACAATCCGGTCAACGCCAACGGCAGAAACTGATCGACCCACTGTAGAAACAGCCACGGATGCTCACGACTTTGCGGAAAATAACGATGCAACAGGAGTACATCCCATACCAGCATCACACCATAGCCAAGCACCACCGCAAACAACAGCGACTCCACAGGAGGGCATGCCAACGCAAGCAGCACGCATGACGTAATAAACGCCACCAGCACTGCAGCAGCAAAAGAATACAGAATGCTTTTGTAATCTTTAATGGCCGTCAAATAACTCATCGCATTCCAGTTGACGACCATTTCGAGAAACAACCATAAACACAACACGCCCTGCATCAGCGTGGATCCAGAAAACAGCAGAAACACCGTGTACAACACCGCGCCCACCACCAGCATGATGCCAGTAGACCCCCAGAACGACGGCAGAATCATCTTCTCATCGTGATCAAACAGCATATCCGCCAAAAAACGTGTGACCGGCATCGACAGAAAACTTGTCAACACCAACGAGGCAAGCAATGTGTATGTAATCATGCATACGAGCAGATCACGGTCGGGGCGGCCCACCTGCCACCAGCCGCTCACAATCAGCACGCCAAACTGCAGAAGCACGCCCAGTAGCATCGGGCCGGCGCAAATCACGCCGGCATAGCCGTAGGCTCGCAGCATCGCCATCAAGCCCCTACGATGGAACAGTTTCTTCAGTTCAAATCCAATACCAGCCATATCAGCGCTCCAATCCGAACTGATTCGCGGTATCGGCATACAGCCTGCGATAATCGTCAAGCATGCGCTCATGCCGATAATAGGCATTCACACGATCGCGGCCGATCTGCCCCATGGTTTCGCGCAACGCGCGGCTGGAACACATGCGTTCCATCGCCCCGCTTAAGCCTTCGCGATACATCGGGGGCACGTAGAAGCCGGCAGTGCCGAAATCGTCGCCATCCTCGCCTTCCAAAAGCTCACGGCAGCAGCCGACGTCAGTGGTCACGCAGGGGCGTGCGGCTGCGAACGATTCCAGCACCGACAGCGGCTGGCCTTCGGAAATGCTGGTCAACACGGTGAAATCAAGCTTGCGCATGTATTCGACCACGTTCACACGGCCGGTGAACTCAAGATTGCGCACACCCAACTGTTCCACAAGCTCATAGCATTCGTCGGCATACTCCTGATCGTCAACACCGCCGAGAATATGCAAGCGCACATTGTCAACGCGAGAGGAAAGCTCATGGAACGCGTGAATCAGGGTTTTCACATCTTTGATGGGCGCCATGCGCACCACCGCGCCGATATCAACCCAACCGTCGTCGGGTTTGAAAGGAATATCGCAGAAACGTTCGTATTGAATGCCATTGGGAATCACCTGGCAGGCATCGGCGGGCGCACCCATGCCAATTTGGATAAGACGGGCACGACCGAACAAGCTGGTGATGCGCCACGCACGATGGTAGATCTGTTCCGAAAGCATGTAGAAGAAGCGGATCCAACGCGGCCGGAACGCCGGCAGCACCCATTCGGCGGAAATGATTTCCTCTTCGCGTTCACGCGTATAAATGCCATGTTCCGTAAGCAATACCGGCGCATGGTTGATACCCCCCCCCAAACAAGCCAACAATCCGCCATATCCAGTGGAAATCGCATGGTAGATCTGCGCTTCCGGCACTTCGCAGCCCATCAAGTACAACACCGGCAGCAACATGGAGCGCACGGTATGGAAAGCGTCGGCATAGGCCACATACGGATATTCTTCCATGCAGATTTGCGTAAACAAGTCGATGAATTCACGGCTTTGCAGGAACGACAGCGGATGCACGCCTCTGGTGTGGAACAGGTTGAACAGCACATCCCAATCCGGGCTGCCAAGATTCACCAGTTCGCGCAATGACCGCAATTCCTCTTCGGTGAACGACACTTGCGCTCGTTCACCGCTCAGACGCAAGGCGTCGTCGAGGAACACCTCATGCACTTCCACCACATTGTCGGGCAGGTCATATACGAATTTGCCGCGGTCTTCGGCTTTGGCGCCGATCACCCACAATACGAACTCGTGCTCTTTCATCGCTTCGATATAACTGTGCATCCACGTGGACACGCCACCATGCACGTACGGGTAGCATCCTTCCAAAACCAGGCAGATTCTCATGCCTCTCCCCCAGTCTTGCGTTCGATATGAACCGTGGCGTTCGTGACCTTGAGCAGATACAAGTTGCCGGTCAGCTTGGTTAGGCTTCCGCCACGAACCCTGCCAGGCGTGCCATTGTTGGCACGGAACATGAGCCACCCTTGATCGGTGAGGTTGCCAAGTTTCAGATCCCAACTATCGTCGGACGTTTCCATCGAAACGGTCAATCCCGAAAAACGTTGGATGGCTGCGGCACATTCCGTGCCTGTCTGCATGCGAATGGACGGTGCCGACGATTCCAGCCAGTCAAGATAGTTTTCCAATCCCTGGTAGTACTTCTTCCATCCTTCTTTCGCTCCACGATCTTCATCAAGCAAATCGTCGGGATGCATGAAGTGCGTGCTCACATAGTGCATGTTCAGTTCGGAAACCGCGGCAAGACGCATGTACCTGTCACCCACCATGCCGCCGGACACGATACGTGGAGCCTCCACCACGCCATCGGCCGCAACACCGAACTCCTGCACGTACGTCAAGGAACTGTCGGAAGGCATATACGTACTGGCGATGGCGCGAATCTGCGGCACATCCTCGCCTATGATCTTTCGTGCCTCTTGGGAGAGGATATTCGACGGCGGCACGTATACCGACGATGTTGCGGCCGGCAATACGTCTTTCTGGAATGCAATCAGTTCCTGCAATGATGCCATAATGGCTTTGCGATTCGGCCATTGCACGTACACGTATTCTTTGCTGTAATGCGTGTTCGGCAACACCAACGGCTGATGGTTGTACCCGTGATATCCGATTTCGCCGTTTTGCCGAAGCAGCAATCCTCCGTAATACTCGAATTGTGCGCCGTCCGTCTGCCGTACCGGATCATCCTTGGTGTCATCGCCGTAATTCTCAATCATCACACCGGTGAAACGAATACCGTACCGTTCCGCAAGACGCACCAAATCCGGCCACCATACTTGAGAATAGAATTCAGAAATACTCATGTTGTAGTCACGTTTGATGTATTTGCCATTGCCAGACGGTATTGGAGACGGAAAATCATCCAAGTAGAACGCCGCGCTGTTGATCACCGGATAGGCCGTGGCAGAACCGAGCAGGCTGAACGCCGAAGCGTAAAATCCTCGAAGCACCTTGCCGTAAATACCGATATTGCACACCACCGCCGAACCTGAATTCACGAACGTGCTCCAAATCAACGGTGTGCGCCCATTACTGCTGACGGCCTTGACCTGTGCGCGATCATTCAATGCGACACTCAGCGACGATTCAAACGGATCGCTGAACGTGTATGTCTGGCCGCCGCCCAACATGAAATCCTTGGAGGGTGTAATGCCCTTAGTCAGCACATATTCGTATGCGGACGATTCAATGCCGATCTGCGGGCCGATTACGTCCAAATAGCCGGTTTTTTCGGGAGTCATGGCAAACATGACTCCTCCGCCTTTTTTGGCCCATTGCATGATTTGCAGCACATGCTCGCCCAGACGGTCGAGATTAGGCATGGCCACCACTATGGTGCTGTAGTGAGTCAACGATGGAAATTCAGCGTTTTCGTCAGCCACGTCAACCGTAGTGGTGGGGACTTTCATATCAAGCAGAATCTGGTCGAGCATGGCTTCGGCATCGCTGACGCCCTCCTGCGAACTGTCGACCACCAACAGATTCGTAGCTTTTTCGCCAGCGATGGCATTGGCTGCAGGAATGGCTTTGTTTCGATCCAAATACGTGATGTCGAACCGCGTGACACCGTAATGCACGCCCAAGCTTTCCACCAGCAACACCAATGCGATGGCCATGAACACGGCCCACACTTTGACCAAACCTTGCCAGCGGAATCGTTTCCACTTGGCCAACACGTCTGACAGGAATCCTCTGATCATGCGCGTTCAGCCTCCTTGGTTCCAGTCCAGAACCGCAAAGCTCGTCTTCCTTGGCCACCGAGATAAATATGCTTGCTTTCGATCTGCTGAACAGTGTGGCGCAACGCATCGCCATCATTGCGTGCGGCATCGAGCCGTAGACGCATCAGCCATACATCGCCTTGATCCGGCCACCGTTCCATAGCGTCGTCAATAGTGTGCGCGGCATCATCAAAGAGTTCAAGATCAATCTGCATTTGCGCAAGACGGCACGCAACGTGATAATCGCCATGTTGGCGAAGTCGTTCCTGCAATACTTCGGCATATCGCTGCTTCTGCAACTGCAATGCGTATCCTTGCGCAATACCGGAATTGATATATCGTTCCAGCGCATCGCAATAGCGTTCCAACATCGTTTCGGAATTTCGATGCTGCAGATAATCGTTGCGGCAGCGCTGCAATGCAAGATCTTCCTTGGCACTGATCTGTGCCATGGCGGTAGCCGCGTAATGCACGACCTCCACATCCTCATTCAGTCGGGCCTGCGACAGCACATCGATATAATGGCTGGGATTGTCGTTGAGAATGGACATCACCAGACTGCGCCGCTGACTCGAATCGTTGACGATCAGTGCCTCTTCCAACGGCACTGTATTGGCGAAATCAGCTCGTTCCTCAACCAGGATGCTTCGACGTTCCTCATCATCCACACGCATTTGCTCAAGCCCCGGAGCCGTGTGCTCACCAGCGCGAATCAGCGTGCGCGTATGCAGCATCAGCACACATAACGGCCCCCACAATGGCACCAGCAGCATGAAAGGAAGCAGCCGCCCCTCCACGCGAAGCACGTCAACGCGAGACAATACGCACAGCAGCACGCATATCATTACATGCACGGCGATAAGCAGCATCGCCATCACCGTCGCGTTCACACTATGCCGCCTTCATGCGATGCGGAGTCATTCGGCGCAGCGTCACTGCGCGGCGTTTCATCCGCTTGCGACTCGGCAGCTACTTGTTCCGAAGCCTCAGCCAGCAACGAATCTTCCTCGTGGTCTGAAACCAGCTTCGCATGCAATCCAGCCTGGGTCAAACGACCGTTGATGATCGGCAGCTCATGCTCGCTGACCTGATCCATGAGCACATACACATCGCCGTCCTGCAGCACACCGGCCTCATCCGTTTGACGAATGGCTCCCCTCAGGCGGCTACCATCGTCTTGCCAGGCGTCTTCCACACGCAACAGCAGATGATTGCTCATATGATTGCGCTTGAGCTCGTTTGCAGCCAGCACTTTGGGCAGGAACGCCTGAGTGTTCAAGAATTCCGTGCCGGGCACCAGCATCGCCTGCCGCGCAACATTCTCATAATCGAAGGCACGCACCATAGCGGATTCCACCAAGCCGCACATGATGGTGAACAGGTTCTGGAAGTACAGATTCATTTGGTCGGGCTGCGCTTTGGCAAGCACAATCACCACGGCCAGCTTGCCATCGGCATGCACGCCTGCCGCATACATCGGAAGGTCCGGTTCGAGATTGCGGTTTACCCACAATCCACCATGATCCAAAGCTGTAATAATGTTGGCATAATTCTCAAGCAGCGCCGACTTGCTGAACAGGGATTCGGTTTGCGGACTCGCAGCCATCAAACGCGCGAATCGACCGCCGCTGTCAATGCGGTAAACACCGAAACTATCGCCGCCCAACGTATCTTGCATAATGCGAATGGTCGCGTAATACAGCTTTCGAGGCAGCACTTCGTCCAATTCACGGGTCATCGCATACATTTTGCCGAAACTGTCACGCCTGCCGATAATCTGCCCGCGCAGCATACGACGATCATCGAGCACATCGTGGTACAGGTCACGCAGGAACGCAAGTCGTTCACGCAGCAAACTGTTTTCGTCACGCATGAATCGCAGGTTTTCGCGATTACGCAGCTGCACATACCCGCATACCGCGCCGGCAACGAAATACACCACAAACGCAAGCCAGTTCGACGTGTCGTAAAACAGCGGAGCGAATGAAGCGCCCTTCGATGCATACGACAACGCCATGCCGACACATGCGAGCACGGCCGCGAACACGCCTGCGTTCAGTCCGTGCATCGTGCCGACGATCACCACGAAAAACAGGCGCAAATCCACGGTTCCCAACTGGCTGTTGCCTTGTACCGCGGTGCGAAGCAGTTCTTCCAATATGAACGCGATGAAGATTTCGATTGCGATCCATGGTTTTGAATGGTTGCGTAGAAAATCCCAGACCGGGTGCTTCTTGGATTGTTCCTGAGCACGCGCTTCTTTCCAGCGCTGAAGCACAGGGGGAAGATCCTGTTTGAGCGAATATCGCGGCGACCAGCCATAGCGCAATCGCAGCACATGATCGTCTGCTGGGTAATGTTGGGGTCTGTCTTCGCCAAAAGTCACCGATAATCCGGGAAATGCCGCGCTGATCGCATCAGCCAAATCACCGTATGTGAAGTCGAACACGTTGGGCACATGGAAGATTTCGCTTTCGGCGGTCCAATCGTCGAACATGCGGTAGATCAGTTCGGCAAGATCGTCGGCGCAGAGAAAGCATGTCTGTTGTTGTTTGCGTTCGCAGAAT
>OIDR01000569.1_pt1 | contig 10672 bp, 7 predicted proteins | sample 1581641 | NCBI WGS metagenome assembly OIDR01 (sample SAMEA3882550, study PRJEB24775) | human gut metagenome | biome: human-associated habitat; feature: intestine environment; material: feces | place: Netherlands | collected 2009/2010
GACCAAGGCAGGACGGACACGGATTTTCGATAACGGTACCATGTCCCTCGCAACGCTCGCATGGAGCGGTGGTCATCATCTGGCCAAGCATGGTGCGCACCACGCGCTGTGCGTAGCCCTGACCATGGCAGTCGGGGCACTGTGCCGGCTGGGTACCTTTCTGGCAGCCGGTGCCGGCGCATTCCTGGCACAGACCGAACGTTTTGATTTCAACATGTGCGGTGTCGCCGAACACCGCAGTCTTCAAGTCGATGGTCACTGTGGCCAGTGCATCGCGTCCCGGCTGTGTACGAGGGGTCGGACCGCCGTTGCCACCGCCTAAAGCACCTCCGGTGAACATGTTGAAAATGTCACCCATGTCGCCGAATCCGCCGCTGAATCCGCCATGCATGCCGCCGGCGTTCGGATCGTTCGGGTCCACGCCGGCGTCGAACATCTGACGCTTCTGTGGATCGGACAACACTTCGTAGGCGTTATTGACTTCCTTGAATTTGTCTTCGAATTCCGGACCTGCGATATCGGGATGATATTTGCGGCTCATCTTTCGATACGCCTTTTTGATCTCGTCGTCGCTTGCCGAACGGTCGACGCCCAGCACTTCGTAATAGTCCGTCACGATTATTCTTTCTCCCTGTTGGTTCTGCGTGTCATTGTGCCATAAGGCGGGGTCAGTCGGCCGGCTGACCTTCATCGTGGGCGAGGAACGCCGTCAGATATCTGGCGACCGCCCTCACGGCGGCCATGGTCGCCGCGTAGTCCATATGCGTCGGCCCGATCGATCCGACGAATGCGACCGGTTCGCCCGCCTGCTGCGTATCATCACCGCTTTGATTTTCCGTCTGTGATGATGCGGCCGCATGCGTCGCGCCGTCCGTGGCGGCCGCGGAGGTACGCCCGTAGCCACTGGTTACCACTGAGGCGTGCAGCAAACCGGGCGTGTGCGTTTCGGAACCGATCGCCACTCCGACGCCGTCGGATTGCGTGGTTTCGCTCAGCGAGCTCATCAACTTCATGAGCACCACCTGCTCCTCCAACGCGTCGAACAGCGGGGCCAGGTCGGCCACCGTGCGTTGATGCGCAAGCCGTGAAGTGCCCGCCATGTACAATTCGCTCGCGCGTTCGTCATCCGCCATGCCATCAAAGGCCTGCGCAAGCGTTTCCGCAAGCGTGCTGATCGCATGGTATTCCTTGCGCGCTCCCATCTGTCGTACGCAATCGGCCGTGCGGGTCAGCGAAACGCCGGAGCATTGCGTGTTGATCTCGTTGGTCAGATGAGTGAGCGTCGTCACGTCCGGCAATTTCGTGACGTTGAGGATATGCTGCGCGACACGGCCGGTATCGGTGATCACTACGGCAAGCAGCGTATTAATGGACACTGGCACGATTTCGATATGCCGCAATGTCGACTTCGACAGTGACGGCGCGGCCACGACGGCGACCTGTCCGGTGATCTGCGCCAGCAGCCGGGCGGCCCGCTGCAGCGTGTCCTGCAGATTGACCGATCCGGACAGAAAGCTGTTGATGCCGCGGCGCTGGGCCTCCGATAGCGGAACGACCGTCGCCAAACGGTCGACGAAGTAACGGTACCCTTTTTCGGTCGGCACCCTGCCGGCCGAAGTGTGCGGCTGAATAAGATAGCCTTCATCTTCCAAGGCCGCCATGTCGTTGCGCACGGTGGCGGAGCTGACGCCGAGGTCATGATCCCGGGTCAGTGTGGTGGAACCCACCGGTTCCTGAGAACGGATGTAATCCTCGACCACGGCACGCAACACCAGCATGCGTCTTGATTGCGCCATGCGCGCCTCCTTATGCATAGGTGTGTGCCGGTACGCCTTATGTTTGACGGTGCTGATGAGACGTACCCGGAAAACTTCTTTTAATGTTTTAGCACTCCGGCGCCCGGAGTGCTAATTCGTTCGCTTCCAGAGTAGTTTCCTTCATGCGGCAAAGGCTTGCGGCGACTGGCATTGGGAGATATATCGACAAACGAACATCTGAAGTTCACGCGAATGTTAATTGTGAGCGCTAACAGCACACAAACTACCAAAACACGCCAAAATTTCACCACAACGTCACCTCACATCGCTACTATGGGAAACGCAATGTGAGGGCGTCGAGCGCTCGGCACAAGCCGGATACGCGGCCCGACCAATTGGAAGGAAAGTAATCCATGACCGAATTCAAGGAGACCGAGCTGGACGAACGCGCCATCAAGATGGCCAAGGTCCTGTCGGCCGACGCGGTTGAGCGTGCGGGACACGGCCACCCGGGTTCCCCCGTCTCCCTGGCGCCTATCGCCTACACCCTGTACCAGCACTTCATCAAGCATGATCCGAACGACCCCAACTGGGAAGGCCGCGATCGCTTCATCCTTTCCGGTGGCCACGCCTCCCTCACCCAGTACGTCCAGCTGTACTTCTCCGGCTACGGCCTGACCCTGGACGATCTGAAGAACTTCCGTGGCGGCGCCGACACCCGTACCCCGGGTCATCCGGAATACGGCCTGACCCCGGGCATCGAAATGACCACCGGTCCGCTGGGCCAGGGCTTCGCCTCCGCCATCGGCTTCGCCTATGGCCAGCGTTTCCAGCGTGGCCTGCTCGATCCGGAAGCTCCGGAAGGCGAGTCCCCGTTCGACCACAACATCTGGGTCATCTGCGGTGAAGGCGATATCGAAGAGGGCATCTCCGGCGAAGCCGCCTCCCTCGCCGCCAACCAGCAGCTCGGTAACCTGACCGTGATCTTCGATGCCAACCGCATCCAGATCGAAGGCGACACCAACCTGGTGCTGGCCGAGGACGTGCTCAAGCGCTTCCAGGCCTACGGCTGGTACACCGACGAGTTCAGCTTCATCCAGCCTGACGGCTCCTACAAGGAGGACGTCGAAGGCCTGGCCGACACCATCGCCAAGGCCCGCGCCGCCGCCCCGAACCAGCCGAAGCTCATCAAGGTCGACACCCTGATCGCATGGCCGACCCCGGGCAAGACCAACGACCCGTCCTCCCACGGCTCCAAGCTGGGCGCCGAGGCCGTCGCCGGCCTCAAGAAGCTCCTCGGCTACGACCCGGAGGAGTCCTTCCACGTTGACGAAGAGGCCCTCGCCCACGCCCGCAAGGTCGCCGAGCGCGGTCTCGAAGCCCACAAGGAATGGGACGAGAAGTACGACGCATGGCGCAAGGCCAACCCGGACAAGGCTGCCCTGTACGACCGCATCAAGGCCGGCGAGCTTCCGGAAGGCTTCGACAAGGCCATCGACGACCTCGAGGCCACTTTCGAAGTCGGCAAGAACGTCGCCACCCGTGGCGCTTCCGGCTCCACTCTGAACGCTATCGCAGCCGTCATGCCGGAACTCTGGGGCGGCTCCGCCGACCTCGGCGGCTCCAACAAGACCGACCTCAAGGGCGCTGAGACCTTCGCCCCGGCTGAGTGCGCCACCAAGCAGTGGCCGAACTGCAGCAAGTACGGCCGTCAGCTCCACTTCGGCGTGCGCGAGTTCACCATGGGCACCATCACCAACGGCATCCTGCTGGGCTCCCACACCCGTCCGTACGGCGGCACCTTCTTCATGTTCTCCGATTACGAGCGTTCCGCCGTGCGTCTGGCCGCTCTCATGCAGATTCCGAACCTGTACGTGTGGTCCCACGACTCCGTCGCAGTCGGCGAAGATGGCCCGACCCACCAGCCGGTGGAGCATCTGGCTTCCTTCCGCGCCATCCCGCAGCTCGAGGTCGCTCGTCCGGCCGACGCTTACGAGACCGCTGAAGCCTACCGTTACTTCTTCGAGAAGAAGAACACCCTGCCGACCGCTATGGTTCTGACCCGTCAGGGCGTCCCGGTTCTCGCCGAGACCGCTGAGAAGGCCAAGGACGGCGTGAAGAAGGGCGCTTACGTGCTCGTTGACACCGAGGGCACCCCGGACGTCATCATCATGGCCACCGGTTCCGAAGTCCAGTGGGCTGTGTCCGCTGCCAAGACCCTGGCCGGCGAGGGCATCAAGGCCCGCGTCGTGTCCGTGCCGTGCGTGGAATGGTTCGAGGAGCAGGACGCCGAATACAAGGAGGCCGTGCTTCCGGCCGCCGTCAAGGCCCGCGTCTCCGTCGAGGCCGGCGTTGCCATGCCGTGGTACAAGTACCTCGGCTCCTACGGCAAGCCCGTCTCCATCGAGCAGTTCGGCCTGCAGGGCGACGGCGCTCAGAACATGATCGACCTGGGCATCACCGCCGAGCATGTTGTCGAAGCCGCCAAGGCCTCCATCGCGGAAGTCGAAGCCGCCAAGTGATGATACGGGGAGGGACACGACAGCATGTGCCCCTCCCCTTTCACCGATAAACAAGATTTGATCCAAAAAGGTATCAAGGAGAAAAAACAATGACTGAAGCAACTCAGCGCACCTCTGACTCCGGTGTCTCGATCTGGCTGGACGACCTGTCCCGCTCCCGCATCGAGTCCGGCTCTCTGCAGGATCTCATCGCCAACAAGAACGTTGTCGGCGTGACCACCAACCCGTCCATCTTCCAGAAGGCTCTGCACGAGGTCGGCCCGTACGATCCGCAGCTGAAGGAACTGGGCAAGGTCGACGTTGAGACCGCCGTGCGCGAGCTCACCACCACCGACGTGCGCAACGCCACCGACATCTTCCGTGAGGTTGCCGAGAAGTCCGATTTCGTTGACGGCCGCGTCTCCATCGAAGTGGATCCGCGTCTGGCTCACGAGACCGAGGCTACCGAGAAGCAGGCCGAGGAACTCTGGGCCAAGGTGAACCGTCCGAACGCCATGATCAAGATTCCGGCCACCCTCGAAGGCCTGCCGGCAATCACCGCCACCCTGGCCAAGGGCATCTCCGTGAACGTCACCCTGATCTTCTCCCTGGAGCGTTACGAGCAGGTCATCGACGCCTACATCGAGGGCATCGCCCAGGCTGACGCCAACGGCCACGACCTGAAGCACATCGGCTCCGTCGCTTCCTTCTTCGTCTCCCGCGTGGACACCGCTGTGGACAAGCTGCTGGAAGCCAACGGCTCCGACGAAGCCAAGGCTCTCGAGGGCAAGGCCGCTGTGGCCAACGCTCGCCTGGCTTACGAGCTGTTCGAGAACAAGTTCGCCAACGATCCGCGTTGGGCCGCTCTTGAAGCCAAGGGCGCCAAGAAGCAGCGTCCGCTGTGGGCCTCCACCGGCACCAAGAACGCCGCCTACTCCGACTGCAAGTACGTCGACGAGCTCGTTGCTCCGTTCGTCGTCAACACCATGCCGGAGAAGACCCTGAACGCTCTCGCCGATCACGGCAATGGCGCTCCGTCCATCAAGGGCACCTACGAAGAGTCCCACGCCATCATGAACAAGCTCGCCGATCTGGGCATCAACATCAAGGATGTCACCGACAAGCTGGAAGCTGACGGCGTAGCAGCCTTCATCAAGTCCTGGGACACCGTCCTCGCCGACGTCCAGGCTGGCATCGACCGCGTCAACGGCTGAATCATTCGCTGATACAGCACCGTTAAACGGATAAAAGCCGAGAGGTCTCCATCTTTTGATGGAGACCTCTTTTTCGTATGCCGAAATAATACGCGCAGAAGACATACGGAAAGACAAAAAGGCCGCGATATCAGATCGCGGCCATAATCGAAAGAAAAGCGAACCGAAAATCAAGCCTGCCAATACGTGCTGAAGAAGTCGCCGATTTCGCCGATGGTCTCCTTCAACATGCTGATGCGAGGCAGATAGACCACACGGAAGTGGTCCGGTTCCTGCCAGTTGAACGCACCGCCGTGGCTGATGAGGATATGCTTGTCATGCAGCAGGTCAAGCGCGAACTGCTCATCGGAATGGATGTTGAACTTCTTCACATCGATCTTCGGGAAGATGTAGAACGCCGCTTTCGGTTTGACCGCGGTGATGCCTGGAATATCGTTGAGCATGTTGTACACCAACTCGCGCTGATCGTAGATGCGGCCGCCGGGCACCAGATAATCCTTGACGCTTTGATGGCCGCCCAATGCGGTCTGCACCACCGACTGCGCAGGCACGTTCGAGCACATACGCATGTTGGCCAGCATGTTCAGACCCTCGATGTAATCCTTGGCGAGACGCTTGTTACCGCTCAGCACCATCCAGCCGACACGCCAGCCGGCGATCATATGGGACTTCGACAATCCGGAGAACGTCACGCAGAACAGGTCAGGCGCAAGGGACGCGATGGAGATGTGCTCCAACCCATCCATGACCAGACGGTCGTAGATCTCATCCGAGAAGATCATGAGCTGGTGCTCTCGCGCAAGATCGACAATCTGCTGAAGCACTTCCTTCGGATACAGCGCGCCGGTCGGATTGTTCGGATTGATGATGACGATCGCCTTGGTCTTGTCGGTAATCTTGGAACGCATGTCGTCGATGTCCGGATACCATTCGGAATCCTCATCGCAGACGTAATGCACCGCGGTTCCGCCGGCCAGATTCACGCAAGCTGTCCACAGCGGATAATCCGGCGACGGCACGAGTACCTCGTCGCCGTTGTCCAGCAACGCGGATAAGGACAGGTTGATAAGTTCGCTGACGCCGTTGCCGGTGTAGATGTCGTCGATGGTGACGTTCGGGATGTTCTTCAGCTGCGCGTACTGCATGATGGCCTTGCGCGCGGAGAACAGGCCCTTGGACGGCGAGTAGCCTTCGGTGTCGGTGAGCTGGTGGGCCATGTCGTAGACGACTTCGTCCGGCGTGCGGAAGCCGAAGTGTGCCGGGTTGCCGATGTTCAATTTCAGGATGTGGGTGCCGGCGGCCTCCATGCGCGCGGCCTCGTCGGCGACCGGTCCACGGACGTCGTACAGCACGTTGTCGAGCTTGTGGGATTTCGTAAAAGTGCGCATGGTTCTTCCTTCTGTCGGTTGCTCGGATGCATCGTCAACATGGTCGGGCTGTTCACCGGCAAAATCCGGCAAAATCGCGGCATGCTCTTCCATGGGAACATCCTTGCCCATCAGCCAATCCTCGTTGACCCGCAGATACGCGGCAAGGAAATGCGCGATATCGGCACGGGGAACGGTTTTGCCACTGACGTATTGGCTCATATGGCTTTTGCCGAGCTTGATATTGAACTTTTCCGCAGCATGAACGAAATCAATCTGTTTAAGCTCGCGTAATGCCATGGCATCATTCAATCTGGTCGAGAATGATTCCGTCATGCCTATCCTTCCAGTTCAATTTAAACAAAAGCTAGTTCAAAGAATAGCACGACAGGGCACCAAGAAAGACAAAGAGTTCAATTTTGGTGGATGTGTTTCATGCCGCTGCATGAATGAGTTCAATTCCGTGAAAAGACTCCATGTGGGGGGGGTCGGTCAAAGCAGATTGTTCTCAACCCATTGGGCCACGCCGTCATCATTGTTCGAAGGGCAGATCTCATCGGCGATTTTCAACACGTCGGGGTTCGCGTTGGCCACGGCCACTCCCCTGCCGGATTCACGAAGCATGGCGATGTCCACCAAATCGTCGCCGAATGAGACGGTCCGTGACAACGGCGTCGACATGCGATCGGCGAGGATGCTCAATGCATGCTCCTTATTGGCCTGCGGATTCATCAGCATCCACAGCGAGCCTTCGGAGATATGCACGTCGAAATCGTCGGGGATGAGCCGTCCCACACGCTTCCACTGCTCCTCGTTCGGGAACAGGATCAGCTTGTCCGCGGTGCCGTCCGGAACGTCATCGAAATCCGTGTATCGCCAGGTCTGCGTCTTCCAGTATTTCGTGACGTCGAAATTCGTGTACCTGACATCATCCATGACGATGCCCACTTCCATGCCAGGCAGTTCCTCCAGCAGGTACTTGCAGACCTCGCAGGCCCTTTTCGAAGAGAATCCGATCTTCTGCAGATGTCCGTCCTTCGGCAGTGTCGGTGAGGTGAGCATATCGTAATCGGACGAGACGGGGTTGAAATCCAACAGCGCCCCGTTGAGATAGGCGACGGCGTCAACCGGAAGCTTCTGCACGAACGAGTAGCCGGTGCTGACCGGTCGCGCGGTCTCCACCACGAATTTGATGCCGGCGTCGTGCATGCGGTTGATGCTGTCAATGGATCGTTGCGTCAGGAAACGGTCCTCGAAAGTCTTTCCGTCGTGCAGCAGTGTGCCGTCCAGATCGGCGACGACCATGGTCACGTCATCATAGGTGTTGTTTGTCGAAGTCATTTGAATCCTTTGCGGGAGCAATCTAGCCGGAGACAAGTTTGGCCCATGACCGTGAAGCCGGTCATGGGCCAAACCAAATTACGTCAATCAGATGAGGTTGAATTTCGTCATCAGACCGAGGGCGATGATGATGGCCACCCACAGCAGGGCGATGATGACGGTCCAACGGTTCAGGTTCTTTTCCGCGACACCGGAGGAACCCGCGTTTACCCTTGTGCATAAGGATAAGCAAGGTGAGCAAGAGGCTGAGGATGACAAGAAGAATCTGCAGCACAAGCTTGACAGTAGCCATAGCGGACACGGGTGAACCTCCAGTTCGTAAACACTGTTTCTGATAATAGCGCATGGTGTTGAAAAAATCGAGCGTCCAACCATGCTTTTTAAAAGTTTTCAGGCGGTTGTTTCCAATGTCAGCTTGCAGATGCGTGTGAGTTCATCGACCTTCAACGCGGAGCCGCCGATCAGGAAGCCGTCCACATCCGGCTCGTTGATCAGTTCCACCGCGTTTTTCGAGGACACCGAACCGCCGTACAGGATTCGCACCGTTTCGCCGACCCGTGTTCCGAACGTATCGGACAGGTCGTTTCGGATCGCCCTGGCCGCGTCCTGTGCCGACTGAGGCGTAGCCACCATGCCGGTGCCGATCGCCCATACCGGCTCGTACGCCACAATCAGCTTCGCGGCCTCCTCATCGGACAGGTCCCGCGTCACGTCGTGCACCTGGCCGACCGCGAAATCGAGCTCTATGCCTTTGCGCCGTTCCTCGTAGCTTTCTCCGACGCAAAGTATCGGCTGCATGCCGGCAGCAAGCACGGCCCTCACCTGATCGACGATATTGGCGTCATCTTCAGGATGGTATTTGCGGCGTTCGGAGTGGCCGACGATGACGTATGAGCAGCCGAGATGGGCGATCATATCGGCGGAGACGTCGCCGGTGAACGCTCCCTGCGAGGTGACTGAGACGGCTTGGGCCCCGTAGCGGATTTTCAGATTGTCCGATTCGACGGCGACCTGCACGCTGCGGAGTGAGGTGAATGACGGCATCAATGCGATTTCGCAACGTTTGTAGTCGAAATGGACGGCCCGAAGATTCCATGCAAGCTGCTGTACGAAATACGTCGCTTCAAGATGATCGAAATTCATCTTCCAGTTTCCGGCCACCAAAGGAATCCGTTTCGGCCCCATAATATTCGTCGTCTCCCGTCCGTGCTCGTCAAAGCGAAAGGTCGTTCTTGTGACATTGTATGCGAAATACGCAAAAGGTGCTCCCCCACCCACTGATGAGGAAGCACCCCTTCATGATTCTGAGATCAGTCGAGCACCTTCAGGCCCGGCAGTTCCTTGCCCTCGAGGAACTCGAGGGAGGCGCCGCCACCGGTGGAGATGTGCGAGAAGCCATCCTCCGGGAAGCCGAGGTTGCGCACTGCGGAAGCGGAATCGCCACCACCGACGATGGTGAATGCGCCGGCAGCAGTGGCATCGACGAGAGCCTGGGCCACGGCCTTGGTGCCTTCAGCGAAGGTCGGGACCTCGAACACGCCCATCGGGCCGTTCCACACGACGGTCTTGGAATCGACGATCTTATCGTGGAAGAGCTTCTGGGATTCCGGACCGATGTCCAGACCCATCTTGTCGGCCGGAATGGCATCGGCGGCCACGACTTCCGGAGCGATGTCCTCATCGGATTTCGGGAAGACCGGGTTGATGACGACATCGGTCGGCAGCACGAGTTCGACGCCGTTCTTCTCGGCGCGCTCCATGTAGCCCTTGACGGTTTCGATCTGGTCCTCTTCCAGCAGGGAGGTGCCGACCTCGTAGCCCTTGGCCTTGAGGAAGGTGTACGCCATGCCACCGCCGATGACCAGACGGTTGGCCTTGTCCAGCAGGTTGTCGATCACGCCGAGTTTGTCGGAGACCTTGGAGCCGCCGAGCACGACGGTCAGCGGACGCTCCGGGTTCACGGTGGCGCGGGACAGTGCCTTGACTTCCTTCTCGACCAGCAGGCCAGCGGCGGCCGGCAGATCGGCGGCGACATCATAGTTGGAGCCCTGGGCGCGGTGCACGACACCGAAGCCGTCGGAGACGAAGACCTCACCGAGAGCGGCGATCTTCTTGGCGTATGCGGCACGCTCCTCCGGATCCTTGCTGGTCTCCTCCGGGTTGAAACGAACGTTCTCAAGCAGCACAACGTCGCCATCGTTCATGGCGGCGACCTTGGCCTGAGCGTCCTCGCCGTAGGTGTCCTTGGCCAGCGGCACGTTGGCGCCGAGCAGCTCGCCGAGGCGGGCGGCAACCGGGGCCAGGCTCAGCTCAGGAACGACCTTGCCCTTCGGGCGGCCAAGGTGAGCCATGAGGATGACCTTGGCGCCTTCTTCGCGCAGGGTCTTGATGGTCGGCAGAGCAGCCTTGATTCGACCGTCATCGGTGATGGTGGTGCCGTCCAGCGGAACATTGAAATCAGCGCGAACCAGAACGCGCTTGCCCTTGAGATC
>OIDR01000571.1_pt1 | contig 10651 bp, 5 predicted proteins | sample 1581641 | NCBI WGS metagenome assembly OIDR01 (sample SAMEA3882550, study PRJEB24775) | human gut metagenome | biome: human-associated habitat; feature: intestine environment; material: feces | place: Netherlands | collected 2009/2010
AAGCCTCATTTTCTCTTGTTTCATAATCTGTAAGAATAACAATAAACTTAAATATTCCTTTTTTATATAAATCCTTTTTAATCGTGATATTTCTTTCATAATAAACAATCTCTTGACCTTTTAATTCTTTAACATAATCTATGGTTTTTGTTTTAACTGTTTCACTTTCATAAATATCATCTATTTGTTCTAAAGTTTCATATTGATTTTTACTTTGATTAGCATTTATAAAGAATGATAAAGCAAGAATTACAGAAAAAAGATAGCACATTTGTCTTGTATTAAATGTTGGACTTAATTTTTGTAATATACCAATGATAATAACTGGTATAAACATCATATAAAAAGCATTAGCACTTAATAAAGAAGTAACGATAATACCTATTAAATAAATAATAGAAATAGCAAAAATCAAATAATCTTTTATTCCATTTAATTTCTTTAATATCCTTAAACTTTTATCATATTTTAAAGCATATAAAATTGACAAATTCAAAATAGATGACAACAAAATACCTATAGCTACAGTAAAAATCATTAATACAATAAAATATTTAGTAAATCCTTCATAATAAACAATTGGAAAACCAATTTCAAAGAAATCAATCATCAATAACTTACCAATACCAAATAAGAAATAAGATAAGATTGGATAAATAAAATAGCGAATCTTTTTAAATTGTTTTATTTTATTATTTTTATCAAAAATAAATTCTGTATTTAAATCAGGAGCATCTTCATCTTCATTTTCTAAAACTCTAAAATCATACAAAGCATTTTTTACTTCATGATATCCCATTTCTTTTAAAAGCTCTTGATATTCTTTAGATACTGGTGTGTAATCTATTTGATACTTATAAACATGTTCATCTTTACTAAAGCGATAATAATAACCTATAAAATCTAAACGCCAACCTTTTTTAGACATACTATTAAAATAATCTTGTAATTCTTCATCTAAATACAAACTATTTCTTAAAACATATTTGTGTTTCATCGTCTTATCCTCCCTTTTTTTTGTATCTTGTAATAATTCTATTTTTTAATACTTTGATTACATATGTTCCATTGTCATATGTATTTACTTTTTTATTAAAGGATTGAATAGCTTTTTCATAATGAACATATTGTGTTTTATTACTGTCCCATGAAACATTAGATTTTGTATTTACTGCTTTTTCAAAATTTTGATTATCTCTTGTATCATGTTCTGTTTTGATAATGATGTATTTAAAGATTTCATCTTTATACTTATCTTTTTTAATCAAGACATCTAATTGTGGATAGATACATGTTGTATCTTTTATATCTTTTTCATAATTTGTGATTTTTGTTTTAACAGTGCTGCTTTCAAATAATGAATCATTCGTTTGTACCTGAGGAAAAATAAGTCCACAAATAGCAATAGCAACAAAAGCAGCAATGGCACTGTTATATTTATTATTTTTAATAATACGTGATAAAACTACTCCTATAATACATGTAAGTAAAAGATAAACAATGACTTTTAAATCTAATGTTATAAATGATTTCAGTAAGTAAAAAACACCACTTATTAATAACAAAATATAAAATAGAATACTTAAATGGTCTTTAATACTGTTTAGTTTCTTTAAGCTTTTTAAATCTTTATCATTTTTTTGCACTTCTTTTATTTTTTCATTTGCATGTTTTAAAATATTTTTTTCTATATAAATAGGATAACTATGTTCCTTTAAATTAACGATCATTTCCATTTCAGTCACCTTAAATTTCTTTACCAACAGCATCAGCAATTGGTTTTAATTCTTTCATTAATTGTTCAAATTTAGCTGGTTTTAATGATTGTGGTCCATCACATAATGCTTTTTCTGGATTATTATGCACTTCGATCATTAATCCATCACATCCTGCTGCGACTGCTGCTTTTGCCATTGGATTGACTAACCACCATTTTCCTCCAGCATGGCTAGGATCAACAATAATAGGTAAGTGTGTTAATTCTTTAATAACTGGGACTGCTTGTAAATCTAATGTATTTCTTGTGTATGATTCAAATGTTCTTACTCCTCTTTCACATAAGATAACATTTGGGTTTCCACTTGCCATGATATATTCTGCTGACATGATCCATTCTTGGAAGGTTGCACTCAACCCTCTTTTTAACAAGATTGGTTTCTTTGTTGCTTTCCCGACTTTCTTTAACAAGTCGAAGTTTTGCATGTTTCTTGCTCCAATTTGAATCAAGTCTACTTTTTCAATGAATTCATCTAAGTATTCTGCATCCATCAATTCTGATACGATTGGTAATCCTGTTGCTTCTTTAGCTGCTACTAGAATATCTAATCCCGCTGATCCCATTCCTTGGAAAGCATATGGTGATGTTCTTGGTTTGAATGCTCCACCTCTTAATAGATTAGCTCCTGCTGCTTTGGCTGCTTTAGCGATTTCAATCACTTGTTCCTTGCTTTCTACTGAACATGGTCCTGCGATCACTGCTAGATGTCCTCCACCAATTTTAACGCCACCGACATCGATAACTGAGTCTTCTGGATGGAAAGCTCTATTAGCTAATTTATATGGTTCTGATACATGCATGACCTTTTCTACAGCTGGATCAACTTCAATCGATTCTGGATCTACTTTTGTTGTATCTCCAATGAGTCCCATTATTGTTTGATTTTCTCCTTTTGAAACATGAACTTGTAGTCCTTTTTCTTCAATAGTTTTTTCAATTCTTGTCACATCTTCAGTTATAGCTTCTTGTTTTAATACAATAATCATTTTCTTTTTCCTCCTTTATAAACAAAAAAACTCATCCTATAAAGGACGAGCTCTATTCCCGTGGTACCACCTTTTTTCACCTAAAGGTCACCCTTTAAGCCTCATCAAGTACAATCATACTCTCATCATGTAACGGTGATCACCGGAGATGCCTACTCAATTCAACATTCTACTCATAGCTGTATTCACAAATGACACCAAATCTTTTTCCACCAACCAAAGACTCTCTATATTTTAATCATTTGTTACTATGTCTACTCACTGTATTTATGCTTATTCTACTTGACATTGTTTCCTGTGTCAATCATTATTTAACTTCTTAACCACCTCTAATAATTCTTCATCACTATAAACAACAAAATCAATAAAAGAAGTATCCTTTTCTTGTTTTTGATGATTATACCAAATCGTCTTTACTCCTGCTTGATAAGCTCCCATCATATCTATTTCATAACCATCTCCTACATAGTAACTATCATTTTCTTGAATTAATTCAAAGATTTCTTTTTGTGGTTTTTGATAACCTACTTTTTCTGAAATTATAATAGGAAAATCAATGATTGGAAATAATGAATTAATTTTATTCATTTGTGTTTTTTCTTTTCCGTTAGTAATAATACCATAAGAAATATTCTTTTCTTTTAGGTAGTTAAAAAGTTCTTTCATTGTAGAAGATAATGTTAAATGTGCTTGTTGATCTTCATAGACTTTTTGAAAATCAAGTGCTTGTTGATTTGTAATGAATTGATGAAAATGTTTAAAAGCATTCTTTAAACGATAAATAGATAATTCATCTTTTGTGATTAATTTATTTAAATATTTTGGGTAAATTTCATTACTATAGATTCTACTTTGTTTCCATAAAGCATATATATCAAGATCTTCATGAAATACTTTTTGATAAGCTTTATAAAAAGGATCATATAAACGATAAAGTGTATCGTCTAAATCAAAATAAATAACCATAACTCCTCCTAAAAGAAAAAACAGGTCACCCTGTTTCCTCTTGGTTGGTTCTCTTTTTATATTATGATAAGTGGAAAGTAAGTTTATATGAAGTAGCCAACCTCTACTATTTTCCTCACATTCATTTTACCTCTTTTGATTTAAAAAGTCTACTTTTTATCAATATTTTTTATTATGGTCGAATAATTTCAACAAACTTAAAAGTATCATTTTCAAATGTAAAATGTAATATACAACAATTAGTAAGGCCTCCACTTTTTAATACTTCTTCAGGATCAATAACAGTGGATAGAAAACACATACAAGCACCAGCATGTGAAAGAGCAAGAACTGTTTGATGATCTTCTTTATCCATCACATCTGTAAGTGTTTCTTTTAATCTTTTTTGTACATCTTCTTTTCTTTCTCCACCATAATGTGGAAATAAATCATCATAACCAAAATCATCAAAATTAGGGTTTAAATCTTCACTTTCTCCTTCAAACATTCCAAAGTTTCTTTCTTTTAAACCTTTTAATCTTTTATAATATTGATCACCAATAATAAGTTCAATCGTATCACAACATCTTTCAGAAGTACTACTATAATAATGATCAAAAGAAATATCTTTTAAATATTCTTTAGCTTTTAAAGCTTGTTGTTTTCCTAATTCAGTTAATGGTGAATCGCACCATCCTTGAATTCTTCTTCTAACATTAAATAAGGTTTGTCCATGTCTCATTAAATATAAATCTTTTTTCATATTCATACTCCTTATCCAAAAATTTCTTTAATAACTTCTAACAAGTCCTTTTGTTCTTCATTCATTGGTATACAAGTATTAATTTCTTGATAATATTTTTCCAACAAATCATTATTTCCTATTTGTTGTAAAGTTGTCATTATTTTGTAATAAAGCATAAAGCGATATTGTGGATAATTCTTACAAAGCTCTTTTATTTCTTCATCTAAATTTTCTTGAGTATATTTTGTAAGTGTACGTAAAACATCCATTTGAATTTCTACATATCTTAAAGAAAGTGCATATTCATTTTGAAGTTCTTTTAAAAGTTGATAGATTTTTTTTAGAAAAGAAGCTTGATGTTCAACATAATCAATTTCTTGGAAAACACGTGTAAAAAATTGTTCCAAATCAATACCATAAGGACTAAAAGTATTTTGTAAATCTTGATTTTTTTCATGTTTCATTTTAATAAGACGTTTCATGATACTTTCTGTTTTTTCAAGCAAATCATAATAATCATGATCTTTTTGAATCAAATCAATAATATCACTAGCTATATAGTTTTTATCTGGAACTTGATGAATATCTTCATGATGTTCAATGACTTTAACAATATAATAAACAAGTGCATCATCATCAAACATTTCATTTTTTTCACCTAATTGATCTAATTGTTGATCATATTTTTCATCAAAATATGCAATTGTTTCATCTGTATTAAAACATTGATAATAAAAATCAAGAACTTCTTTATATCGAATATCAATATTGTTATTATTTAGTTCTTTTTCTATCATATGATAAGTTAAATTTTGAAAAAGTTTTTGTTTTTCATTTAAATAAGTTTGATTATCTTTGTATTCTTTTTTTAATGTATGTATTGTTGTCTTCATAAAAAACCTCCTGCACTATTTTAACACATTTAAAATAGAAAAAATACGATAAATCATTACCGTATTTCTTCTAAAAATTAAAACTCATTTTTTCTTCTATAAAATCTAAGTCCAAATAAAATTCCACCCAATGAAGAAATCAATAACATAAGATTTTCTAAAATTTGTGTATCATCACCCGTTTTAGCTTTTTTAGATTCTTGCTTTGGAGTTTGATCAGATTTATTTTCTTTAGTTTCTACTTTGTTTACTTCATAATTATTTGTATATTAAATAGTTGTTGTTTCATCTTTTTCTACATTGAGATTTGTTGCTACATCACCTTTTTCTTTTCCATCTATGATAGATACTATATAAGTAAGCTTGTATCCTTGAACATCATCAGTAAGCTCTTTGACTGTATATTTACCAGCAACTTTTGTTAACTCTAACATCCACTTTCCACTATTTTCATCATACTCAAAATCATTTAATGAATAGACCTTTTTATCTTGTGTATCTTTGTCTATAACTTCAAATTTTATAGATTTTTCTGCTTGTTCTTTCGAAATATTACCTTTTACAATTTTAGTAATCACAAGTTTACCTGGTTTAGCTTTATCTTTCATAATAATCTTATTGTTTTGATAGTCAACAACTTTACCATCTTCCCCAACAACAAATGTCATTGGCTTAGCTATTTCGTAACCTTTTGGTGCGTTTACTTCAATTAATGTATAAGTTCCAGGTACTAATTTTAAATTATAAGAATTTTTACCATCCGTTATCCAGTGAGCAATTTCTTCATTTGCTTGATTGATAACTTTAAGCTCTGCACCTGCTATTTTTTCATCATTTTCTTTGTCTACTTTATCAATTTTTACATCATAAGTTGTTAATTCATAAGTATTTTCAAAAGCTACTGTTGCTGTAGTTCCTTTTTCTACATCAACATCTACACTTTTACCTTCATTTATTTCATTTCCTATCATGTAGATTGTTTTTACAAGGGTATAACCATGTATATCATCAACAAGTTCTTTGACAGTATAACCGCCTGTATTTTCTTCTAATTCTAGAATCCAACGATTTCCATCATAAATAAAATCATTTAATGAATATATATGAGATTTTTGTGTATCATTTTGTGTTACTTCAAACTTTATTGCATCACCAATTTGTTCCTTTGATAGATTTCCTTGAATTATTTTAGTAATAACCAATTTACCTATAGGTTGATCTTTCATGATAACTTCATTGACCACTTTATCATTGATTTTTACTTTTCCATCTTTTGTAACCACAAATTCGATAGGATTTGCAATTTTATAACCATCAGGTGCAGTTATTTCAGTTAAAATATAATTCCCATATCCAAGATTAACCTTTTGTCCATCCTTTGATGAATCAATACTAATAATTTCACCTGTATCCTTATTTTGGATTTGTAAACTAGCGCCCTCAATATCTTCATTATTTAAGATATCTTGTTTACGAATAGAGACTTCATATAATTTTGGAGTATAACTATTTTTAAAAGCTACATTTTCTTCACCTTGATCTTCAATTTGTATACTTTCTGTTTTTTGACCTTCTACTTCTTGTCCGTTTATTATATAAGTTGTTTTAACTGTATAACCTTCTATTGATGAATTTGTTTCTTCTACTGTATATTCTCCAGCTAAAACATCCAATTCTTTCGTCCATATTTTGTTTACTTCATCATAAGAAAAATCATCTAAAGTATATTTATCTACTTTGTTTGTTTTTTGATTTGTTACTTTAAAAGTAATCTTTTGTGCATCTTTTTTTGGAATATCTCCTTCTATTGTTTTAGTAAGAATTAATTTAGCTTGTGTTTTTTCATCTTTCATAGTGATTTTATTTTCACTCATGCCTTCAATCTTACCATTTTCATTCACTGTAAAATCAATAGGATCCGCCACTCTATAACCATAAGGAGCTTCTTCTTCAATAAGAGTATATTTTCCAGGAGATAATTTTAATTTATGCGTTTTTTCATCATCTTGACCAGAAATCCATCTTTCTACTAGATTACCTTCTTCATCAATTACTTTTAACTTCGCACCATCTACTTCTTTTGTACCAGAAATATCTGTCTTATCTATTTCAACATCAAACACATTTAAATCATAATTATTTTCAAATTCGATAAATGTCGTTTTATCTTTTTTAACAGTAACCTTTTCTGCTATTTTATCTGTTACCTTTTCTTTTATTTCACCATTTTCATTTATTTGATATTGAGTTAAAGATAATTTATGCCCTTTTATAGACGTTACTAATTCTTCAACTTTATATCCTCCTGCAACTTGTATTAATTCCTTTGTCCATTTTTTATTACTTTCATCATAATTAAAGTCTTTTAATGAATACGTATTTACTTCTTTCGTTGAATTATTTGTTACTTTAAAACTTATAACTTTTTCAGCTTGTTCTTTATTGATTGAACCAGTAACACTTTTACTAATTACTATTTTTCCAGGTTTTGCCTCATCTTTCATGATGACTTTATTTGTTTTACTATAAGTACCATCCTTACCTTTTATAGATATTTCTCCATTTTTAGAAACTTTAAAATAAATATCATCTGCTTTTTTATAACCGTCAGGTACTACTTCTTCAATAAGTATATACTCACCAAACGGTAATGAAACAGTATGTGTCTTATCTTTTTCACTGACCCATGAAGCTACTTCTTCTTTTGTTTTTTGATTTACTATTTTAAGTGTTGCTCCAGCAATTTCCTTTTCATTTGTTAGATCTTGTTTGCTTATAGCTACTTCATATGGTTTTGGAGTGTAACTATTTTTAAAGGCTACAGTTACTTCATCTTGATTTTCAATTTGTATACTTTCAGTTTTTTTACCTTCTATTTCTTGTGTATCAATTTTATAAGTTGTTTTTACTGTATAACCTTCCACTGATGAATTTGTTTCTTCAACTGTATATTCTTCAGCTAAAACATCTAACTCTTTTGTCCAAGTTTTACTTGCTTCATCATACGAAAACTCATCTAAAGTATATTTATCTGTCTTCTTTGTTTCTTGCTTCGTTACTTTAAATGTAATCTTTTTGGCATTTTCTTTAGAAATATTCCCTTCTACTGTTTTAGTTAGAATAAGTTTACCTTTTTCGATATGTTTGTCTTCCATGATTATTGTATTTTGATCATTACCAACTATATTACCATCATTATCCACAACAAACGTAATATCATCAGCTACCATATATCCCTCTGGTGCTTTGGTTTCTTTTAAAACGTATGTTCCTGGTTCATTATTTTCGCCAGTTATCCAACTTTTTACAGTTTCATTTGTATCTTTATTAATAATACTTAGGTGTGCATTCTTCAATTCAGATTTCGTCTGTGCATCTATTTTACTAATTTCAATAGTATTTTCTTTTGTTGTTCCTTTTTCGTTAGAAATTGTATAAAAATGCATTGCTTGTGTTTTATCAATAAGTGTTACAGGATAAGTATTATCTCCTTCTTTAATAGCTTCAGGATAATTTTCTTCACTATTTCCTTTAAATATAAAATAATGTGGTGTAGCATCTAATTTATAATTATCAGGTGCTTCTGTTTCAACAATTCTATAAAGAACATTTCTACTCAACCCAGAAAAAGTAAGATAACCCGTTGGTAATGTTTCGCCCTCTGCATTTAATTTTGTAGCAGTTGTTTCAAAATTATTATTATATGTTACTTCACTACAGCTAAATTTGGCTTTTTCTAAGGCTTTTGTTTGATCATCTTTATCACATTTATAAAGTTTTATACTGACGCCTTTCCCTGTGGAAGCTCCTGAACTTTCAAGTACTTTTCCTTTCAAAGAAACATACGTCTCTAATTCAGATTGATTTGGTATTCCTTTTAAAGAACACTTATTGTAGGCATTTGTTTCATTTAATGCGCTACTATCTTCACCTACTGGCAAATTAATAGTTGCTTCATATTCAAGAACAACTTTCTTTTCATCAGGAATTATTATTTTTAATACATGTTTTGTTTCATCATAGCTTACTTGATTAGCCGTAGCTTTATTACCATTAATTGTTAAACTATTCATATAATAATCAAGAGCACTTCCCATTTCATCAACAAGTTCGATATCTTTACCCTCATTTAATTTAATCGCACCTTCATTCACCGTAATTTTATATCTAACATTTGGTGCTGTATCTTGATTATAAGTATATTCTTTCTTTAAAATATCGTTTTTTGATAACCCAAACCATCTTGTAGCTGTTGCTGTTGAAATATTGCCATCAATAGATAAAGACGCCTTATTGTCATAGGCTTTATCTCCTAGTGCTTTTGAAACATCTATAATGCTTGCTTTATATGTTAGATTTAAAGAATTTGTTTTCAAATAATCTAATGCTGCATTTGTAAATATAAACTTAACTTTTCCGTTTTCTTTTTCTACTTGAATATTCTTAAGAATCTCTTCATTTGTTATTTGACTATCCCATTTTTCAATTATATCTAATGAGTTATCTACATACTGTGTATTTTCAGGAAGTGTATCTTCAATAAAAACATTTTTTGCATCGGTTGGTACTTTTTTTACAATTAATTTCCAAGCCATTTCATCTTTATTACAAGAGCTACCCCAATAACCTTCTTTTTCAAGAAAAGTTTCAATTTTATAATCATAATTAGCATTACTTTCCCCTAATTTCTTTGTTTCATTAAAACATTCACCTTTATTTGCATAAGATGTTGTTGATGGAATATTATCTAGAGATGTAATAACTTGTATAATAATAGTTCCTTCATTTACTTTTCCAAAGTCAAAAGTTAATTCTCTATCCTTTTGACTAAATATTGGTGTACCATTATATCCACTTTTAACTTGAGATGATTTATAATTCATTCCTTCTGGCGTTGTATCTTTAACAATTAAATGATTTATACCATTTTCAGGAACATTAATTTTTATTTGCCATGCAACCTCTTGTGAATTTCTTGTTGTTAGACAAGTTTTTTCAATAAATTGATAATTTTCTTTTCCTACTTTAAATGAATCTGTATAATCCGTGTTTTGTGTATTACCAAAAGGATTAATAGTGAACGTATTACTCTTTGTAATAGCTGGCGCATTACTAGGATCTTCACCAAATTTAGTTTGGTAAGTCATCTTGTACTCCTTATCACATCCAGCAGGTACTTGGAAATTTCCAGTTGTTAAACTTTCCCATGTTAATCCTTCAATAGAAGGACTACATTTAAAACTTCCATCAATATATTCACCAATATTATCACCTAACGAGTCTTTAATAGTAGAACCACCAATAT
>OIDR01000579.1_pt1 | contig 10558 bp, 10 predicted proteins | sample 1581641 | NCBI WGS metagenome assembly OIDR01 (sample SAMEA3882550, study PRJEB24775) | human gut metagenome | biome: human-associated habitat; feature: intestine environment; material: feces | place: Netherlands | collected 2009/2010
TTTACATATAAAAGCTAGAAATGATTTTATAAGATATATTAAATATTATGTTGTTATCATTTTTATTAATTATTGTGTGAATAATTTATCCAAATATTTAAATATTCAATTAAATACATGGATGTATTTATTAATAAGTTTGGGTTTAATTTATTTGTTTATAAAAATAGGAATTTTAGAAGAAAAATTCTTTATATTGTTTGTTATTATGATGGATATTTATATTGGAATTATCAATTTAAATTCACTATTTAATTTAAAACAATTACTTATCTGGATGACGATTATTTTTTCGTCATTGTTAAAACATTTTAATAATGATTATAACTATGAAGAAATTGTCATTGAACAGTTAAAACCAGGGATGATTCTATCAACGACATCATCCTATATATTTTTTAATGATAAATTAAGTAAATATAAAAGAATTTCTGATGAAACATTACGATCTAGATTAACAGAATCAGATATAACTCAAATTAAAGAAGTTTCTTCAAAAAGAGACTATATAAAAACAATAACAATTATGAAAAAAATACCATTTGCTTTATTTATCTCACTTTCGGTTATTGTTGTTATATTAAAAGGAGTGTTTATATGATTATTAAAATAAAAAATTGTGATTTAAGTTACTATATAGCATCTTTTACTCAAAATGGAAATGTATTAAAGAATATGTTAGATAAAAATTATAATGTAGCTTTTTTGAAAGAACAAAAACTGATTCTATATCCAATGAATAAAGAAATAATGTTACAGGATGAAGAAAGAAAGCAATTTTCAGAAGTAACAGACTATAGCATTTTAGAAATGACACCAGGTAATGTTTATATTTATTATGATGCATCTTCATTAGACAATGCTTTATTTATTACAAATCGTTGTAATTCTAATTGTATCATGTGTCCTACAAGTAGTATTGTTAGGAAAAATGATCCAATAGAAAATATCCATAATTTATTAAAAATAAGTTCACAAATTCCTAATGATAGTGCACATATTACTATTACTGGCGGGGAACCTTTCCTATTAAGAAAAGATATTTTCTCTTTATTTAAATACCTTAAAGACAATTTAAATGATGTAGAGTACTTGCTACTTACAAACGCAAGAGCTTTATCAAATAAAGAGTATTTTGAATTATTTAAACAAACAATACCAGATAATCTATTAATTGGAATTCCTATACATGGTCATAATGCTACAAGACATGATGCTATTACACGAGCGAATGGAAGTTTTAAACAAACAATGACAGCGATACATCGTTTAATGTCAACTCACATTCGTGTAGAAATAAGAATTGTTGTAAGTTTACTTAATATTGATGATATTGAAGAAATAGCAAAATTAATTGTTAAAGAATGTAAAGGAGTATATACAGTTAAATTTATTGGTTTAGAAATGTTAGGTAATGCACGTAGAAATTTAAAAAATGTTTGGATCAATTATAAGGACTCTTTTGAGCAAATGAAAAGCGCAATAGATTTGTTGATAAAAAATGAAATCGATGTGGCCATTTATAATTATCCGTTATGTTGTGTGGATCGTGCTTATTGGCCAATATGTGAAAAAAGTATTACTGATTATAAAGTGAGATATCTATCACAATGTGAAAATTGTATAAAGAAAGATGCTTGTGGAGGTATGTTTAGTGGTACATATAATTTGATGAAAGGAGTTATTAAACCAATTTTATGATAGGACCATTTAATTTTAAAAAAATAAATAATAAATTGTTGATAACGAATGATTTAGGTAATTATGAATATTTAACAAAAGATGAATTTTATCAATTTGTTAATAAGAAATTAGATTCGTCATCTGATTTATATTGTAGATTGAAAGAAAAAATGTTTCTTTTTGATGATTCTATTGAGTATTATGTAAAAGCTGTTTCTCCACATTTAAGAAGTAGTAAAAGTTATCTTTATGCTGCAACGAGTCTACATATTTTTGTTGTATCTAATTATTGCAATTCAAATTGTATTTATTGTCAAGCACAGAGTAATCAGTTAAATAGTTGTAAGATGATGACCAAAGAAATAGCTAAAAAATCTGTCGATTTTGCTTTGCATTCTCCACAAAAAGAATTAAATTTTGAATTTCAAGGTGGAGAACCATTAAGTAATTTTGAAATAATCAAATATATCGTGGAATATACTAATTCAGTAAATAAAGAAAAAACAATACAATATAGTTTAGTTTCTAATTTATCATTATTAACAGATGAAATGATTGAATTTTTTAAGAAATATAATGTTTCTATTTCTACATCATTAGATGGTCATGAACTATTGCATAATTATAATAGACCACTATCAAATTATCCTAATACATATAAGTTATTAGGGAAAACAATAGCTAAATTAAAAGAAAATAATATTCCTTATGGAGCAATACAAACAACAACCAAGAAGAGTCTTAAGTATCCTCAAGAAATTATAAATGAATATAGAGAAAAAGGTTTGAATAATATTTTTATTCGTCCTTTGACACCTTTAGGATATGCTTTAGATAAGTGGGATAAAATAGGATATACTGTGGATGAATTTAAAACTTTTTATAAACAATGTTTAAACTATATATTAGAAATAAATAAAAAAGGTATATTTTTTAAAGAAGGACATGCTTCAATATTTTTATCAAAAATACTTGGTGGTGTTGGAATCAATTATATGGAGTTAAGATCACCTTGTGGAGCATCCATAGGGCAATTAGCTTATTATTATGATGGAAATATTTATACATGTGATGAGGGACGTATGTTAAAAGAAATGGGTGATGAATCTTTTAAAATAGGGAATGTATTTAAAGGTACTTATGATACAATGGCAGAATCAAAATTAACAAAGACAATTTGTAAATATAGTATTTTAGAAGGACTTCCTCAATGTAGTGAATGTGCTTATTTACCTTATTGTGGAACTTGCCCAGTAGTCAATTACGCATTAGAAAAAGATATTGTTTCACATTCTATGCATAATTATCGATGTCAAATATATAAAGGTATGCTAGATATAATTTTTGAATTATTACAAAATGAGGAAAATATAGATATTTTTAGGGGGTGGATTTAATGAAAAGATTTAAAAAGAAAAGATGGCTTATAGCATTTATTGTATTTTGTGTTATGGGGTGTGTTGCTATTATGCCAACGCCCAGTGATACTTCTAAACCTGCTAAAGTAGAAAAGGTTCAATCTCTCAATGGAAAATATGGAGGGAAAATTGCTTCGTTAGAAGAAGATGTCCATAGCGATAAATTCACTTTTGATAGTGGAGACAGCTATGATGGTAAGTGGTCGAAGAAAGTTATCCAAGGAAAAGGTAAATATACTTATAAAGATTTAGGTGTATATGAAGGTAATTTTAAAAAAGGAAAAAGAAGTGGTAAAGGTACGTTTATTTGGAATGATCAAAGTATATATGTAGGTCAATGGAAAAATGATAAAATAAACGGGAAAGGTGAATATATATTTGCTGATGGAGGGCAACTCAAAGGAACATTTAAAAACAATGTTTTCAATAAAGGAAAATATACACTCACGCAAAATGATGTTACATATAAATATAATATAAGGTTTACTAACTAATCAAATTGAAATTGCATATGCAAATCACGGAAATTATAAAGGAACATATGAAGGGAATAAGCTTACTGGAACAGGAACATTTACTTATAACAATAGCGACAATTATTTTGGTAGTATTACAGAAGGCAAAAAACAAGGTACAGGTACTTATACTTGGGCTAGTGGCGCAAAATATATTGGAAATTGGGAAAATGATATGATGAATGGAACAGGAACATATTATTACACTATGGATAAGTTCCTAACGGAGAATGTATTTATAAAAAAAGTAGTACAGAAAAATATAAAACATATTGGGAAAATGGAAATTGTGTAAAAGTGGAGGGGTATAAAGATGAATAATGATTTATTTCCTAAAGTAAAAAAATCAATTAATGACTTAATAGATGATGAGGAAGGGAATATTCCAAGAAGTAAACTTGTTGTTATTGGATCAACTATCATGTTAATGGGGATGATTATGGGAATTGATGTATATGCAACACATCGTTCACATTCATCGCATACATCGCATTCTTCAACTTCATATCATCGTTCACATGTTTCACATACATCAGCTAGAGGTGGTCATGGAAGTCATGGGAATACGCATTCAAATCATTCAAGCCATTCAAGCCATTCGAATGCCCATTCAAGCCATTCGAGTCATGCAAATACGCATTCGTCTGCTCCAGCGCATGTTAATACCAATACGTCTCCACAACATGCTAATACAGCTGGTGGTAGTATTTTAGGAACAGCAGAAATTCCAACGGTTGAAACACCTGTTGCTAATGACTTTATTGGTGATTTACCAGATGCAGCAACTACATTATCAACAAAAATATTAACTGATATTACAGATAAACCGAAATTTAAATAGAAGAAAATTATATTTTTAATTTGGTGAATTGTAAGCGCCAAATAAAATAGTGTATTAAAAAAAGTCGATTGAATTGATATAATAATCAATTTAGTCGGCTTTTATTTCAAATTCTTCTTTTATTTCTTCACTCCATGGTAAGAACCAATCCAATTTCTTTGGATCTTCAACCAGATCTTGTTGAGGTAAATAATCCAGAATGAATTCAATATAATCATATGGATTAAGTTTGTTGGCTTTAGCTGTTTCAATCAAGCTGAAGACTGCTGCACTTGCTTCAGCTCCTTTAGTAGAAGTTGAAAACAGCCAGTTCTTTCGACCAACTGTAAATGGTCTGATTGTACGTTCATCTAATGAATTTGTCATAGGTACAAGACCATCTTCTAAAAATGAACGCAGTCCTGCCTCGTAATTCAAAGCATATTGTATAGCCTTTCCTGTTTTAGAAGCAGTTAACACCTTGTTTTGGTTATATTTGCACCATAAAAAGAAGTCATCAACTAATGGCTTTGATTTTTCTTGGCGTATTTTTGCCTTTTTATCTGGTGATAATGTTTCTATTTGTTTTTCTATCACAAACAGTCTAGCTATTTTTTCAACGGCTGTATTTGCGAGGGTATCTGATGCATTCTTCATATCTACAGGCAAAGCATCATAGAATTTCCTTCTGGCGTGTGCCCAACAGTAAGCATTAGTCACACCATCTATATGGTTATATCCATAATAACCATCAGTGATGATAGTACCATCAAACCCTTTAAGAAATCCTTGAGGGTTGGTTGCTTTTCTGTCAGGTCTGTAATCAAATATCTTAACAGGTCTTTTGCTTTCTTTGATACTTGAATATACCCACATGTACGATTTGGAAGTAGCCTTCTTACCTGGCTCATTCAATACCTGAACTGGCGTTTCATCACAATGTATGTGTGATTCTTCCATCATCAGTTCGTGCATCCTGTTTACCAATGGAATGAAATATTCCTTGGTGGCAATAATGATCCAGTTGGCCATGGTCGTTCTTGACAGCTCCATTCCTAATCGTTTCCATTCTGATTCCTGTCTGTATAAAGGCATATGATTTACATATTTATCGATAATCACTTGTGACAGTACACTTGGCGATGTATATGAATGTGGAACTACTGGTTGAGGTGTTCCTGCTTTAAGCATTACTGCCTTTCCTTTTTTTCTGCAGTTTCGACATTCATATGTTTTTCTATAAATATCTTTTACATAGAGTTTGGCTGGTTCATAAACAACTTCATGTCTTACAAATTCTTCACCCACATAAGACAACTTTGAACCGCATTCATCACATACTCTGTCTTTTTCATCAATATCATAAACTTTTTTTACATGTTTGAGATTGTCTAATTTGATATCGATTTTCCCTTTTTGTTTCTTTTTGGCTCTGGTATATGAGATATCTTCAAGCAGTTCAGGTTCACATTCATTTTCTGCTTCATCAAAAAAAGAAAGCTGATCCATAGAATGTGCTATCTTTTCACTCTTGGTACCAAACAGCTTTCTCTTTAAATAGGCATTTTCTTCACGCAAAAGTTCATTGTTGTTTTTTAAATATTCATTTTCAGCTTTTAAACTGTCAATCGTACAATTTAAAGATGCAATCGTAGCTTTCAATTCTTCAATAGAATGTGACAGATTAGCCATTACCAAAGCTAAATTTTCAACTGTACCTGTAGTAGAATCAGCCATCAAAAGCACCTCCATTTCATACATCCATTATACCATAAACAGGCATATCTTCCTATGAAATCAAGGCTTTACAGTACAACTTGTGGATAACTTTTTTGAATGGTTTTGGGCTGTACGATAGAGAGTCCTTCAAGCAGCCACCTGAACTGTTGAGAAGTTATTTCTCGTGCTTCAGATTCATCTCTTGGCCATTTGAATTTACCATTTTCAAGTCTTTTATAAAGTAAGACAAAACCATCACCTTCCCAGTACAGAGCCTTCATGGTTCTTGTATTTCTACCACAAAACAGAAACACAGAATTGGAAAATGGATCAAGCTTGAAATTCTGTTGAACGATAGCTGAAAGCCCATCGATCTGTTTACGCATATCTGTATAGCCAACTGCTATATAGATATGTTCGGCTTTTGAAATATCACCAATCATAACAGCGACTTCAAAAGAGGCTCAATACTTTGGTAAGGCGTATCTGAATCAAGTTCAATTTTAATGCTTCCCTTGATAATGATAATCTTTTCATTATTGTGTGGTTGCTTTTCAACAGAAACAAAGGACACTTCATTCTTGTAGTTGTTTTCATTTATCTGATCACATAAAATATTTCTGATTTTTTGTTGATAATTATAATAAGTCGACGGCTTGATATTGTTTTTGTCACAGAAATCTTTGACAGATAAACCACTTTCCTTGCATTCCTTGATTTTAAAATACCAAAATTTATATTTTTCATTTTCAGTAAGTTCCTGTACTGTCATATAGTCTCTCTTCCTTTCCATATAGTTTTTGGAGAATATAAAAACTACAATATAGTTTATGGAGTCTCCACATTCTATATTGTAGTTCTTAAAATTCTATATTTTTATCCACTATTTTATTTGGCGCTTACAGTGAATTGAAAATATGGAATCTTTCTATTATCTCCTGCCTAATCTATAGGCAGGATTTTATTTATATGATAATATAAGGGCAAGGTGATAGAGATGTTAAATAGACAAAAGAATGATTATTATTTTAATATATTTTTAAATCTTGCACGTGCGATGTATATGCAGTTAGAGAAGGATTGGGATAAGGAAGCAAAGTTATGTGGAATTTCTTATGCTCAACAACATGCTTTATGGTTATTACATGTTCAAGATGGTTTGACTTTAGAAGAATTAGGAAATATTGCTATATGGAATAAGAGTACAACATCTGCTTTGATTAGTCGTTTAGAGAAAAAAGGACTTATAGAAAAAAGAAAAGATGAAGGAAGTCGTTTGATTCGTATTTATTTAACTGAAGAAGGTTACAAAAAGATTGATGAAAGTACGAATACGAAGGAATGTATTGAATATATGGGATTGTTTAAGGATAAAGAGGAAGAGGATGTTGTTCGTGTTTTATCTTTAATGAAGGAATTAGTGGATGAGATTCATCAAGGAAAGAACCCTGATTTTAATACATTTATTAATGAATATTCACAAAACTTATTAAAATAGTATTGTATGTATTATGTGAAAGTGTTATCATGAATATAAATTCGTTAGCGAATTTATATTTTTTTAATTTTATATTCGTTAACGAATATAAGGAGGAAAAAGGAATGAAATTATTTGAACCAATTAAAATTGGAAATGTAGAACTCAAAAACAGAGTTATCATGGCCCCTATGGAAAACGGGATGGCCGCAGTAGGAACAGGTGAAGTAACAGACCGTATCATCGCTTTCTTTGAAGAAAGAGCACAACATAATATTGCGATGATTATGCCAGGTTCTATTGGTGTATCACCAGAAGGAAGAGGATTACCAACTCAATTATCATTATTTGATGAAAAACAAGTAGCTGGTCATAAAAGATTAGTAGATGCTATTCATAGTAAAGGTTCTTTAGTGGCTGCACAATTATATCATGCTGGTAGACAAGCAAGTGAAGCCATTACTGGATTAGATCCATTAGCACCTTCAGCAATTCCTTGTGGAATTTTACAAAATCATCCAAAAGAAATTACTCATGAACAAATGAATCGTATTAAAGAACAATTTAGACAAGCTGCAAGATGGTCTATTGAAGCAGGATATGATATTGTAGAAGTACATTTTGCTCATGGTTATTTATTACATTCATTTATGTCAACTCATACAAATCATCGAACAGATGAATATGGTGGAAGTTTTGAAAACAGAATCAAATATCCAATGGATGTTTTAAAAACTGTTATTGATGAAGTTAATGGAGAAGTGCCTGTACAAATTCGTGTAAGTGTTGATGAATATGTAGAAGATGGTATGCATTTTGATGAAGTAAAAAAAGTTTGTCATTTAGCTAAAGAAATGGGTGTAGCTTCTATTTCTTTATCAGCAGGATGCTATGATGCTGTTGAATATGCAATTCAACCAATGTTTATTCCTCAAGGATTTATTATACCTTTTGCTAAAGAATTAAAAGCAGAAATTGATATTCCTGTTATTGTTGCAGCAAGATTAAATGATGCACATTTAATTGAAAATGTTGTTGAAAATGATGAAGCAGATATTGTTGCTATTGGTAGAGGTTTAATTGCTGATCCATTATTAATAGATAAAATTAAAGCACATGATTATGATAATATTCGTTATTGTATTGCATGTAACCAAGGATGTATTGATCGTGTACTTGGAGGAATGCCTGCACATTGTATGGTCAATCCTGTGGCTGGTGAAGAGTTAACTTGTAAGTTAAAAGGAAAATCTGATAAAAAAGTAGTAATTATTGGTGCTGGTCCTGCCGGAATGGAAGCAGCAATTACAGCTGCTCAAAGAGGTATGAAAGTTACTGTTTATGAAAAAGGTGAATTAGGTGGAAAATTTAAAGCACTATCTACACCACCTGAAAAAGATACATTTATGATGTTTGATCGTTATTTAGTATCTCAAATGAAAAAATATAATATTGAAGTTATCAATAAAGAAGTAAAAGCTGATGATGAATTTGATGCTGATACAATTATTCTAGCAACTGGTTCAAAACAAATTGTTCCACCAATTCAAGGAATTGAACAAGAATTTGTTTTACAAGCAGAAGATGTACTAGAAAATCAAAAAGAATTAAAAGGAAATGTTGTCGTTATTGGTGGCGGCTTAGTAGGAACTGAATCTTGTAAGTATTTAGGAAATCAGGGAGCTCATGTTACATTAGTAGAAATGAAAGATAATATTGCTGATGGTATTGGAGCTACATTTATTGGACATATGTTTGCAAAACTTGCTGAAAATCAAGTAGATGTAAAAACAAGTGAAACAGTAAAAGAAATTAAAAATCACGAAGTTGTTTTATCAAATACAACTGTTCCATGTGATTATGTTGTTATTGCAGCAGGCTATAAAGCAAGAAATGAACTTGCAGAAGAATTATCTAAAAAATATGATGTAAAAGTTGTAGGAGATGCTTCATCACCTAGAAGAATTCTAGATGCAACAGCAGAAGCATATCGTGTAATTAACGAATTATAATATTTCCTATGAGGTTCAAATGAACCTCATATTTTTTTGGACTAAACGTCCATTGAAAGATAAAATAAGTATAAGAAATGAGACATTTGTGAGACAAACTTGGGACAAATATTGAGTTCATACATGTTATAATCTACTTGTAATAAATCTAGATGACGTTACTTCAACTTAATAGAAAGTAGGTAATTTGTATGGAACCTCTAAATAAGTTAACAGCTGATGGTGCTTGTCGAACAGTATTCAGTAATGATGTCAGTTTTGCATCTTTTTATAATGCAGCTATATTTGAAGGGAAACAAATCATTCATCTTGAAAGACTAGTACGTTTTGAATTTGATATTTCTTTTATTATCAATGATTCAAAAAGAGCAGAAGATAAAAAAAGAAGAAGGGATATTGTTGTTAAAAGTGATATTAATGGAATCTATTGTTTACTAGGGATAGAGCATCAAAGTAGTATTGATGAAACGATGGTCATTCGTTGTGGAATCTATGAAATGTTGGAATATTTAAAACAGTCAGAAAATAAAGAGTATAAAAGATTAGTTCCTCAAATAATAGTAGTACTTTATATAGGAACAAAGAAATGGAATGCTCCTTTAAAACTCAGTGATTATTTTGAAATACCCGAAGAATTAAAGAAATACTTTAATGATTGGAAAATCATTCTTGTAGATGTTAAAGAAATGGATACAAGTAAGATCAGTGATGAGCAAACTCGTTACTTTATAGAAGCTATCCAAGCAATGTATAAAGGAAGCTATGAAGATTTAAAAAAATTAAAGAGAATGAAAAAAGAAAACTTTCTCTATGCAGCCATCATTACAGAAAGTATAGATCAAGTTGAAAATGTTCTAGAAGGAGATGAGATTGATATGTGTGAAGGAATGGAAAGAATGGCAGAAGGATTTAGA
>OIDR01000589.1_pt1 | contig 10418 bp, 10 predicted proteins | sample 1581641 | NCBI WGS metagenome assembly OIDR01 (sample SAMEA3882550, study PRJEB24775) | human gut metagenome | biome: human-associated habitat; feature: intestine environment; material: feces | place: Netherlands | collected 2009/2010
ACGATATGATAGATACAGGAGAAGACCTTTCTGCCGATGTTTATAAAGCATCCCATCACGGAAGTAAGACTGGTTCCAGCGATGATTTCCTTGATAAAGTGAGTCCTGCATATGCTGTCATTAGCTGTGGTGAGGGGAATAAGTACGGTCATCCATCCGCACAGACGTTAAATAACTTCCGAAGCCGAGGTATTAAGACTTTCCGCACCGATAATCAGGGAACAATTGTAGCCTACAGTGATGGAAGTGATATTACATGGAATGCTTCACCAGATACAACATGGACACCAGGCGAGCCAAAAGGTTCTTCTTCTAGTTGGAGTACAGCCTCAAAAAAGGGTTCTGTTAAGGATAGTGCAGGTAAAACAACTTCTAAGACTTCCTCAAAAAAGACTACAGCAAAGAGTACTACAGCAAAGAGTACTACAGATAAGGCATCCTCAAAAACTTCATCGAAAAAAACTACAGAAAGTACAGCAAAAAATACTTCCAAAAATAAGGTATCCTATGTTATAAATGAAGACACAGGCAAGTTTCATCTTTCAACCTGCCGTTTTGTAAAGCAGATGAATGAGGAGAACAAAGTCATATCTTCAAAAAGCAGAGATATTTTAATAAAAGAAGGCTACGAAGCTTGTAAAGTATGCAAACCATAAGTAAGCAGAAAATAGTTTTTCTTTAGAATATTTTGGGATAAATAGTAAGTAAATTTTACTGATATGAAGTTAAATTTAGGTCGGCATTTAAGGTTTGACAGGCTTCCATGTGATTTACTGACTGTGAATTGAAACCAAATGATAAGTGAAATGCTCTGCGAAGTGAATTTTAAGAAGATTAATAAGATATATAAGGAGCAATTTATGAAAGACGGAAAAAGTATCGTTTTAATCGGGATGCCCGGTGTAGGAAAAAGTACAATTGGTGTTATTTTAGCAAAAGAGATAGGTTATCAGTTCCTTGATGCAGACCTTCTCATTCAGGAACAGGAAGGAATGCTGTTAAAAGATATTATCGCAACAAAGGGACATGATGGATTCCTTGCAGTAGAGAACCAGGTAAACCGCGAAGTCAATGCAAAGCATTCTGTCATCGCTACAGGTGGAAGTGCAGTATATTGTGAAGAAGCAATGCTTCATTACAAAGATACCTGCCAGATAATTTATCTTCGTTGCCCATATGAGATTCTATCCAAACGACTTGGAGATTTAAAAGGAAGAGGCGTAGCCTTAAAAGATGGTCAGACTTTACTTGACCTTTTCGAAGAGAGAAGCGTACTCTACGAGAAATATGCTGACTTGATCATAGACGAAGGTGATAAGGGAATTGAAGAAACATTGGAGATTTTAAAAGAAAAACTGAGTTAAGGATAAACAGACAACCATGACAAAAGGGCATTGTATAATAAATGCTTCGTATCACTGCATGATGAATGCTCGACTACATCCATCATTTGCTAAGGCGCATTTATAGAGAAGATAAAAGTTTCAGTTTCAAACTGCCCACCAGCTGTTTAATTCACCTTTTCCATTCACAGCACAGAAGTCATTGCCCCTAATAAGGCATATTTGTGGTCTCGGAGCAAGTGTTGGATGCGAGCGCATAAAGCGAACATTCAACGCGCCGTGACTAAAATCACAAATATGCCTTATTAGGGGCAATGACTTCGTCTATTAGTTGCTCCAAATCATTAATCAGCCCTTTTTCCCTGTTTGGGAAATTCTCCACACTAACGCTTTTCAAAAAACAGGAAATCCACTGTACTAAACCTTTTCACAAATAAGGAAATCTGGCATATAATTAATTTTCAGAAAGGCCGAAAAAGCACGTATTAAAAAAGTGGGTAATCCTTACTATAATGGCATTGTAAATCAAAAGTGCTTAAGTACTTAAAAATCAGATAGGAAAGATTTGAAAAGTATATTTAAAAAGGAGGATTACATGATGAATGAAAATTGGCTGGGATTAGACGGACAGGTGGTTATTGTAACAGGTGGTGCTTCCGGTATCGGAAAACATGTAGTAGATACTCTTGTAAAGGTTGGGGCAAATGCAGTTGCCGTTGACCTTAATGTAAAAACAGGAGATGAACTTGACGGCGCTTACTGTGTACAGTGTAATGTTACAGACCCAGAAAGCGTAAACCAGATGGTGCAGGCCGTTCTTGAAAAATATGGAAAGATTGATGCATTAGTAAATAATGCAGGAATTAATCTTCCAAGATTACTTGTTGATGTAAAGGGAGAAAAGCCAGAATACGAGTTAAATGAAGATTCTTTTGGAAAGATGTTCGCAGTTAATGTAAAAGGTGTTTTTCTCTGTGCACAGGCAGTTGCAAGAGAACTTGTAAAACAGGGACATGGAGTTATCTTAAATATGTCCAGTGAATCTGGAAAAGAAGGTTCTCAGGGACAGTCAGCATATTCTGCTACAAAGGGTGCTGTAGACAGCTTCACTCGTTCCTGGGCAAAGGAACTTGGAAAGTACAATGTACGAGTTGTTGCATGTGCACCGGGAATCATGGAAGCAACAGGTCTTCGTACCACAGCTTACAATGAAGCTTTAGCATATACAAGAGGGGTAAAACCAGAAGATTTATCCACAGATTACAGTAAAGTAATTCCAATCGGAAGAGACGGAAAGCTTGATGAAGTAGGAAGTCTTGTAGCATACCTCGTATCGGATCAGGCAAGCTACATCACAGGAACAACAGTTAACATTTCTGGAGGAAAATCCAGAGGATAATCTGCTTGACATAATATGTATCAGAGCATTTTTTAAACAAGCTCAGGGGAATATCTGCTGTAGCTGTCTTTACAGTAGATTTCCCGGAAACATATTTATGGAAAGGGAAGAGAGAAGGAGGTTCGCTATGATAAAAATAGCACTTGTAATTGGATTGGCATTTGTCATCCAGTTTGTGTTAAGCAGTTTTCAGATGAAGAATTTCAACAATGAATTTGTTCGGTTAAGACGGAAGGGCAAGGTCGCAATTGGCAGAAAGTCGGGAGGATTCCATGCAGGGGCAATTGTAATGTTTCGCATAGATGAAAAGGGGATTATTCAGGAATCGAGAAAGATAGAAGGAACGACATTTCTTGCCAGAGTAAAAGATTTTCCGGGATTTGAAGGACGTTATGTTGGAGATTTATCTGTAAATGATGTAGAAAAAAGTCATAAGAATCTGAGAAAAGCCGTAGAGGACGCAGCACTAACCTATAAAAAATACATGGCAGGGGAAGAGATAGCGCAGCCTCCTTCTAATTTCCAGAAAGCAGGCAATGTGGTAACAAATCTATTTAATCGACGCGCAGGAGCGTAAAGAGGGAGGTAACTATGAATATTTTAGTTAAATTGGCTTCAGGATTTATGAATCTTTTTACCTTAGGTGGAGAACAGTTTGTAAGCTGGGTTACAGGAATTATTCCAACAGTCCTGATGCTGTTATTATTAATGAATGCGATCATCGCATTAGCAGGTGATGAATCTGTAAATAAACTTGCAAGAGTATGTACCAAGAATCCGATTCTTCGTTATCTTGTACTTCCATTTGTATCTGCATTTATGTTAGGTAACCCAATGGCTCTTTCCATGGGTAAATTCATGCCAGAATTTTATAAACCAGCATACTATGCTTCCGCTACATATCACTGTCATACAAACAACGGTATTTTCCCACATATTAATGCATCTGAACTTTTTGTATGGCTTGGAATTGCAAATGGAATCTCTACTTTAAAATTAGATACAACACCTTTAGCAGTACGTTATCTTTTAGTTGGTCTTGTAGCAAACTTTATTTCCGGATGGGTAACAGAGTTTACAACAAGATATGTGGAAAAACAGCAGGGTGTAAAACTTAGCCGTACATTAAAAATATCAGAAAATTAAAGGAAACGATAGAGGGAGGAACGGAAATGTCAGAATTAAGAGCAATCAGGATTGAAAGAGGTCCGCAGGGATTTGGTGGTCCACTTATTATTCGTCCAACAGAACAGAAAAATAAAGTTATGTACATTACTGGTGGTGGAACTGCACCAGAATGTCTTAAAAAAATCGTAGAACTCAGTGGTATGACACCGGTAGATGGCTTCCACGGTTCTGCACCAGAAGAAGAACTTGCCATGGTTATTGTAGACTGTGGTGGAACACTTCGCTGTGGTATTTATCCACAAAAAAGAATTCCTACGGTAAATGTAATGCCAGTTGGTAAATCAGGTCCACTTGCTAATTTTATTACAGAAGATATTTATGTATCTGCAGTTACTTCTAAACAGATTTCTCTTGCAGAAGAGGGAGAGGCAGTGCAGGCTGCAGAAGTTTCCGAGAAAAAGCAGTGAAATTTAATGCAGATCAGAAAGTATCAGAAACACTTGCAGCACAGGAAAACAAATCTATCATCACAAAAGTAGGTTTAGGTGTTGGTAAGTTTGTAAATACCTTTTATCAGGCAGGTCGTGATGCCATTCAGACATGTATCACAACACTTCTTCCATTCATGGCATTTGTATCTTTACTTGTAGGTATCATTAATGGTTCTGGTTTTGGTAACGCATTTGCCAAACTGTTAACTCCATTAGCAGGAAATGTTTTTGGACTGGTTGCTCTTGGTGTAATCTGTTCTATCCCAGGTTTATCCGCTTTACTTGGACCAGGTGCCGTTATCGCACAGATTGTCGGAACATTAATCGGAACAGAAATTGGAAAGGGAACAATCGCTCCACAGCTTGCACTTCCAGCCCTTTTCGCAATCAACTGTCAGGGCGCATGTGACTTTATCCCGGTAGGTCTTGGACTTGCGGAAGCAGAGCCTGAAACCATCGAAGTTGGTGTACTTTCCGTTATGTATTCCAGATTCTTAACAGGCTGGATTCGAGTATTGATCGCGTATGCAGCAAGCTTTGGATTATATGCATAAGTAGGGTAAGAAGAGAATATAAGATGTATTTCGGGAATCTTTCTCACAATTGATTTTGTGGGAAAGTTCCAAAAGTACATTAGAGCGTGTTTGAAAAATCATTCCTGCAATCTGCACATCTTGCAGAAAGCATTTTTCAAACGCCTTCTGGGAAGTTAAAAAGAAAAACTATTTTGGTATAGTAAAAAATTTATAGTAAAGAAAATTTGCAAAGAAAGTTTACAAATAAGATTTATAAATAAGTATGTAGATGAGGCTGCAAATGAAACGATAAAGAAGATTGTAATAGAAAAAATGTAAAAATTAGCTCTGTAATGTATTGGAGAATGTGTTACAATGTAAAGGGAGCAAAGTGTAGAAAGGACAGAAAAATCATGGCTGTAATTTATGAGAATAAAGTAAAAGAACTTGGAAAAGATATTATGATGATGAACGGAGGAGACTTCATTATTATTTTTGGAGACAGCGCTCCGGCAGAACTTAGAGATTATTGCTATTCTGTAGATGTGAATCCAATCAATGGAGAAATCAAAGCAGGACAGACATTAAAGATTGATGAAAATGAATATAAGATTACCTGCGTAGGAGAAGAAGCGCCGGTAACACTCGCAGGTCTTGGTCACTGTACTATCCGTTTTAACGGAATGACAGAAGCAGAGCTTCCTGGAACTCTTTATGTAGAAGAAAAAGCAGTTCCGGAAATTAAAGTTGGTACAACGATTCAGATTATAGAATAAATTTATAAGCTATTCGGAATATCAGAATTATGAAAGCGATATTTTGTGAATAGATTCTAGAGCGTGTTTCAAAAATGCTCTGGATAGCTACCTGAAAAGTGAATACAAAACAGATATACTGTCCCATTAATATTTGATATATCTCAGATATAACTCTTTTCCTCTCTTGTGAGATTAAATATTAGTGAGGCAGTATTCTGGATAAATCTAAAAAATCTGAAAAGGATAATGGATGAGGTATGAAAAATTTATTTGGTGATAACAGGCAGGCTAACATCCTGTCTGTTTTGCGAAAAAATTCTGCATTGAATATTGAGATGCTTGCACAGCGGTTTGGGGTGAGTGAGCGTACAGTTCGAAATGATATTAAAGATATTAACAGAGAATTGAAAAACAGTGGTCTGGTTGAGATTAATCAGGGTAAATGCAGTCTCCGGGTATTTGATACCAGAGATTTTCAGAATGCATATGCCCGTATTATTGAGACAGATGATTTGATGAACTCTTCACAGAAGAGGCAGGAGTATGTTTTTGCGAAGCTTATGAGGGCAATGGAACCAGTGCTTACCGATGATATTGCCTATGAGATGAATATAGGGCGAAGTACGCTAATCAGTGATTTGAAAAAGCTTCGCCAGACAATGGAGAAATATGAACTTGAAATTGTAGGTAAGACCAGTAAGGGACTTGCACTTGGCGGTTCAGAGCTAAATATCCGAAAGTTTGTGATGGAGAATCTTTTTGGCTCTATTTATCAGAATTATCCACAAGATGAGCTGATGTTAGGGAAAATTCGTGAAGCAATGGCGGAAAAGAATTTTGAGGAATCCACGCAGAAAATGTTTGAAAACTATATGACACTGATGTTTGACCGGTTTTTAACGGGTCATGTCATTACCCGTATGCCGGAAAAATACTATAATCTGGTATCGAGAAACAGTTTTTCATTCGTGGATGAATTAATTGACGATATTTCAAAAGAATTTTACATTGAGATTCCTATAGAGGAGAAAATATTTGCTTTTCTTCCAATTATCGGAATGCGCACTCCGGCGGACAGTAAAAATATGTACAGCATCGAACTAGATGAAAAGATTCGTCCGTTATTACAAAAGATTGTAGAACAGATTCGTCAGGAATTAAATATTTCGATTGATACGCACGAATTTACAGAAAAATTCATGTATCATATCATGTTTATGATTAATCGGCTCCGCTATAATGTACATATCGATAATCCAATGTTTGAGGATATTCACTATAAATATCCGCTGGCATTTAAAATGGCAGAAATAGCAGCCAGAGTGATTAAAGAAGATGCAGAAGTTGTTGTCACACAGGCAGAGATGGGATACCTCGCTGCTTATTTTGGCGTATTTTTAGAAGTAAATACGTTAAATCAGAAGCAACAGAAAATAGCGGTTATCAGTGATAAGGGAAGAGTGACTGCACAATTATTTGCCGTACAGATTCGTAAGGTAGTAGACAGTAGCAGCCAGCTTGACATTCTTTCACCGTCAGAAGCGGTAAGCGGAATACTTGACCAGTATGATATTGTCATTTGCACAACCGAACACATCATAGAGTGCGAATGCCCAGTCATCTATATCCATGAGATTTTTGATGAAAATGAATTAAAAAATAAGCTTCGACAGGCAAAGTTTTGTAAAGGAACAGATGCTGCAATCTTAGATGATAACTGGTATGTCATGGCAAATATTTTAAAAGAAGATACTTTCTTTAATTTATCAGAACAGGAAGACTATACTTCCGCATTAAACTATATGATAGACACTCTTGAAAAAAGAGGTTATGTAGATGCAGATTTTAAAGAACGGGTATGGGAGAAAGAATCCCGTTCGAGCATGACTATAGATAACATTGCAATTCCACATGCCGTACAAAAAGCAGGAGACAGCATTGTTTTATCTGTAGGAGTATTTCGAAAACCAATGCCTTATAAGGAGGATAACATACAGATTATATTCCTTTTGGCGCTCCCAGAAGAAATCAGGGATGAGAATCGTTTGGTTTGTGTATATGATGAAATCATGTCACTCGTAAAAAATGATGAGATGATAGAAAAAATCACACAATCAGAAAATTACATTGACTTCATGAAGGTATTGTATAAGAGAAACTGATAATAGAATCAATGGACGAAACACACTCTAGAAACGGCCCCTATCTGTGACTTTAGTCGCGGTGAGAAGAAGTCTTTGATGAAAAAGTATTGATTTTGACTCCATTGTAAAAAACACAAAAGTCGCAAAATCAATACTTTTTCATAAGGCGATTTTCTTTTCACAGGCTATATATCTGCGGTTTCGAGGTCGCAGATAGGAGCTGCTGGCAGTTCATTTTCTGTCTTTGGCTGGCTGTGTGATTCTAGTTTCTCTTTAAGGAGAAAGGGAGATAAGTCGGAAGTGCTCTATTTACCTCAAGAGCAAGTAGAAGCCAAAATTCTCCCATTCCTAAATCTTCCCATAACATAAATAGAAAATAAAAAGAGAATTATCTAATATATGCGTCTTAGAACAAGCTTAAAATGCGACTGAACATTTTAGTGCAGCGATAAGAAGCATATAGTTAGATAATTCTCTTTTCATTTTCGTTTATACTAACAAGCTGATGACGAGACTTGAACTCGAGACCTCCGCCTTACCAAGGCGACGCTCTACCGACTGAGCTACATCAGCAATTCAGGTGTACAAACCTGACAAAAAGCATTCTATCATGATGACATATGTTTGTCAACTGAATTTTGCTAAATTTTCGAAAAATACAAACAATTATAGAATTCTCTTTTCACAGAATAAATGCTGTGTTATAATGGCCGGGTATGTAAAATGTATGTTTCATTTGTTAAGTAGGAATTTTACACGCTTTAAGGTGTGCGTTCATAAGCTTTCATACATTTGATTATGTGCGAAGATTTTGAGAGTATATAAAAACAAAAAGGAGGATTATATGTTTTTTGGGAAAAAACAGAGTAAAAGAAAAATGAATTTATCTAGAAAAATAATGGCATTTGTTCTGGCCGGAGTGTTGTTGCTTTCTTCTGTAGGAATGAATGTGTCCGCACAGGAGATCGTAACGAAAAAATCAACTATTTCAAAGAATACGAAGGTAGATATCTATAAAGCAACTGTACAGAGCGGGAATGGTGAGAGAACATATCGTGTATTTGCACAGACAAGTAAGAAGTATAAGAAGAATTCTTTTATTTCTTTACATGGATGTGCGGTATGTTCTCTGACAACTGTTTTATCAGGATACAGCAAAAAATATAGAAATTATACACCGAATAAGACATCTAGAATTTTAGAGAAGAAGGTTTTTGGGAGCAGCAGATGGAATGCGAACTACAGAAAGTCTCTTGGAGCACAGCGTCCGGTTTCTCTTTACGGTATTTCTAAAGTGTTAAGTTATTGTAATATCTCTAACAGATATATTCGTTTTTTCAAGGATAAAACAGCAGTAAGGCAGATTGAAAAACATCTAAAAACTGGTAATCCTGTTATTATTGAAGTGAACAATCGTACACAAAAGAATGGAAGATTTGGTTCTTACACAAATAAGTGGTCATCTTCGAAACATACAATGGTACTTCTTGGTATGACAAATACAGGGAAGGTTATTGTGGCAGATTCTGCAACAAGAAAATGGTCTGGTAAAAAACAGAGAATTAAGTTCACTACAATGAAGGAGCTTGTAAAATATATGATTCCTTGTAAGAGTGTATCTACAAGTGTTTATTATAAGAGTGTATCTAGTGCAGGCGGTTATATTTTAGTAAATCCATAATAAATATTTTATATCAGATGTGAGATGCGCAGAAGAAGTATGTCATGCATTACATGATGCGCATCTCTCAGCAAGAATGCCGGGAGTTCTATATTTTAATACCTTATTTTGCAAATGAGAAGGTATTTTGATATTTTGACTCTGGGCATCATATTTTTTGGCTTTCTGTCATATATTATTAAGGACAATAATGCGGAAATAATAAGACGGGAGCAGAAAATATGAATAGAAAAAGGAAAAGAAATTACGGCTATGTTATATTGTTTCTGGGACTTTGGTTTTTCTGGTTTCAGAATGTGAGTGCATCACAAATGCTTTTTCCATTTGTGGCGGATGACTGGCTTTCGTTTGAAGGACACAGCTTTTTGGAACTTCAGCAGGAAAATGGAAGAAAAAATATAAATCAGACAAAAGAAAAAAAGAAAGATAAAGAAAATGTAAAGGAAGCGATGGCGGTTCCGGTAAAATATGATAATGTCATAAGTGCCGGAGACCGCCAAATTCTTTATAAAGTAGTTTCTATGGAGTGTGACACAGATTATGAGGGCTCTTTAGCAGTGATTAGCTGTATGTTAAACCGTTTAGAATCTGACAAATATCCGGATGATTTGATGGAGGTAATAACGGAAAAGGCTCAATTTAGTGCATATTATGACAAAAAAACGGAGACGTATCCATATCTTAACCGTGTGCCTTCCAAAGAATGTATACAGGCAGTAGATGATGCGCTTTCAGGGAAAAAAAGAAATCTTCCTTCATATATATTATATTTTCGCTCTTCTGCCTATAAAAAGTTAAAAGGTTATAAGAAATATGGGCAGATAGGAGATAATACTTATTTTTATAAAGAACATGATAAGCAGCAGAATAAAAAATAAGAGCGTTGATTTTTACTTGTACAGGAAAAATAAGTATGATATGATAGAACGCAGGTGAAGGAAAGAGAAGCCTTTATAGAA